>ENA-OQHI01001303-OQHI01001303.1-human-gut-metagenome-genome-assembly--contig:-NODE-1303-length-12204-cov-4.332399_pt1 | contig 12204 bp, 6 predicted proteins | sample MGYA00242561_ERZ504713 | MGnify/ENA primary metagenome ERZ504713 (study PRJEB26092, sample SAMD00036217) | human gut metagenome | host: Homo sapiens | study: EMG produced TPA metagenomics assembly of... | reverse complement strand
GGAGGCGGGGGAGCGCCTTGGCGAGCTCGGTCTTGCCCACGCCGGTGGGGCCGAGGAACAGGAACGATCCGGTCGGACGGTTCGGGTCGCTGATGCCGGCGCGCGAACGACGCACCGCGTCGCTCACCGCCGCGATCGCTTCCTTCTGGCCGATCACGCGCTTGCCGAGGTAGTCCTCCATGCTCAGCAGCTTCTCGTTCTCGCCCTGCATCAGGCGACCGACGGGGATGCCGGTCCACTCGGAGACGATGCCGGCCACCGAATCGGCGTCCACATGGTCGGGCACCATCGGCTCGGGCTTGGTCTCGCCCGTCGCGCCGTCTTCCGCATCGGCCTTCTCGGCCGCGTCCAGCTGCTTCTGAATCGCCGGAATCTCGCCGTACAGGATCTTCGACGCCTCGGCCAGGTTGCCCTCACGGGTGAACTTGTCAGCCTCGACGCGCTTGGCGTCCAGCTGGGCGCGCAGGTCGCCGACCTTGTTGTGGCCGGCCTTCTCCGCATCCCAGCGGGCCTTGAGGCCGCTCAGCTTCTCGCGAGTGTTCGCGAGCTCGTTCTGCAGCTTCTCCAAGCGCTCCTTGCTGGCCGGATCCTCGGCCTTCTTGAGCTGCATCTCTTCCATCTCGTAGCGCGTGACCTTGCGCTGCAGCTCGTCGATCTCCTCCGGGGAGGAGTCGAGCTCCATGCGCAGGTGCGCGGCCGCCTCATCGACCAGATCGATGGCCTTGTCGGGCAGCTGACGGCCGGAAATATAGCGGTTCGAGAGCGTCGCGGCGGCGACCAGCGCGTCGTCGCCGATCGTCACCTTGTGGTGCGCCTCGTAACGCTGCTTCAGGCCACGCAGAATCGCGATCGTGTCCTCCACGCTCGGCTCGCCCACGAACACCTGCTGGAAACGACGCTCAAGCGCCGGGTCCTTCTCGATGTTCTCGCGGTACTCGTCCAGCGTGGTCGCGCCGATCAGGCGAAGCTCGCCGCGCGCCAGCATGGGCTTGAGCATGTTGCCGGCATCCATCGAGCCTTCGGCCGCGCCAGCGCCGACGATCGTATGAATCTCGTCGATGAACGTGATGATCTGGCCGTCGGCGTTCTTGATTTCGTTGAGCACGCTCTTGAGGCGCTCCTCGAACTCGCCACGGTACTTCGAGCCGGCAACCATCGACCCCAAATCGAGGCTGATGAGCTTCTTGTTCTGCAGCGTGGTCGGCACATCGCCGGCCACGATACGCTGGGCGAGGCCCTCCACGACGGCGGTCTTGCCGACGCCGGGCTCGCCGATCAGCACCGGGTTGTTCTTGGTGCGGCGGCTCAGGATCTGGATCACACGGCGGATCTCCTGATCACGCCCGATCACCGGGTCAAGCTTACCCTCCTTGGCTCGGGCGGTCAGATCGGTGGAGTACTTCTCCAACGCCTTGTAGCTGCCTTCAGCGTCCGGGCTGGTGACCTTGGCGCCGCCGCGCACGCCGGGGACGGCCTTGCGCAGCGCCGCGGCCGTCACGCCGTTCGCCTTGAGGATGTCCGCGCTCTGGTTCGGCGCGGATGCGGCGATGCCGATGAGCAGGTGCTCGGTGGAGACATACTCGTCGCCCATCTGCTGCATCTCCTTCTCGGCCTGTGCCAGCGCCGCCGTCAGCTGGCGGCTCGCCTGCGGCTGCGATGTGGTGGACCCGCTCGCCGCCGGCATCTTGACCAGAGCATTGCGCACCGCGGCGCCAATCGCCTGCGGGTTGCCGCCCGCCGCCTGAATCAGTCCCTGAATCACGCCGTTTTCCTGACGCAGCAGCGCATCCATCACGTGCAGTGTCTCGACCTGCGCGTTGCCCGCGGCAGACGCGCTCTGAATCGCATCACCGATGACTTCCTGGGCCATGGTGGTGAACTTCTGTTCCATATCAACCTCCGTATGTCTCATGCGCCTTGGCGGCCGCGGCCCACGACATCCGAACCGCCCCGCACAGCGCTTTCCGTCTGTGTCTGGTATGCACAACCGATTCGACACCCATTCTATTCCCGAAAGTTGAGCGCACGCGACTCAAGTTTTGCACTGATTTTGAAGCGCCAAAACGCAATGTGGATAACTCGAATCCGTGCGACACGCTCTCAAAACTCGCAGATACGAAACCCGAAACCGCCATTTTCCGCCAAAACAGTTCTCGTATCTGCGAGTTCTGAGAGCGGTCATGTTTGAGATCAACGAAGAACCGCCCCGCAGCGACTGTCATGTTCAAAACCACGCGGCGGACGCGCGCGAAAGACATCATTCCCCGCGTATGGCCCAATACGGACGCCTCGGGCGCAACCATCGAGGTGCATGGGCTCCTATGCACCTCCCCCGAGGCGCTGTTCGCCCAAACGGCCGAAGAGCTGTCCCTCGAAGACCTCATAGAATTCGGCGACTCGCTGGTATGCCGCGACCCCGCACGCAGACGGACCACTCTGGCCGAACTCAGAAAATTCATCCACTCATGCGACTCGTTCCAGGGGCAAAAACAATGCATCAGGGCACTCACCCAGATTCGCGAGAACACCGACTCCCCGGCCGAGACCCACTTGCGCCTGCTGCTCAAACGGTATGGATTCCCCGAGCCAATCATCAACGTCCCGGTCGAGGCGACGGGCAATGCCGCGCACGGTCCCGCAATTTCGGACGGCCTGCGGCCGACCCAATCCGGCCTCGCTGTCGCTCGGCTCGTGCGCCGCGACAGCACACTGTGCTGTCGCCTAGCCGCGCACGACCACGTTGCGGAGGGAACCGATGCCGGCTACGTGGACGATGGGCTCGTCGCCGGGATCGAGGTGACCGGAGGCGTTCGGGGTGCCGGTCATGATGACGTCACCGGGCAGCAGGGTCGAGAACGAGGAAATCGCGGCGATCTGCTCGGGGATGCCGTGAATCAGGTTCGCAGTGGTGCCGCTTGCCATCGGCACGTCCTCGCCGTTGAGCGTGAAGGAGATCTTCGCATCCTTCCAGTCCAGCTCGGTCTGAATCCACGGGCCGAGAGGGCAGGACGTGTCGAAGCCCTTCGCCCGCGTCCACATCGGATCCAGCCCCTGCAGGTCACGCAGCGTCACGTCGTTGACGCACGTGAAGCCCAGCACGTAGTCCATGGCCTTCTCGACCGGCACGTTCTTGGCGATACGCCCCATAATCACCGCCACTTCGGGCTCGAAGTTCATATCGTTCGAATACGACGGGATGACGATCGGATCGTCCGGCCCGATCACCGACGTGGAAGGCTTCGAGAAGATCACCATGTCTTCCGGCGCGTGAGCAATCTCGGAGTGCCCGCTCTCGTGCATGAACTGCGCGTGCGCCTCGTAGTTCTTGGCGAGACCGTACACCTTGGAGGGAATCACCGGCGCGAGCAGCCTCAGCCCATCGGCGTCGAGCGCGTACCGCTCCCCTGTGGGCTTGACGGGAGCGGCTCCGAACGGGTATCCGTCCAGTTCGATCAGGTAGTCCTTGCCGTCGGCCGGGTCCTGCTGGACGAAGGCATAGCGCGGCTTGTCGTTGAGTGAAAAACGTGCGATTCTCATACCCACCAGTGTAAACCAGTGCGAGTGCAATCCTTACGAAGAACGCGCATACGAAAAGCGGGGCGGCCAATCATGGCCGTCCCGCCTTGTCGGATTCTCGCGAGCTGGACCCGCTTACTCCGTGTAGCTCTTGTCGAACAGCGTCTTGCCGCTTTCGGTATGCAGGTACACGCGCACCTTGGCGTTGCCGCCGGTGTCGCAGGTTTCGTTGAGCGTCTGCGCCACCGACTTGAACGTGCTGTCCATCCCGTCAAGGCTCGACGTCATCATGTCGCCCATGCTGCTGTACGTGTCAGACAGCGTGTAGTCGTACACGAGCGTGTTGCCTTCCGCGTACGCCTTGATGCTGATGCCCATGCCCTGGTACGACGAGGTCATGCTGTCGAGCTGCGACTGGATTTCGCTGGAGTTGACGAACTCTTCCAGTGACGGCTTGCCGGAGCTGGAGGATCCGTTGAAGCTGTCGTTGTTGAGATCCTTGTTGGTGTCGTCGGCCCCGTTCTGCAACGCGTCGTCAAGGTTGTTCAGATCGTTGCTGCTGGATCCGTCGGAGTTGCCGTTGCTGGAGCTGTCGCTCTTGGATTTGCTGTCGCCCTGCGTCTGACTGGTGGACGTGTTGGGTTTCGCGTCGGCGCTGCTGTCCTTCTTGCCGCCGATGACACCGGTGGCGAACAGCACGACTACGACGATGATGGCGATGACGGCAACGACACCGGCGGTGATGCCGGCGATGAGCGGGCCGCGGCTCTTCTTCTTCGGCGGTTCCTGCTGGTACGGATTGCCGTAGCCTTGCGGCGCGATTGCGGGCGGCTGGTTCCCGTATTGCGGGCCACCGTACTGGTTGGCGCCGTATGGCTGTCCGTACGCGGCGGTCGGCTGCTCGCCGCCGTACGGTGCGGCCGGCTGACCGTACCCTCCCGGAGCACCGCCGGCAAGCGGCTCACCGTATGCAGCGGTAGGCGCGCCGGCACCATACTCCGGCTCGGGCTGCTGACCATAGGGCGCGGCAGGCGCATTGCCGTTGCCGCCCTGCGGCCCTGCAAGCGGCTCACCATACGCGGCGGTAGGCGCCTCGCCACCATACGGAGTTCCGCCATCGGGCTGGCTGAAGGGGTTCGGACCGGCTTCAGGCTGCTGACCATAAGGAGCCCCACCCTAGTTGTATGCGGAGCCAGCGCCCGACTGTCCGTACGCTCCCGGCTCCTGCCCATACGGCGCCGCCTGGTATCCATACGGCTCGGCGCCGCCCTGCGGCCCGGCGAGCGACTCGCCGTACGCGGCAGTCGGCGCACCACCATAAGGAGCCCCGCCCTGCCCGTACGGGGCGGCTGGGGCTCCCGTCGGCGCGCCCGCCCCCTGCCCGGGCAGAGGAACGACCGGCACCGGCGGGAAAGCCTGCGTTGGCTGCGGTTCGGGCGCGCCTTCCGCGCCCGCAGCATTGTTCGGATCACCATACGGAGTCTGCGGCGCTCCATCTGGATACGTGTTGCTCATATGTCCCCCTTTTGCAGAGAGTCCCGTCGACCGGGTCAAATCATTGTTACCGCAACCGGCCACATGCAACGCTGTATGCACCTGATCGGCTAATCCTCAGCGTACACTCACTTTCCGTGATATGCACGGTATTGACCGGAAGTTCATGTTCATCTCACGGCAAGTTCGATTCGCACGGCGAGATCCCTCGAAAACCTTGCAAGTCCGCCTTCGAGGACCTCACCGGCGACGCCGCCGACACCCCCCTCGACACCCCCCGTGAACCCGGCACCCCTCACCCACGCATGCGCCGCGGCCACGACGACGCGTGCCGCATCGGCTTGAACGGCAGCCGGCGAATCCGCCCGATCACGCCGAGCAGCAGCCATCCGCCGAGCAGCCCGCACACCACCACCATCGTCACGATGGTGCGCGTGTCATGCAGGTCGGACGGGTCCGGCGCCGGCATCGGCATCGGCTCGCGATGCCCGGATATCAGCAGGCGCTGCGTGTTGACGCCGTACGGCGTGCACGTCATCAGCGTCACTCGGTCCTCGCCGGGCACGATCTTGAGTTGCGACGTGTCGTCCGGGTTGATGACGGTGATGCGGTCGACCTCGTAGCCGAGCGTCTCCCCCATCACTTCGATGTAGAAGAAGTCGCCGGTTTTCATCTCGTCGAGCCGCGTGAACATCATCGCGTTGACGAGACCGCGGTGCCCGGTGATGACGGAGTGCGTGCCGTCCCCGCCGACCGGCAGCGAGGAGCCGTACAGGTGACCGGCACCGGAGGCCAGCGCGGTCTGTGACGTGCCGTGGTAGATCGGCAGGTTGACGGAGATTTTCGGGATCTTGATGGTTCCCATCACTTCGTCGCCCGAGTCGAGCAGGGACTGGTATTCCTTGTCTTTGGAGGCGGCGGAGTCCTCGCCTTTGGCTCTCGACCCGCCTTGTGCGGCGCTGAACGGGTCGATGGCCTCGCCCAGCACGGGTTGACCGGATCTGGCGAGTTTTGCGTTGTATGCGCGGGCGGCGGCGAGGGCGTCTTCGGCTTGCGGGTATGGCCAGCCGGCGACCTGCTGTGCGCTGTTGCGTGAGGTTTGGGCGAGTTTGAGCGAGCTCTGGTATTGGAGCGCTAGGGGATATCCGGCGACGGCGACAGCGGCTATGACCAGTATCAGCGTGACGATGCGCATGATGATGAGCTGTATGCGCAGTCGTTTGCGTTGCGCGACAAGGTCGAAGATGTCGGTCGCCTGATTGAAGCTCAGCATCGAGTACGGGAGCTGCGGCTGCACGGCGGGTTTGTGACGGCTGTTTCGGTAGGGTTTACGGGAATTATTCGAGGATCGCTCGTCATTGTCCGGCAGGCTGCGGGTCATCGTTGACCGTGCGGGCGCATGGGAGGATTTGGCGGCTGGGTCGTTGCCGGATGAGGTGGCCGGCCGTTTCGATCCGTGTCTCCTCGATGCCATGCGCATCCTCCTGTTGTTGTGCCGGCCGTCACTGCAATCGCCGTGAAACGAATTCGTGTATGTACTGTGTTGCCCCCGGCAGGGGTGCTGCCGGGGGCGAATGGTTACAGCAAGCCGAAGCCGCCACCATGCTCGTGCGGGATGCACGTCATGCGGCGGCTTGGCCTGTTATCGTGTCAGTCAGTGCAGCGCACGGCTGGTGCGGCGAGACTTGGCGTACACGGTGGCGGCAGCGCCGCCGAGCAGCGCAGCGATCACCACGAACAGCGCGATGCCCGCAGCACCGGTCTTCGGCAGTTCGAAGACGGACTTGACGTTGGTCACCTTGTAGTCGTCGGCGCTGCCCTTGGGCGCGAGACCCCAGGAGTCGGTGCCGGCGAAGGTGACGTTGCCGTTTTCATCGATGGCCACGGTGAACGAGGCCTTGAAGTCCTGGTATCCGTCGGCGACCGCGGTCTCGGTCACGGTGTAGCTGCCGGCCTTCAGGCCGTCGAACTTGACGACGCCGTTGGCACCGGACGTGACTTCGAGCGGGTACTTATCGCTGTTCGGCAGCACGCCGTTCTGGTCTTTTGCGACACTCAGCGTGAACTTCGCGCCCTTGACGGCCTCACCCTGGGCGTTGACCTTCGTGAACTTGAAGCCGAAGATCTTGGTGAGGGTTTCAGTGCCGGGGATGGGGGTGCCATCATTGTCGACGAGCTTGTTGGTCACCGCGTGGTAATCCTGGCCCTCGACTGTCTCGGCCTCGTCATTGACGGTGGCGTTGTAGGTGATGGTGATCTGCTTGCCGGCGTACTTGGCCGGGTCGGTGATCTTCACCACGAAAGTATTGGTGCCGTCGCCCTTGTTGTCAGTCAGGTTGTTTTCCACCGTGTAATCGGTGTCAGTCAGCACCTTATCGCCGGCCTTAACGGTCAGGCTGGCGAAGTCGACGGTCAGGCCCTTGCTTGGCACATCTTTGAACTGCAGGGTGAAGTCGGTCGGGACCGGATTCGGAATCGTGTAGCCCAGTTCAAACGGCACGGTTTCGCCCACGGACGCGCTCTTGCTGGTGGTGGACTTCGTCTGGGTGCCGCTCACCGTGCTCTTCATGTCCACTTCTGCGGTGCTATCCCCAAGCGACAGAACGCCCTTATCGTTAACGGAGCCGGTGCTCACGATCATCGGGACGGCCTGAGTCAGGGTATCGGTCGATGCGTTGCCGTCCAGGAACAGATACACGCCAGCAGTCAGCACGGTCTTGTTCGTGGCGATCCAACCATCCGTGTCGTTGCCAGTCGCCTTGTTCAGCACGAACGGATCCGCGGCGGCGGTGAACGGGTTGCCGGCCTGCAGCGCATCCGCGAACTTACGCGTCACGGACGGATCATTCCACGGACGGGTCTCGGACTGATCGAACTGAACCTGCGTGACGGTACCATCCGTATCCGTGGTCGTTTTTTGATTCATAGCCCAAGCCATCAAATCAGTGGTGCCATCGATCGGCACGTTCTGGAAGCCGGCGGTGGTCAGAGCCGCAGCCAGCTTCGCGCGATCGGCGCCCGCAGCGGTCTTCACACCATACACCGGGTTTTCGGCAGTGCCATAGTTCACGTAGTCCGCGATCTTGTATGCGCTCAGCCGGGCGCTGGTCAGCTGCTTTTCTTTGGACGCTTTGAACGTGACTGTTGCAGCAGTGTCCACTGTCGTCTCGGCCGCGTTGGCGGCACCGGTGCCGAACGCCATGCCAGCGAGAAGGGTGGCCGCAGCTGCGACACCCGCGAAAAGCTTCTTGAACTTCATGAGAAACTCATCTTCCTTTCGTTGTCTTGTTTATTGCAACTGCGGAAGCGGCAGTCGTTGAGGCTTCCGCAGTCCGCAAATCTTGAGTTGTCGGGGGCGACTGGTCGCCGCCCCCGTGTGCCCTCCCCGACGAGGGAGGAGGGCGGAGCATCCGCCGCAGGTCAGACGAGCCGACGCTTGCGCCAGATGAAGTATCCGATTCTGACCAGTGCCGCGAGCAGGCCGAAGCCGCCCCCATACACAAGCCAGTCACGAGTCGTGGCACCGCCGGTCATCGGCAGAGCGGACACGGCAACGAAGGTGTTGGTGATCGTGACCGGGTACGTCTTGACGTTGTCGAAGGTCGTCATGTTGTTGTTATCCGGAGCCGCCCACAGGTCGTCGGCAGTGACGGTTACCAACTGGTTCTCGGGGTTGTAGGACGCCGTGTAGCCGTCCACTCTGGACTCCTCCACGCGGTAGGTGCCAGGGGCGAGGTTCTCGAACGCGCCAGCCCACTGACCTTGGTTGTTGAGGGTCACGGTCCGGTTGATGTCCTTGCAATCCTCACCTTGCGCATTGCACTGCTTCAACGTGACGGTCACCGAGTCATTCCCATGCTTCTCCGCTCCATCGGACCAGTTCTTGGTCACCTGGATCTTGCCGGTCTTTACCTGCAGGACGGGGTGGGGGTACTCCACGGAACCCGGGGTCTCGGCGGTATGGTCGCCGACCGTGTTGACGACGGTGTACTCCAGCTTCGCGCCGTGATCCGCATTCGAATGGAAGCCGGGCAAATTGGACGAAGTATGGTGACCATCCGCATCAGTGTCGTCGGCACCAAGAACATCCTTATATCCGGTCTTGTCGTCATTCTGCTTGTTGGCGGCGTACTCGTTGTAGGCCTTCTGCGTCGGCTTGGCCTTGAACGTGACCGTATACGTCACGCCATCCTGAAGCTCATAGCCGTCCGCGAACGTGACCTTCACCGTCTTGCCTGAAACGGTAACCGTGTAATCGCTCTCGTTGAGATCGACACTATTACCGTCTTTAGATGCCGTCACCGTCACATCATTCGAGCCGAAGTCAGCATTAACGAACTCCGCGTAGTCCGACAGCGTATCGGTGATGGACACGTTCTTGTACGAAGACTTCCTGTTGATCTGACCGATGATATCGGCAAATGCCTTGTTCAGCTCATCCGTGCTGGTGGCGCTGTAATACGAGCCCTTCGTCTGATCGGCGAAGCCACGCATCTTGGTCGGATCGGAGGACACGCCAACCGAGAACAACGTCGCATCGCCACGCCTGTTAGCCTCGGCAACAGCGGAGCTGAGATTCGCCCCATATTGATCACTGCTGCCAGAACCATGAACCCCGGCAGGAAGACCCCAGCCATCATCGGCATCATAGATCGGACGGCCCAACCAATCAGTGCCGGTCCGCACGGAACTCGTGCGGTACGTCGGGTCGCCGTCTGACATGAACACGATGTACTTCTTCACGCCCTTACGACCGGAAGTCAGCTTGGCATTGGCGGCTTTAAGCGCGGCCTCCCAATTCGTGCCACCATCGGCGCCCAGACCATTAACGGCACTGACTATGTCCATTGCGTTGTCGGTGAAGTTCAACACATTGCCCACCGTCGTCGAGAAGGGGACCAGCGCCATCCGGATGTTGCTATCCTTGCCCTGGTTCTCAGACGTCAGCAGATGCTGCGCCATGCTGTTGACGGCAGTCTTCGCAACCTCAAGACGAGAGTTGTGTCCCATCGAGCCACTCATGGAACTGGAGGTGTCGAACACCACGACGATGTCGGCCGGGGACACGGTCGTCTGCGACGAGCCGGACTGCGTGCCGGTCACGTTCAGGGACAGGTCATAGGTGCCATCATTGTTCGCCTTGATGTACTTGCGGTACCGGGGCGCCGTGACGACCGTGTTCGTCACCGTGGTACGTGGCACCTCACCGACCGACACCGGCTCCGTGGTCGCAGAATCCTTCTCCTGCGTCACCTTGACCTGACCGCCATTGGCGCTCACCGCATACGTGGCCTGGTCAACGTTGATTTCCGTCACCTTGTACTTCGAGGACTCGGTGATCCTCTTGGCGTCGCTGCCCAAAAGCACGGCATACTGGCCCGCCTTGAGCGTGATCACGCCATTGGAATCCGTGGTCCGGGTTTCACCGTCCTTGGTGCCGGTGGCGGTGTTGTACACGTCGTATTTACCCGTGTACAACGTGTAATCCTTGTCACTGTCGGTTCCCTCATAGTTGACATAAGCGTTGAACGTATAGTTCTTGTTCTTGTCAGCTTCAGGAACGTTCTCCGTCTCCTTGCCGATTTGAATATGGCTGGAGTCAAGAGTCACCAAATTGAAGTCAAGCTTGCAGTTGGAACCACTATGGCCACGCTCGAAGTAGTACATGTTCATCTCGTGACTGGTGTAGTTCTTGAACGTGGTGTAGGAGCCATTGGAGGCTTTGATCATATTGGATTCCATCCAAGCGGTGATCTCGGCATCCGACTTGCCTTGGTCCTTGAGCGCCTGAGTAAACAACGCCTGCAACGTGGTCGTAGTGGTTTTATTGCTGACAATCGTCACCACACCGGTCGCGAAATCAATGGAGCCGCTGGCGGCATCATGGATGCCACCGATATCCAACACAAGCATGCCGTCGACGAACAGCCACAGATCATCGTCACCCGTGAAGTTGAACGTCATCGGGGAATCATCGACGAGTTTGCCTTCTTTCGGTTGCATGAACTTCGCGTATGCGGTCATACCGAAGGCGTACCGGGCGCCGTTCACCGAATGAAAGCCGATCCGCAGCTTACTTTTATCCGCATTGAACGGCAGGAATTTCGGAATCCATGCGTCAGTTCTCTCGGTCCATGTTGCTGACCGGTCAAATCCGGTACCGGCACTGTTCAGCGCGGCGTACGTCGTATTGGAGTCGTACGCATAGTGGCCCTTGGCCTCTTCCGTCGGATCGAACAGCCCCGTCAGCCCATTGCCGCCATTGGTATATGCCTTGGCCCACTTGCTTTCTGTGAACAAATACGTCATGTCGGTCTGTGCATTATTTTTATTGGTCACCTTCGTAGAGAACTGCGGAACTGCGTCAGCGCCGGTCTTGGTGAGGTTCGTCTTGACGATGCCCGGAGAGGTTTCTGCACTGCCAGTCCAGCCGTTCCAATCCGTACCGTTTCCGTTGAAGTAGAATGCTGCAGCCGCCTCATTTCTGCTGGTACCGCCCGTGGCATAGTTCACGTTCTCTTTGCCGGCGTCCTTTGCCGGGCCATTCGGATCACGGCTGTCCCAGTAATCGAATAGGTTTATCTTCACTTTGCTGTCATTCGCCATGGCGCGAGGCGCAGCCGACGCTTTGACCGTGGCGGTCTGCCCCGAAGCACCAGTCCCGGCGCGATCGGTCAGGGCAGATGACGCCCCCTGCTGAGCGCTGTCGCCCTGTGCGATGCCGCTGATCGGGCCGGTGCCGGCCTGTGATGCCTGCGTCGTGACCGACTGCGCGGCTTCGAGTGCGACTGTCCCCGCATTGGCCGCAATCGCAGTGCCGGTGACGGCAAGTCCAAGAACGGTCGCGACGGATACGGCGGCCGCGATCAGGCGAGAGCGCATCGCCCTCGTATGCGATGGTTTCCGATTCTGCTTAGTCACGATCAGCATCCCTTCCATCATTTCCAAAACTCTTCATCCGGCGTTCAGCAGTTCGACAAAGACTCACGATTGCGACTCTCACCGTCGCAGCACGCGCAAATCATCGACTTCCACCGGCCTGTTAACTCCTGACCGTATCCGCACCCAAAAATCGACGCAATCCCCCGAAACATTGAAATAACGCCGAATACATGCCCCCCCCCCCCGCAGAAAAACAGCTCTCACACCCCATACTGCCAACAGTCCCCGCAACCCCCACCCAACCCCCCTCCC
>ENA-OQHI01001279-OQHI01001279.1-human-gut-metagenome-genome-assembly--contig:-NODE-1279-length-12356-cov-4.096018_pt1 | contig 12356 bp, 9 predicted proteins | sample MGYA00242561_ERZ504713 | MGnify/ENA primary metagenome ERZ504713 (study PRJEB26092, sample SAMD00036217) | human gut metagenome | host: Homo sapiens | study: EMG produced TPA metagenomics assembly of... | reverse complement strand
GTAGGCATTGTTCAGCCGTGTGGTGTAGTAGCTTGAGCTGTTTGCCAGCGCCGTGTTGTGCAGGGTGGACAGCGTGATGTCCCCGTAGGAACCGCTGCCCTTTGCAATGTTCAGAAGCTGGGCGGCGATTCCGCTGCCCCGGTTGTACAGATCTGCATAGTACACCAGCACGCCGGCGTTGGTCAGACCGTAGTTCATTCCGGAATTGATATAGCCCTGTACATCATTGTAAGCCAGCGCATCCTGCTTTGCCACGCCTGTTGCGGAGCTGAGCAGTGCAGAAGCTGCGCTGCCCTCCGAAACGGAGAAGGTGCGGTAGCTCCAGTCGGAAGCCGTGATGACCTCCTGATAGAACGTGCCGCCCAGAATGCTCTGTGCAGAAGCGGGGTCTGCCTCTGCGATGGACCGCATCAGCTGAAGCGCACGGTTGGCGTGCCATTGCAGCATGCCGACGCTAACTGCGCCGCAGTCATTGCGGTTGACGGAACCGTAGGTTCCCTCGTTGCTTGTGATGATGCTCACTGCGGCTCTGGTCATTTCGTCCACGGAAACTGCCGATGCCTGCATCGGTACGAGGGCGGAAACAAACAGGGTCAAGAATGTAAGACAGGATAAAACGACTGCCATAAGTTTGTTACGCATACTTTCGCTCCTTTGGTTGTGATCGTTGGTTTGCGTCTACAGCAGTCGTGCTGCATCGCGGTACGGCAGAAAGACCGCCGCTGCAAGGCACGCCGGAATCATGAAGTTTTTCCTCACGCTCAGCGGTGCGGCGCACGCCTGTCCGGTCCAAAGGCGGATCGGCATTTCACGCTCTGCCGGCATTGTCCTGTCGAATCAGAGGATCCGTCGTGAAACAAGACAACCCGCCCCGGGGCATTCTGCCCCGTAGGAACTTGTGCGCCGCCTGCATTGCAAGCTTTGCCTGCCCATGGTATCGGGCGGCAAAACGGCAGGCAGAGAGTCCGCCGGAGGAAACGCAGAACACACCTCCGGACGGACGGTATCACCGTACAAGTAGGTATTATAGCACGTTTGTAACCGTTTTGCAAGACTTTTTCCGGCATGCGCTCGAAAATTCGATGATACTGCACAAAAACGCACCCTGTAATTTGTGCACATCTATGAAAATCCACCGTGGTTTTTGGCACGGATCGACCTCAATTTGTAACTTTTTGAAAAAGCAGCACGTTTTTTGTCATCGTTTTTTCTCCGCCGGCATTTCGTGTTTCCGCAAGATTCTTCAACATTTTATCACAGAATCGGCGAATAAACGACACGGATTAAGAACTTCATCTGCAGTCTGATTTTTGGAAAAAATATCGCAAAATACGCCCCGCCGGCAATCACATATCACGAAACCCATCCCATTTCTTTGAAATATTTAGTGAAATCGGCTATTGCAACAATTTGGAAAATCCGGTATAATAAAAGATGATAGCATGGAGAAACCGGCGCACCATGCCATTCCTACGTCAAGATTACTGTGATATATGAGATGTTTTTCGCCGGAAGAGGAGGATACAATGGCTTTGAGAAAACAAGAGATCAATCCCCAGAGAGAAGAACTGAAGCAGAAGTTTGTGGACAAACTCCAGCTGGACTGCAGCGTCTCTCCGGACGAGGCTTCGGACAAGCAGATCTATCAGGTGCTCTCTGCGCTGATGGTCGAGAAGCTGAAGCACAAGCGTCAGCACTTTGTCAATAAAACCCATTCTGTTGGCGGAAAGAGCGTATACTATCTGTCCATGGAATTCCTGATGGGACGTTCCCTGAAGACCACGCTGTACAATCTGGAGCTGGTGGACGACGTTGCCGCCATCCTCAAGGACTACGGCATCAGTCTGGATCGCATCTATGAGTGCGAGCCGGATGCCGGTCTGGGCAACGGCGGTCTGGGCCGTCTGGCTGCCTGCTATCTGGATGCCATGGCAACCCAGGAGATCCCCGCAACCGGCCACTCCATCTGCTATGAGTACGGCATCTTCAAGCAGAAGCTGGAGGACGGCTGGCAGACCGAGGAGCCGGACAACTGGCTCCCCGGCGGCAGCGTATGGCTCGACCCCAAGCCGGACGAGGCAATCGAAGTGCACTTCGAGGGCAATGTACAGGAATACTGGCAGGACTCCTACCACTACCTCTCCCACGTCAACTACAACACCGTAATTGCAATTCCGTATGATATGTATGTCTCCGGCTACGGCAGCCAGGGCGTTTCCGTTCTGCGTCTGTGGAAGGCACAGGCACCCAGCTTCGACATGAAGGAATTCAACGAGGGCAACTATGAACAGGCGCTGAGCCGCAACTCCATGGCAAACGCCATCTCCAAGGTGCTGTACCCCAATGACAACCATCTGGAGGGCAAGTCCCTGCGTCTGCGCCAGCAGTATTTCCTGTGCGCCGCAGCCATCGGCGACATTGTCAACCGCCACATGAACGTCTACGGCACACTGGAGAACCTCCACGAGAAGGTTGCCATCCACATCAACGACACCCACCCCACCATGGCAATTCCGGAACTGATGCGTGTCCTGCTGGATGACTGCGGCTACACCTGGGAGCGTGCATGGCACATTGTCACCAACACCTTCGCTTACACCAACCACACCGTTATGGCAGAGGCACTGGAGAAGTGGGATGTCAACCTGGTGAAGCAGATCGTTCCGCGTATCTTCCAGATCATCGTGGAGATCAACAACCGCTACTGCGCCGGTCTGATGGAGCGCAACGGCGGCGACAGCGCAAAGACCACCCGCATGTCCATCATCAAGGACAACCAGATCCACATGGCTACCCTGTGCGTCATGGCTTCCCACAGCGTCAACGGCGTTTCCAAGCTGCACTCGGAGATCATCAAGGACAGCGTATTCCACGAGGAATATCTGGACACCCCCAACAAGTTCAAGAACGTCACCAACGGTATCGCATACCGGAGATGGCTGTACCAGTCCAACCCGGGTCTGACCCAGCTGCTGCGGGACAAGATCGGCAGCGGCTTCCTCATGGACGGCAGCGATCTGCGGAAGCTGGACGTCTTTGCCGAGGATAAGCAGGTTCTGGAACAGCTGCGTGCCATCAAGAAGCAGAACAAGGAGCGCTTCGCCAAGTACGTCAAGAAGCATAGCGGCATCCTGCTGGATACCAGCAGCATCTTCGATGCGCAGGTAAAGCGTCTGCACGAGTACAAGCGCCAGCACCTGAACGTCATGCACATTCTGGCACAGTACAACGCCCTGCTGGAAAATCCGGACATGGACTTCACCCCCAAGACCTATATCTTTGCGGCAAAGGCTGCGCCGGGCTACTATCTGGCAAAGCAGATCATCAAGATGATCTGGGCGCTGTCCGAGGAGATCCGCAAGAATCCCCGCATTTCCGAGAAGCTGTCCGTTTACTTCCTCGAAAACTACTGCGTCACCATGTCTGAGCTGCTGATGCCGGCATGCGATATCTCCGAGCAGATTTCGCTGGCTGGCACAGAGGCTTCCGGTACCGGCAACATGAAGCTCATGCTGAACGGTGCGGTAACACTGGGCACACTGGACGGCGCAAACATCGAGATCGGTCAGGCAGTCGGCCCGGAGAACATCCTGATCTTCGGCATGAAGACCGAGGAGGTCAACGCACTGAAGGCACAGGGCTACCGTCCGGAACAGTACTACCAGAACAACCCCATCATCAAGAGCTGCATCGACCGCATGTATGCCGGCATCAACGGCTGTAAGTTCACCGAAGTGGCAGACTCGCTGCGCACCATGGACCCGTATATGGTCCTGGCAGATTTCGACAGCTACTGTCAGGTGCAGGAGCACAGCTCGCAGCTGTACACCGACACCGACACATGGACCAAGATGTCCCTGCACAACATCGCAAACGCAGGCATCTTCTCCGCTGACCGTGCTGTCAATGAATACGCAAAGGATATCTGGAACATCCGGTAATCCCATTGCATCCAGCGATTGAAACAAAACGGGACAGGGCGGCAGGTTGGCCGGTTCTGTCCCGTTTTTCCACAACCAGAAAGGAGTCTTTTTCCATGGCATATCTCTATCACAGCTGGGACGAAGCCTATAAGTCGCCTTTCGGCGCAATCCGCCGGGACGAGGAGTGCCGCTTTACCATTCGCTTGCCGGAGGAAACCCCTCTGGACTATGCCCCGGTTCTGGTGGTATTCCGCACCGGCTTCAAGGAGCGCTTCCTCCCCATGTGCGCCCGGGGCAACGAGGCGGGCTGCACCATCTATTCCACCACGTTCCGCCCCAAGTACGAGGGCGTGCACTACTACTATTTCGCCTATACCAGCAGCGGCGTGCGCCACTACATCAAGCGTGGCGATGCCTGTCACGGCACGCTGGACAACGGCGGGATGTTCCAGCTCACCGTCTTTTCCCAGCACTACCAGACCCCGAAATTTCTCAAGGGCGGCATCATGTACCAGATCTTCCCCGACCGCTTCTGCAGCAGCGGCAAACCCCACGAGAATGTCCCCACAGACCGTGTCATGCGGCAGTGGGGCGAAACGCCCTACTACCGGCCCGATGAACACGGTCACGTCTGGAACAACGACTATTTCGGCGGCGATCTGGAGGGCATCCGGAGCAAGCTGGACTACCTGAAGGATCTGGGCGTCACCTGCATCTATCTGAACCCCATCTTCGAGTCCCACGAGAACCACCGCTACAACACAGCGAACTACCGCAGGGTAGACCCCCTGCTGGGCACCAACGAGGACTTCCGCACCCTCTGCGAGGATGCGAAAAAGCGCGGGATCTCCGTCATTCTGGACGGCGTTTTCTCCCACACCGGCGCAGACAGCATCTACTTCAACAAGTTCGGCAGATACAGCGAACCCGGCGCATACCAGTCGGAGCAGAGTCCCTATTATTCGTGGTACCACTTCTGGGGCAACAAGGAGTATGAGTCGTGGTGGGGCATCGACACCCTGCCCAACGTGGACGAGAACAACCCGTCCTATACCAAGTACATCTGCGGCAAGGGCGGCGTGCTGGAATACTGGCTGAGTCTGGGCGCTGCCGGCTACCGTCTGGATGTGGCGGATGAGCTGCCGGATGAATTTCTGGACAACCTCCGCACCTGCGTCAAGAACTATGACGAGGAAAAGATCGTCATCGGCGAGGTCTGGGAGGACGCTTCCAATAAGGAGGCATACGGTGTCAAGCGGCGGTATCTGCTGGGCGACCAGCTGGACAGCGTGATGAACTACCCCTTCCGGGAGGCGATCATCGCCTACATCAAGGGCGAGGCTGTCACCACCTTCCGTGACCGTATCATGGGCATTCTGGAGAACTACCCCAAGTGCACCGTGGACGTTCTGATGAACTTCGTGTCCACCCACGACATCGAGCGTGCCATCAACCGCTTCGGCGGTCAGCCCTGCGACGGCAAGAGCAAGGACTGGATGGCGCAGAACAGCCTCTCGCCGGAGGAGTACCAGCGGGGCAAGACGCTGCTGAAATGCGCCATGGTGCTGCAATTCTTCCTGCCGGGCGTGCCCAGCATCTACTACGGCGATGAAGTGGGCTTGCAGGGCTGGAAAGACCCGTTCAACCGCCGCTGTTTCCCGTGGGACAATGAGGACACCGAACTGCTGGAATTCACCAAGCAGCTGGGCAGCATCCGCCGCTCCTGCGAGGCATTCGCAGAGGGCAAGATGGAATTTCTGGTGCTGGAGGACAATCTGGTGGGCTTCTCCCGCTACGATGCTGAAACCGGCAACAGCGCCATTGTCCTGCTGAACCGCGGCGGGGCAACCGGCATGGTCTCCCTGCGGGACAAGTGCTTCGCAAACTATGCGTTCAGCACCGTCATCAGCGGCATCTGCGACGGCGACGCCATCATCCTGCCGGCATACAGCTATGCGGTCATCAGCGCCGTTCGTTCCGTCCGGAGCGAACCGGCAGAATAACCCAAAACTCCCCATACGACAACACAACGGGCGGCGTGCGTGGTGCACTCCGCCCGTTTTTTATTGCGGCAGATTCCGGTTGATCTTCTCGATCTTCCGCCGGTAGGAAAAATACTGGCTCAGCCAGATGCTGACATAAATGGCGAGGAAAATGCCCAGATAGGACAACGCTCCCCACAGATTCAGTCCGCACCATCCCAGCAGCAGCGACACCACCCAGAACGTGGGCGTTGTGATGCAAAAGTGCGTGGCGGTGGCTCGGAGCAGACTCCACGACTCCACCTCCCAGATGACCGAACTTCCGGCAAAGACCGCCCCCACCAGTCCGGACAGGAAAAACTGCACCGCCGCTCCGGCGACCTCCGAGCCGAACCGGGCGGTGCAGTCCGGCGCACAAGGAAAATATTCCCCAAAGCAAACGGCAAAGATCAGAAGAATCCCATTGCTGATGCAGACCCCCAGCGGAAAGCCCAGAGCACTGCGCAGCAGAATTTGTTTTTTCATGAAAAAACCCCCTGTTCCAGTATAGATTTGATGTGATTGACATAGCGTCTGGAGACATACGCCGTTTCGCCGGTTTTCAGTTGCATACCGATGGTGCCGGCAATGCTGAGATCCAGCCGCCGGACAAAGCGCAGGTTGACGATCTCCGACTTGGAGATGCGCACAAAATACCGCCGATCCAGAATCTGTTCCAGCTCATACAGCCGCCGGCGCAGCAGAAATTCGCCCTGTGTGGTCTGGGCGTAGACTTTTTTCGCTGCCCCGTAGACCCGCACCAGCTGGGTCTGTTCCACGAGCACCACGCTCTCCCCGTCGCAGCAAGCCAGCATCTGCGGCGACTCCTCCGACAGCAGCCGCACCGCCTGCTGCACCTCCCCGGTCATTGCCGCCGTGTAAATTGCCGCCTCCGGTTCGGCATAGCGGCGGTCCAGTTGCACCTTGACTTTCATTCTGTCACCCCCTCGCCTCCTATCATAGCACATTCCCCGCATCGCAGCAACCATTTTGCGACATACGGCGGTTTTCCCGGGACAAACGGCGAAGCGGTTCGGCAGAAAAAGAAAAAAATCTGCAAATTCTATTGCAATTCGTCGGAAATCCTGCTATAATAGAAAGGTATGCTGCAGCGTGCGCTGCATTCGAAATTTTGATGTTTGGAAAAGTGAGGAGTTCTTATGCCTGCAAATATTGTAGTCGGTTCCCAGTGGGGCGACGAGGGAAAAGGAAAAATCATTGACATTATGGCATCCCGTGCGGATGTCGTTGTCCGTGCCACCGGCGGCAACAACGCCGGCCACACCGTGGTCAACAACGGCGAGGTGTACAAGCTGCACCTGATCCCGTCCGGTATTCTCTATCCCGACACGCTCTGCCTCATCGGCGCCGGCGTTGTTCTCGACCCGAAGGACTTTATCTCGGAGCTGGACAGTCTGGAGAGCCGTGGCATTTCCACCGCAAACCTGAAGATCGATCCCCGTGCCCACGTGGTAATGCCGTGGCACATTGCGCTGGACGGTCTGTCGGAAAAGTTCCGCGGCAACTCTGACATCGGCACCACCAAGCGAGGCATCGGCCCGACCTACATGGACAAGTACGAGCGCTGCGGTCTGCGTGTTTACGATCTGGTGCATCCGGAGATCTTTGCAGAAAAGGCACGCACCACCGGCGCACTGAAAAACAAGATCATCACCGCAGTTTACGGCGGCGAAGCATTCGATCTGGACGCTGTCATTGCAGAGTACACCGAGTATGGCAAGCGCCTTGCCAAGTATGTGGCAGATGTTTCCGTCCTGACCTATGAGGCAAACAAGGCGGGCAAGACCATTATGTTCGAGGGTGCGCAGGCAACCCTGCTGGACATCGACTTCGGCACCTACCCCTATGTCACCTCCTCCCACCCCATTGCAGCCGGCGCATGCATCGGCACTGGCGTTGGCCCGAAGATGATCACCAACATCATCGGCGTTGCCAAGGCGTACACCACCCGTGTGGGCAAGGGTCCGTTCCCCACAGAGCTAAACGACGAGACCGGCGACATCATCCGCAACAAGGGCGGTGAATTCGGCACCACCACCGGCAGACCCCGCCGGACAGGCTGGTTCGATGCTGTCATCGTGCGCCACTCGGTACGCACCAACGGTCTGGACGGTCTGGCAATCAACAAGCTGGACACCCTCAGCGGCATCGGCACCCTGAAAATGTGCGTTGGCTATCAGAAGCCGGACGGCACGGTTCTGAAGGACTTCCCGCCGGCACTGGAATCGCTGGCAGACTGCGCCCCCATTTACGAGGAATTCGAGGGCTTCAACGAGGACATCTCCGGCTGCAAGAGCTTTGACGAGCTGCCGGAAGCCTGCAAGAAGTACATCGCACGTCTGGAAGAGGTCTGCGAGTGCAAGGTTGTCATGGTCGGCAACGGCCCGGACAGAAGCCAGATTCTGGAACGGTAAGCATATCGAAAGATAAAACGCAACGGCTGTCTGCCGCTCCGATTGTCCCCATGGGGGAACAGGAGCGGCGGACAGCCGTTTTTGGGTGCGGGCAGTTCGGGTGGTTTAATTTGATTGCATATGGCTCCCCTGAAAGGGGTGATTCCCCATGGAATGGGGAAATGTCACGAAGTGACAAAAGGGACCGCTCGGTAAGAGCTGGCAGTGCGCAGCACTGACTGAGGGGTCTCCGCTTGTATTAAAAACACGATAAAAAGATTTCACGAAAGTACCCCTCCGAGCGGCTCCGCCGCCCACCTCCCCTTTCAGGGGAGGCTAATTCCCTTATCTTTTTGTCATGGAAAATCCGTTGAAAACGCTCCGCCCTCGAAAAGCTGTCGCTTTTCTCACCCACCTGCTCCGTGCGCCAAGAGCATGGCGCAGGGAATTTCGCTGTCTGCGGACAGCGACTCAGGAGGCTCCTCGCCTCCTGAGAACCTCTCGCCAGCTGTGCTCAGCTGGAGCAGCCTGATGCGGTCAAACGGTTCGGATGCGTTCTGTTTCCTGCGCATGCGATACCATGCCCCGCCAATTAAAACCGTCCTGCGTCATCCTTGATCTTACTCCACATATAGCGCAGCATCCAGCCATCGAAATCCGTGATCTTCATTGCAGACCCCGCCATCATCAAAGAGTTCTCGCCGCCGGGGAAGCCTCCGGGCGGGAAGCCGTTGGATTCGCCCTCGCCGCCATAAAAGTCTGTCATGCCGAAGCCGTGGCCGATCTCGTGTTCCAGCACATGAATGCCGGAGCCGTCCAGCATGTTGAGGTACGCCGTATCCGACAGGCGCTGTCCCCAGTCGCCGCCGCATCCGCCGATGTTGGGAAAGCCCTGTGTGCCCCAGAGGTACATGTCAAAGCGTTTGTCCAGTCCGCCGGGATAGCTGTAGCTGCTGTCGGCAAAGTGGTCGAAGCGGGAGAGCGCAGACGGCGCACTGGGCAGCTTATCCGGAATGGTGTCCACGCCGTTGGAGGTGTCGTAGGTGCTGTCGTAGTCGGAGATGAGGCTGTCATAGACCACCTCATCCGGCTGGAGATCTTGCAGGACGGATTTGTCCAGCACTGCCCAGCCCACAATTTTCACATCGATGTGGTCGTACTTCCAGCCGTCCCAGCCCTTGAGCCAGTCGTTCCAGCCGTTGATGCAGTCGCTCACCAGCTTCTCGAACTGCTGGCGCTGTTCCAGTGTCAGGGTGCGGTAGGACTGCCACCGCACCACATAGTTGATGGTGCCCTCGCCAGCGACGATCTGGTCAAAGATGGTGTTCCGGCGCTCGGTGGATTTCTCCGCAACAATGCGGTTGTTCCAGATCCAGTCCGCTGCATCGGTGTAATCGCTGGGGAAGTCCGCCATGGTCAGATCCTGGCGGGGCGCTTCCGTGGTGGTGGTCGCAGCAGCGGTTTCCGTGGCAGTCGTTGTTGTGGTCGTTTCCCCGGTGGTGGTCGTGGTCACAGCCGGCGGAACCAGCGTGTTCTCCGGCAGCCGTACCGCTGCCATGGTGACCGCCTTCCCCAGCAGATACTGCTGGAGCAGCTGCACATCCGCCCCGTTCAGCACACCGTCTCCGTTGGTGTCGCCCACGGTCTGCTGCGCAAAATCTGCCGTGCCGTTTTGTACCGCCTGACGCAGCTTCGCCAGATCTGCGCCGTCCGCCACGCCGTCATGGTTCCAGTCCCCCATGCGGAGATTGGTCACCGGCTCCGGTGTCACCTGCGCATAGACCGGCGACTCCACACCGCTGCGGAATCCCCGCAGATAACCGTCCTCATCCAGTTCAAACTGCCCGGCAGCTGTGGAAAGCTCCAGCCGGTTCTCCCCGGCGTTTTCCGTCAGGTAGTATTCCCCCTGAGAGAGGGCGGATTTGATGGTGATGCCCAGCTCTGTCTCCGTGAAATACCACGTGTTATAAGGTGCCACGCCGTCTGCGTCGTAGAACCCGACCTGTGCGCCCTCGCCCTCCGTGCCGCCGGACACGCTGAGGTACTGCCCTGCCGCATTCCGCAGCACGTACCCCGTCCATGTGTTGTACTCCGCCGACGATGCCGCCACCACGGGAAGGGATACCACGGTGAGGGCTGCCGCTGTGAGCACAGCAGCGTGCCGGCGAAACAATTGCTTTTTCTGCATAGCCACTCCTTTCGCCTTGTCAAAATTTCGAAATCGAATATTTTTATTATAGCACAAAAATTGTATGAATGCAACAGTTTTTTCTTGATTCTGAAATGCTTTTTGTAAGATGTTACAGCAAGATTCTGCTGTTTCGGTGCGATTCCGGGGAGAAAAGCCGGCGCAAAAAAACTTTTGCAAAAGGGCTTGACTTTTTCGGGCGGTTTTGATATAATAGATGTGTTATCCTTGCTTGTACCTTTGGTGCAGGCGAAATCCAAAAGGAGGTGTATTGAGTATGGCAAAAAAACAGGAATCCTACGAGCTGATGACGGTTTTCAGTCTGAAGGACGGGGAAGAGGCTGCCAAGGAGCTGGTTGAGAAGTTCCGTGAGAAGATTGCATCGGATGCCACACTGGATGAAGTAAACGAGTGGGGCAAGCGCAAGCTGGCTTATCCGATCAACGACGAACCGGACGGATACTACACAGTATTCACTTTCACTTCGACTCCGGACGTTCCGGCAGAGATCGAGCGTGTTCTGAACATCACAGACGGCGTTCTGCGTTCTTTGGTCACTGTAAAGTAAGCACGAACATTTCAACTTGAGAGAGAATTCAGAAAGGAACCAGACATGCTGAACAAGGTTATTTTGATGGGACGGCTCTGTGCGGATCCGGATTTCCGCCAGACAACCAGCGGTGCTTCGGTCTGCCGCATCCGTGTGGCAGTAGAACGTCGGTTTGCAAATAAGCAGACAGGCGAACGTGAGGCGGATTTCATTAACGTGGTCTGCTGGAGACAGCAGGCGGAATTTGTGAGCCGCTATTTTCACAAAGGAAGCATGGTTATCGTAGAGGGAAGCCTCAGAAATAGCGATTACACGGATCAGAACGGTGTAAAGCATTACAGCATGGAAGTTCAGGCAGACAACGTATCGTTTGGCGAGTCCAAGCGTGCAGCACAGGAAAACAGCGGCTATCAGGGCGCATACCAGCAGCCCGCTTATGCACAGGCGGCGCCTGCATCTGCTCCCGCACAGCCCGCAGCTCCGGCACCTGCGCCGGCAGCAGCGAGTGCCCCGTCTTCCGGCGCATTGCAGCTTGGCGACCTCGGCGATTTTGAAGAAATCCTGAGCGACGGCGAAGTTCCGTTCTAAGCAATTCCTCCGTTGAAGTAAGCTGAAAAAAATACCGCATTGCAGATAGGAGGATTATCATATCATGGAGAGAGAAAGATCTCAGCGCGGCGGCAAGCGCCCCCGCAAAAAGGTTTGCATGTTCTGTGTCGATCGTGTAGAGCGCATCGATTATAAGGATGTTGCAAAGCTGAAGAAGTGCATGACCGAGCGTGCCAAGATTCTGCCCCGCAGAGTTACCGGTACCTGTGCATTCCACCAGCGTGAGCTGACCACTGCCATCAAGCGCGCAAGACACATTGCACTGCTGCCGTATGTCAGCGACTAAGCGCACCAATCATATGGAAAACGAGAGCGTTCCGATGCAAGTCGGGACGCTTTTTTGTATGCCGGCTGCAGGGCAAAAAGTTGACTTTATCCTGAAATAATGGTATAATAATTGAAAACAGCGGAACGCCGCAGCCTGCGGTTTCCGAGAAAGAAGGAACAACAGCGATGACACCGAAAGTGGTTTTGCTGGCGCATACCCCCACACCGGAACAGACTGTCGCAGCTGCCGCAAGGCTCTGCTATTCAGACACCGATGTGGAAGCCCTGCGGGAATCCATCTCGCAGGAGCGTGCCGAACAATTTGTAGAAATGCTGGACGGCTTCGGCCATGAGAGTCCGGTGGAACACGTGACCTTTACCTTC
>ENA-OQHI01001274-OQHI01001274.1-human-gut-metagenome-genome-assembly--contig:-NODE-1274-length-12372-cov-2.875071_pt1 | contig 12372 bp, 10 predicted proteins | sample MGYA00242561_ERZ504713 | MGnify/ENA primary metagenome ERZ504713 (study PRJEB26092, sample SAMD00036217) | human gut metagenome | host: Homo sapiens | study: EMG produced TPA metagenomics assembly of... | reverse complement strand
TAACACAGTTAGCCTACTTACAGCGTATACAGTTTTTCCTGATGTGGCTGCTCGATTACAATGTTTACTTTAACAAGAAATATGATTCAATCGAGCAGTTTACAGTTCAAGATTTAGACAGGCTCAAAAAGGCTGATTTTGAGGAATTTCTAAATCATATACAGAAATATGGTGCAGTTTCAAAGGAAGAACTTGATGCCAGAATGCAAACCGGCAAATATATTGTGCCATCAAAGTCATCTACCAGAAACAATTACTTAAGCGCTCTCCGTTCTCTATACAATTATTTTCTTGAGAATGATATCGTAGACAAGGCTCCTGTTCTTAAAATCAGACAGAAAAAGGTCGATAAAACTATTCCAATTGCCCTTACAGACAGACAGGCTGAATCAATATATGACACCATTCTTGGCGGTTCAGAACAAATCAGTGCAAGGCAGGAAGCTTCAAGGGTAATCACGTCAGCAAGAGATCTTGCTATCTACACTCTCGCACTGCATACCGGAATACGTGTATCAGAACTTGTTTCTCTCGATGTACACGACATTAATACTGATGAACATTGTTTCAAAATCATCAGAAAACGTGGAAATGAAGATATTGTGTACTTTGATAATACAACTGAGAATGTACTTTTGGACTGGCTCGATGTACGTAAAAATATGAAGGAAACACTTGGTATTGCGGATGATGAAGATGCTCTGTTCGTGTCAACAAAAGGCGTAAAGAAAGGCACAAGATTGTCTGTGCGAAGTGTTGAAATAATGGTAAAAAAATACGCAAAGATTGCAGCTCCTGAAGTGACAAATTTTCATGCGCATTCTCTCAGAAGCTCATGCGCCACAAAAGTATATGATAAAAGTCTTGATTTAGTATACACGCAGAGCGTACTGGGACATGCAAATATCAGTACTACCATGAGATATGTAAAAAATGATGAAAAGAAGAAGAAAGAAAATAGAACGCTTCTGGATGAGTAAGGCGAATAAAAAATACAGCAGTATCACAATTAAATATGATACTGCTGTATTTATTATAGAATCCATTTCTTTTTTCTATTATATGAAACTATCTTCATAACATTATCATGTGTAATATTGTTATCCTTTTCGATTACGATACATTCTGTTGCACTTAGTTTGAATACATTAATATTTGACAAAGCGTAAATAAGTTTAGCAGCATTACAGTCTATTGTTCCCATGCAGATGATATTGTCGCATAAGTCAATGATTTTCGGAGCATCAGCAATCTGATAAAACGATTGGCTTATAATATCAACCTCACAGTTATTTTCTGTAACAACTTCAATCTTGTCATTAAGATCTGGAATATAAAGACTCTGAAATTCATCAAGGACAAATCTTACCTTATTACTGCCCTCCTGCTTTTTTCTATACGCATTCATGGCTTGATTTACAAATGCTGATACTATAAATGTGTAAGAAAAAGAATTGCTTATATCATCAATATACTCATTGATGAATATAATTATATCTTCCTTATATATATCCTCAAAGTCAATTACATTTGTAAAAGAGTTATCATCGTTCAAAATGTCATATTTATCAATTAATTTCAGACACATAATATCGACATTTAACTCATAAAAGAGTTTGTCTAAAAAATTTGGGCTGCAAATTTCTTTCACATGTGAATACAATTCGCCTGCTTTACTGTCAACATTAATTTCATCAAATCCATTCTGACAGATGAATGATGTATGAAGTAGGCTGTCCAACTCTGCAAGATTTCTCATACTCCAGTTATCTTTATATTCTTCACAGACATACATAATAAGCGCTGCTAGTAATTCTTCTTTAAGACACTTGATAATAGAAAATTCTTTTCCACTTGTTAATGACACTGAATCCAACATAATCTGTGCCAGTCCTATAGCATCTTGTGTATTCTTTACATATCTCAATGGATTGTAATGAAATGAGTTGTTTCTGCCACTGAAATTGAAATATTTTACTTTATGGGAACAATTGTCAGCAAAACTTTTAAAATCTCTGTCATCAAAAAATCCAGTAGCGATATAAGATGTTCCCGTCTTTGCCTTACTTAACACAGATTTTGTATATCCTGATGTATTTCCCATACCTGCACTGCCTATAACAATATTGCATTTCGCTTTTGGAATATCATAATATGGATAATCCGGCTGCTTGTGATGTGTAAATATATTCTTCATGTTTATTTATTTCCTCCAAGATGGTAGTATTTTTCTACAATAAAGATGGATTCTAATAAATGAACGCATAAAATCAATCATTTTTCTTTCTTTCAGCCAACACAGATTTTATCCCTTCTTCTCTTATTTTTAATCACAATTTTTCACCATATATATAATTCCTGCACTTGCAAGCATCAGACATCCAGCTATTGATGTACAAACTTTTTCAACTAAATTTGTCTCAGTAAATGCACTTATAAAATCGCTAATACCTGATATTAAAAATAAGCCCATTAACAAATCATCACTTGACAGTATTCCGTTTCGTCTGTAAAAATCAGCTGCATCTTTGTCAAAATGTCTGCTGGTGATATATTTTTTATATGTCATATAAAAAATTAAAATGCTGCACACCAATGAAAACATTGCTACTCTCCTATAATTTAAAATATTCTTTAAATGCCAGTATTACAAACAATATCGTTATAACAATCATTCCAATCTGTTCATAGGTAGGAAGATTTTCCTGCTGTCTTTTATGCAGTTTGTATATATTGAATATTATTATTACTGCCGCTATTACAATTAAAATTATCATTATTATTTTCTCCTGTTATTTTTCATACAATAAAGATGGATTCTGGTAAACGACAGGCAATATTGCCCACTGTAAGCAAAACCCATCTTCATATAAAGGAGGATTTTACATGAAAACACAATTATTTAACCAAAATACCATAACAATGATACCACAGACAAGTGACAGTACTGCATGTCTTGCAAATGAAAAATATATGAATGTTCTGTTTGCAGGAATTTCTGATAAAAATGCAAGAGCGTTTATTGTTACTGATAATGAAATACAGTCAGACAATAAAACTGTATACATAACACCGGAGACAATAATCGGTATGAAATTTAATCCGGTAAAGTATCTGAAGTCAGAAATGGATATTGTAACATTCTGTATGGGGCTCATAAAACAGAGTAATTCTGAAATATCTGACGCAATTAGAGCAGATGAGAATATATATGCAAAACTAAAAAGGTCGCGCAAAGCTGCTGCATTTGCTCTTGCTACTGCTATTATCTGTATAAAAATCTTTAATAAAAGCACTGATGATGCTGATTTGTTAAAAGCATTTGACCTTATAAAGGAATGCAAAGATGATGAACATATGCTGCTTGAATACGTACAGGAAGCTGAAAACATAAAAGAAAACAGTTCAGTATCATATTACTGGTCATTATTTATGGAGCTCTGCGACAACAATATTAACACTTACAAAAAGATTATGAATGAAATCTGTCTTGGAACAGAATGCTATTTAAACCAGCAGATTACAGATATCCTGTCAGCAGATGATGGATTAATAGATAATTTTACATCCAAACCTCAGGAAAAGACTATTATTATGGCAGCATCTAATCGTGAGCATGAAACACTGGACAATAAAACATGGCAGATATTTATATTCATGTACAGCTACTGTATAAAAACCGCATTAACAAGAGCTTTTCTGCCGGAAAAAGTTTATATCGTATTCAATGAAAGCTGGAACTATGCAGATGCTTTATATTATATTTTGCATCCTGAACTCAGTGGCATAAAAACAAAAATCTGCACAAACTTAATTGTCAGGAATTTTCAGGACATAAAACATGTTTTTGGCTTAAAATGGGGATATGTCAAAGACAGATTTAATATCCAGCTTATATGTAAAAATAATATCCCTGACAAGAATACTATTGCACTGCTTAAGGAAGTAATTCTTAAATTCTCAGGAGCCAAAAACAAAATACCATACAGGATAATAAAACTGATGGAAGTAATAAAATCGGCTGAGAAAAATCCTGATACAATTTATGGTCTGCTTATTGAACAGAATAAAGGTATTCATTTTGGAAATAGTGCAAAACCTGAAATAAAAACAATATAGTCAAAAAAAAAGAGAGACAGCAAATGTCCCTCTTTTTTATTTACGCAATTGCTTTAAGCCCTTCTGCTGCCATTGTCTTAACAACAGGACTTATATCCTTAAATTTGGATATATCAGAAAGGACTGCAACCAAAAGGTCATGACCTTTGCAATTATAGCTTCTTACAAGACTGTCCGGAGCCTTGCCAAAATACCCGTTACAGATTCTAGTTTTCTTGCAGCTCATGAACCACTTTTTGATGCAGTTAAATTCTTCTTTATTAAAAGACGTCTGTGCATCAAAGGTAAGGTCCAGTTCTTTCTCAAGCTTAGTGATGCTGATTTTTCTGAGACCAGTATTCTCCATAAACTCAAGAAATGGAGTCTCTAATTCTTCTTTCCTGCGTGCTTTGTCAACAACTTTCTTCTGAATATAATTTTCACTATATTCAGGTTCTTCAGGATAGCCAAAAATCCTTTTCAGATGATTAATGGTCTCCCATGAAAACAGCTGGCCAGACTCATTCCAGAATGTGTTAACAATAACATCATTGCTGTCGCATAAGTCAACAGCGTAATTTGTCCACTTTCTCATGCGGACATACATTTTGCCAAGCTGTGTTGTAAGGCCCGGATACTTTTTCTGAGCAAGCTCAGCAGAATACTTAACACACCATTCGGTTGCGAATATCCTGACAGATTTTTGTAAATGGCTGAAATAAAATTTGTTTATCTCAGGCAGTTCTGCCAATTCGTCCATCGTCAGATGGATGTCATTCGGTCCGTCAAATGCCTTTGGAACATCCGGCAGGTCAAATGGATAAACCGTTTTGAAACGTTTTCTAAGATATGACATCAAAGAAGCGGCATACTCCTCTTTTGTCACATCATCGTAAATAAAACGCATTTCTGTAGCACCATAGATGCCGTAGTGTCTGTAAACGAAGTTATCAAAAGCGATTTTGAAATAGCTCCTTTCTGTTAAAAGGTCAAAACAGGCGTTTGATTTCTCCATATCACCTGCAAGATTATAATTGGCCATAAAGCGGTATATAATCATTGTTTTATACCACTCTTCTCTGCCCTCTTTTGAAAAGCCTTTATTGTTCATATCATTTTCTCCTTTATTTTTTAATATGAATTAATAAACTACGAAATAGATATGGAGTTTTCTGATAAATAACGTATTCATAAACAAAATCCATCTTTATCAGGTAGACATAAAACAAATTTAAAGGAGGAAAATATTATGTTTTTACTTATTGACGGTTCATCTTTACTAACAACTAATTTCATGGGAAATCTTCCGCCTGAGATTAAGTTTTGTAAGGATGATGACAAATACGACAGATATGCAGATAAAATTCTGCATACATCAAATGGAATATACACAAATGGTGTGTATTCAACACTCATGGATATTATGAATATTATCCGTATTCATAGACCTGAGTATATGGCCGTTGCGTTTGATAAGACCAGAGACACATTCAGACGTAAACTGTACCCTGAATATAAGGCACAAAGAAAGCCTAAGCCGGAGTGTCTTCAACAGCAGTTTACAACACTAAAAGCTATCCTTAACGAACTTGGTATCATGGTTCTTGAGAGTGGAGACTACGAGGCAGATGATCTAATAGGTTCTGTTGCCAGTCACTTTGAAAATCCGTTTATGAAGATAAAAATCCTTACAAAGGATCATGATTATCTTCAGCTCAAAACAGATAACATTGATGTCTGGATTATGCAGACTTCTGCTGACACTGCTGAGCGGATGCGCATCAAATATGACATCAGAAAAGTTGAAGAATGACAGTATGTGGCTGCAAGAAAATCATACTCAGAAGATGACTGTCTTCCGTGCAAGGCAATTAACTTCACTGATGACATCATTAAAAGCGAGCATGGCGTTGATTCAATGTTGATTGCAGATCTTAAAGGACTCATGGGTGATTCTTCCGACAACATTCCCGGTGTCAGAGGTCTTGGACCGAAAGCGGCTGTACCACTGCTTGATTTCTATGGTTCAATAGAGAATATCTATGCAGCTATAGATGCATGCGAAAATGATGCCGCTAAGGAAAAAACGCTGGCAAAGAAGTGGAAAGACGAGCTTGGCATCAGTAGGCCTCCAATGAAAGTACTGAAAGACAATCGTCAGATGGCATTTGTCTCAAGGTATCTGGCAACAATTCAGACTGACCTGATGATACCGGCAGACTTAAATGCATATGCATATAGTATTGACAGCAATACATATGAAAACATATGCAGACGCTATGAGTTTGTATCACTGATAGAGACTCCCGCGTAAACAGTCAGGCTTTAGATATTAATTATCTAAAGCCTTTTTCTTTTGCCGTTTATTTGTAAAACTCATATTTATAATAAATCCAAGTGGATTAACAAAAATAGAAAGGAATTTTGATAAATATGGCAAAAGAAAACTTTGTACTGCTCATGGGACAGTTGAGAAATGAACCTAAATTTGCAACAGATCCGGTATCTGGTGTAGAATCAGCTTTATTTCAGTTATGGGTAGTCAGGAGAAATCCAAATGATGAGGCTGGCAATATATCTCCAAAATGGGATAAGCCGCTTATATCAACAACAGAACCATCACTGGTTCGTAAGATTAAGGAATTTAAGTTACACGACATTATAGAAATTGAGGGTATTTTCAGAACGCAGAATGCAATGAGACGAAAGATTTGCCCAGAATGCAATACTGCTGTTTTGATTCCGACACCAGTATCTACAATTTATCCTACATATGTAGATATGGTAACACACTTAAGTAATGATACAGAAGGTTTTCAGTATTTATACACACGCGCAGAACATTCAAATCATGCAAAGGTAATTGGCAGGGTGTGTACGCCAACAGATAAAATTCTTCACGGAGAGACGGATCATGGAGATTTATACGCAAGGTATCAGCTGGCAGTAAACCGTAAACTGTTTGTCAAAGATTCAATAGATGAAGAGGACCATACAGATTATCCATTTGTGTATAGTTATGGAGATGTAGCCGATAAGGATTTGACCATTTTGAAGCAGGGAACTCTTATATATCTTGACGGATATCTGCATACAATGGTATTTGAGGACGAAGCTGAATGCAGTGAGTGTCATAACATTTTCCCATTCAAATATCAGCGAATGAATCTTACTCCGTACTCTACTGAATACTTAAGAGATTATGACGAGCTTACTCCATCAACACATTCCGATATTTCAAAGGTTGATGAGGGAATGGAACCAAATCAGGAATAGTTTATATTCCAGTGAAAGGAGGAAAAATAATAATGCAGGAAATAGAAAAGAAATGGCAGCACGTATGGGAAGAAAGTAAATGCGACTGCTGCAGCGAAGACAACGGCAAGCCGCCGTATTACGTATTGGAAATGTTCCCGTATCCGTCGGGGAATCTGCACATGGGACATGTCCGCAATTACACGATTGGTGACGTCATTGCCCGTTATCGCCGCATGAACGGTTATAACGTCTTGCATCCTATGGGCTATGATGCTTTCGGTATGCCTGCAGAAAACGCAGCTATCAAGCACAATATCCCGCCCGCAGAATGGACATACAGCAACATCGCCAACATGACGCGCCAGCAGAAGGCGCTGGGCCTGTCTTATGACTGGGACCGCGAAGTCGCTACGTGCCATGAAAAATACTATAAATGGACGCAGTGGATCTTTGAACTGCTCTACAAACGGGGCCTGGCTTACCGCAAAGAAGCGAAAGTTAACTGGTGCGAAAAATGCAACACCGTCCTGGCCAACGAACAGGTCATCGAAGGTAAATGCTGGCGCTGCGACACGCCGGTCGTCAAAAAGGACCTGAAACAGTGGTTCTTCAAGATCACCGATTATGCCGACCGCCTGCTGGAAGACTTGAAGCTCCTGCCGGGGTGGCCGGAACGCGTCAAGACCATGCAGAAGAACTGGATCGGCCGCAGTGAAGGCTTGGAATTTAGTTTCGATATCCCCAGTCTGAAGGAAAAAGTCGCCGTCTACACGACGCGTCCGGACACGATCTATGGGGTCACTTTCGTCGTCCTGCCGCCGGAACATCCCTTGGTCCACAAGCTTTTGGAAAACAATCCCAAGAAGGCCGAACTGGAAGCTTTCTGCGAAAAAGTACGCAATACCAGCGATATCGAACGGACGAGCACAGAATCGGAAAAAGTCGGCATGTATACCGGCATCGACTGCGTCCATCCGCTTACGGGCAAGAGTGTCCAGATCTGGATCACCAACTACGTCCTCTACGATTATGGGACTGGCGCCGTCATGGGCGTACCGACCGGTGACCAGCGTGACTGGATGTTCGCTACGAAATACAACATCCCTAAAATCATTACCTTGCAGCCGAAAGACCACGAACTGAAGCTGGAAGAAATGGACCATGCCTATGAAGACAAAGACGGCGTCCTGGTCAATGCCGGTCCTTTCACGGGTATGGAAATGCATAAGGCCATGAAAGCCATCATCGACTACATGGAAGAAAAGGGCTTAGGAAAACGCCGCGTCAACTATCGTCTGCGCGACTGGCTCATTTCCCGTCAGCGCTATTGGGGCGCTCCGATCCCTATCATCTACTGCCCGAAATGCGGCGAACAGCTCGTACCGGAAGACCAGCTGCCGGTCAAGCTGCCGGAAGACGTCAAATTCACAGCCGGTGCCGTATCGCCACTGGCTACGAGTGAACACTTCGTCCACTGCACGTGCCCGAAGTGCGGCGGCCCGGCTACGCGTGAAACGGATACCATCGATACCTTTGTCTGCTCGTCGTGGTACTATCTCCGCTACACCGATGCCCGCAATGATGAAAAAGCCTGGGATCCTGAGAAAGCCAACCACTGGATGAACGTCGACCAGTATATCGGCGGCATCGAACACGCTATCCTGCATCTCATGTATTCCCGTTTCTTCATGAAAGTCTTCTATGATGCCGGCCTCGTCGACAACGTCGAACCTTTTGAACGCCTCCTGACACAGGGCATGGTCCTCCTCGACGGCAGCAAGATGAGTAAATCCAAAGGCAACATTGTCTCGCCGGAAGAAATCATCGCTAAATACGGTGCCGACACGGCCCGCCTGTTCATCCTCTTCGCCGCTCCGCCTGAACGCGACCTGGCTTGGTCTGACCAGGGCGTCGAAGGTTCGTACCGCTTCCTGAATCGCGTATGGCGCATTGTCCATCAGTTCCAGGATCTGGCTAAAGCCGGTCAGGATGGGACGGATTACACAGAAGCCGAAAAAGAACTGCGTTTCCAGGAATTTAAGGCCCTGGCCAAGGTCACCGAAGATATCCGCGGTACCGATGGCAACTACGGCCTCAACACGGCTGTCAGCTCGATCATGGAATACGTCAATGCCATGCATGCCTATGTCGGCGCTAACAAGACCATCCATAAGGCCGTTGCCCTGGAAGCCAACAAGAACCTGCTCAAAATTCTGGCACCGTTCACGCCGCATATTACGGAAGAACTCTGGCAGCTCTGCGGTTTTGAAGGCAGCGTCCATGCCCAGGATTGGCCGGAAGTCGACAAATCGGCTCTCGTCGTCGACGAAATCGAACTGCCTGTCCAGATCAATGGCAAGGTCCGCGACCGCCTGACCGTCGCCGTCGATATCGATAAGGACGCTTTGCAGGAACAAGTCCTGGCCTTACCGCATATCAAGGAATTTATTGGCGATAAGAAAGTGGTTAAATTCATCGTCGTACCGAAGAAAATCATCAACATCGTCATAAAATAGTTAAAATTCAAAAGAGGCTGTCGCGTGAAGACAGCCTCTTTTACTTTGTACTTCTTTGAACTTAGTCTTTTTATTAGAAGGGAGTCGTCTATGAACGCTTTTAAGCCCTGGCCGGACCGCGTTGTCCGTCAGAATACCTGCATGAATACGCGGGCTTGTGCCGTCTTAGTACCGATTATTTACAAAGACGGGCAAGAACAGGTCGTGTTCGAAGTGCGCAGCAGCAAGCTGGGCTGGCAGCCTGGCGACGTCTGTTTCCCCGGCGGCCGTATCGACGATGGCGACGACAGCGCCCTGGCAGCGGCCCTCAGGGAAACGAATGAAGAACTCGGCGTCGATCCGTCTCATATCCACGTCTGGGGCCCTTTGGATTACATGGAATCGCCTGTAGGCGTCACGGTATGGCCCTTTGCCGCTTATATGGATACGGACCGGTTTGTCCTCAGCCAGGGGGAAGTGGACCATACTTTTACCGTTCCCTTAGCCTGGTTCGACGAGCATGACCCGGAAATCGGCCGCATCGAACTGGCCACCCGGCCGGCACCGGGCTTTCCGAAAGGTCTGGCCCTGTCATCCCAGAAGGGCTGGAAACCGCGCCGTACTTATAACGTAAAGATTTATACGTATGAAAATTATAAAATTTGGGGAATTACAGCACATATCCTTGACAACTTCCGGGGTATCCGTGCTATAATACAACAGTAAGCTTTCCTTAATATTTGTAACCAGTATAGTTAGGTATACGTACAATGACGTATATTGGAAAAACAAGGCGTACCGTGTCAAGAAGATTTTAATCTTTTTACCTCTATTAGTACAAAAAAGTCTTGTTAAAGTTTTAGGATGAGAAAATGGAATAGTGATATTGTGGTTTATAGGCTTTTTGCTATTGATTTAACATGTGAAAAGTTGTACAATGCACTTGTAAGCAGTGAGGCGGTGTGAATATATATCCAAACAGGATTTCCTGCCTGGAAATGTATCGCCTCAGTGTTCAGGTTTTTATCTTATGGCTTTACTAAACTAACTATACACTAAGGAGAGTGGAAACATCATGGATTTTAACTTAACAGATATTCAACAGGACTTCTTAAAACTCGCTCATGATTTCGGCGAAAAGAAATTAGCACCGACCGTTACGGAACGCGACCACAAAGGTATTTATGACAAAGAACTCATCGACGAATTGCTCAGCCTCGGTATTACCGGCGCTTACTTCGAAGAAAAATACGGCGGTTCCGGCGATGACGGCGGCGACGTTTTGAGCTACATCCTCGCTGTTGAAGAATTGGCTAAATACGACGCTGGTGTTGCTATCACCTTGTCGGCAACGGTTTCCCTTTGCGCTAACCCGATTTGGCAGTTCGGTACAGAAGCTCAGAAAGAAAAATTCCTCGTTCCTTTGGTTGAAGGCACTAAACTCGGCGCTTTCGGCTTGACCGAACCGAACGCAGGTACTGATGCTTCCGGCCAGCAGACCATTGCTACTAAGAACGATGACGGCACTTACACGTTGAACGGCTCCAAGATCTTCATCACCAACGGCGGCGCTGCTGACATCTACATCGTCTTCGCTATGACCGATAAGAGCAAAGGCAACCACGGCATTACAGCCTTCATCCTCGAAGACGGTACTCCGGGCTTTACTTACGGCAAGAAAGAAGACAAGATGGGCATCCATACTTCGCAGACCATGGAACTCGTATTCCAGGACGTCAAAGTTCCGGCTGAAAACATGCTCGGCGAAGAAGGCAAAGGCTTCAAGATTGCTATGATGACCTTGGACGGCGGCCGTATCGGCGTTGCTGCTCAGGCTCTCGGCATTGCAGAAGCTGCTTTGGCAGATGCTGTTGAATACTCCAAACAGCGTGTACAGTTCGGCAAACCGCTCTGCAAATTCCAGTCCATTTCCTTCAAACTGGCTGACATGAAGATGCAGATTGAAGCTGCTCGTAACCTCGTTTACAAAGCTGCTTGCAAGAAACAGGAAGGCAAACCCTTCACCGTTGACGCTGCTATCGCAAAACGCGTTGCTTCCGACGTCGCTATGCGCGTAACGACCGAAGCTGTCCAGATCTTCGGCGGCTATGGCTACAGCGAAGAATATCCGGTTGCTCGTCACATGCGCGATGCTAAGATCACTCAGATCTACGAAGGCACGAACGAAGTTCAGCTCATGGTTACAGGCGGTGCTCTGTTAAGATAATTGAAGTTTATGCTCGGGCCTGGCCCTTTGCTGGGCCCGTTACATAAAAAAAGATTTTAGGAGGCAAACGTAAATGGAAATATTGGTATGTGTCAAACAGGTTCCGGACACTGCAGAAGTTAAGATTGACCCCGTAAAACATACGGTCATCCGCGCTGGTGTTCCTAACATTTTTAACCCCTTCGACCAGAACGCTTTGGAAGCAGCTCTCGCATTGAAAGATGCTGACAAAGACGTAAAAATCACACTTCTCTCGATGGGTCCTGATCAGGCAAAAGACGTTCTTCGTGAAGG
>ENA-OQHI01001270-OQHI01001270.1-human-gut-metagenome-genome-assembly--contig:-NODE-1270-length-12402-cov-6.394402_pt1 | contig 12402 bp, 12 predicted proteins | sample MGYA00242561_ERZ504713 | MGnify/ENA primary metagenome ERZ504713 (study PRJEB26092, sample SAMD00036217) | human gut metagenome | host: Homo sapiens | study: EMG produced TPA metagenomics assembly of... | reverse complement strand
AAGAAACGCCTGTTAGCTTGCATTGTAAAAAAGTGAGCTGCCTTTCTAGCTGCGGCGCTCGTTATCGAGTGGGAATAAACGATATTCGTTGATTTCAAGCCTCTGACCTGCGAAAACAGGTCGGGGGCTTCTTATTTTGCAACCTCTGTGCAACCTTTGCGGTTTCGCGCCCCGTGAACAGGGGACGTAGCACTGTTCACGTCTGGTCCGATGTCGGCACCGATCATTGCCCGCGCTGCTTCTGCTTGCGCTTCAGCTTCCGCTGCTCGAAGCACGTCGCCCGGGATTCCTCGCCAGAGGAGAACTGGCCGTTCCTTGCGAAACCGCGAGACCAGCTATATCCGCTTGCTGCGGGCTTGCTAGAGCCAGCTTCTCTTGAAAGAGCCTATACCTCCGAAGAACTTGTTGTACGTCTCACCGTTCTCCTTGGCCTCGCACTTGACCAAGGCAAGTTCGATGGTGTAGGGGTAATCCGCCACTTGCTCGAGGCGGTAGTCGGTCATCGAGGTCTTGCGGCGTCGGACGAACCCTTTTGAGAGGACCTTGCCCACCGAGTCGTCTCGCCCGCGGAACAGAAGGAGCGCATCCTCGCGACCTTCGGCGACCTGTGCTGCGAGATGGAGGGCTGCACCATCGCGCAGGCCGCCTATCTCAACGGCGTGCCCCTCGTCGTCGTGCGCGCTATCAGCGACAAGCCCTGCGTCGAGGGCCAGGTCGTCGACTACAACACCTTCGAGAAGAAGGCCGCCTGCGACTGCGCCCGCATCGCCGCGCGCATGGTTAAGCTTTAGGCCCTGCGCACCGGGGCCCTTCTTTATGTTGGGACCCCGGCGCGCAGGGCCCTTTCCAAAGCGAAGTGTCGAGCCGAAGTGTTGAGCGTCGGCCCTGAATGTTCAATGGCCGTTGTTTTCTGCCCCTCAAGTGGTGAACTTCTCCTCGGGGCTGTTGATTCCCCCACGCGCCCCCTTCCGTTCTCTGTGTTCCCCTTATACTCCTTGTACAAGGAGGTAAGAAGTCATGGACAAGACCGCACAGGACAGCTTGGCAAAGAAGCCCGTCGACATGAGGGACAGGATTCTCGAGCATCTCGAGGCCCTCACCTCTGCCGTCTCGCTCGACGACCTTGCCCGTCTGTCCACCTCCGACATCGCCGAGACGCTCATCATCTCCAGGAGCCTGGCGAGCCAGTACCTCAACGACCTTGTTCGCGCCGGCCTTGTGGTTAAGGTGGCGGGCAGGCCTGTCCGTTATTTTCATCGCCGCGCGTTCCAGAAGCGTTTTCAGGTAAAGCTCTCTGCAAGCGAGTACGCCTCGCTCGCCGACCTCATCCAGGCGACGGGAATCGCCGATCACCGCGACTTCGCGCGTGCCGTGGGCTTCGACCTGAGCCTCAGCTCCGTTGTCGAGCAGTGCAAGGCTGCGGTTCAGTACCCTCCGTTTGGCCTACCCATCCTCTTGAGCGGCGGCGTGGGTGTCGGTAAGTCTTTCCTTTCTCGCCTTGTGTACGAGTACGGCAAGAACCAGGGCTGGCTGTCCCGCGACTCCTCCTATGTGCGCATCGACTGTGCCGGGGTCCCGGACGCCGCCTCGTTCAACGGGCTTCTTGACGAGTCGATCGCGAAATCGCGCGGGGGTGTGGTTTTTGTCAACGGCATCGAGGCACTCTCTCCCTCTGCGATGGAGCACTGCCTTGCGACGGCCCTCGGGCTCGATGCCTCCCAGGATGCGCCGCGCGCTCGCCTCGTTCTTTCGACGACGCTTTCCGCCGATGACCTGAAGGTTTCCTCGGCCTACAGCAAAATGCCCATCTGTGCCCGCGTCCCCTCACTCAAGGAGCGGACCCCCGAGGAGCGCGAGGATCTCATCTTGAGCTTCCTGCGCAGCGAGGGGTGCCGAATCGGTTCTGATGTGAAGATCAGCCGCGGCGCATACCGTTGCCTCGTGAACGCGGACTTTTCCGATACATCGCCGGCTTGCGCGCCTGCGTGACGAACTGCTGCGCCAAAGCGTTCCTCAATCGCGAGGGCGACTACGTCGTCGTTCGCCCGTATCTTCTTCCCAGCGGGCTCCTCTCCTCCGCGCAGATCGATCAACAGCCCGACGATGGCGTTCTGATCGACGCGTCCCTGGATGCCACCGAGAGCACAGGGCCGGTCGAGCAGGCGCTCGATGCCCTGTGCTCTCTCGATGAGCGATTCTGCGCCGGGGAGCTCTCTGTCTCCGAGCTCGTCTCGCAAGCTGTCTCCGCTGTGCGCGGCGTTGAGGATCACTTGATCTTCGGCCACGGCGTCGCCTCATCGAGGTCGCGCGCCTTCGAGCGCGTCGTAGGTGCGGTCCTTGCCGACGCAGGCTCTTCTTATGGCATCGAGCTTTCGAGGAAGGTCACTTTTCTACTGGCCCAGGAGATTTGCCTGCAGTTGTGGCCGGGCATCGGTCTGGCTAAGCGAAAGTCTGCCTGTGCGGAGCAAATCTCCCATCTCCTCGGTGCCGTGACCTCCGAATTGCCGTTTGCCTCGAGCGTCTCCGATCAGGTCGCCGCAGACATGGAAGGGGCGCTCGGAATCTCGCTCGATCACTTCACGAAGACGCTTCTGACGCTGTGCGTCGCATCGGAGTCTCGCGACGCGAAGGCCCTTCGGACGCTCTGCGTCATCTTATCGCACGGCTACTCGACAGCGACGAGCATCGCCGACGCGGCGAACCGTATGCTCGGCGTGCATGTGTACGAGGCGGTCGACATGCCCTACGACCAGCAGCTGAAGGACATCGTCGGTCCGCTCCAGCGCCTCGTCGACCGCCATTCCTACTGCACCGGGGTCGTGTTTCTTGTTGACATGGGCTCTTTGGAGGAGGCCTATAAGGCCCTCGAGAACGTTACCGACTCCACCATCGGGGTGGTGAACAACGTCTCCACCGGGCTCGCGCTCGAGATCGGGTCCGGGCTGCTCGGCGGCAAGTCCATCGCCGAGGTTCTTGGCGATGCGACCGCCGCGTGCGTGACGCACTGCAAGGTGATCGAGCGCGTCAACCGTGAGGACGCCATCGTCTTCTGCTCCGAGTCCGGGGTCGACGCCGCGGAGAGGATACGCCAGCTCGTCTCGCAGAGCCTCCCGCGCACCATAGGCGCGCGCCTGCTCACGAGGCCCTTCAAGCAGCTCGTCACGAACGGGTCGAACGACGCCGTTTTCTCCGAGCACCGCGTCTGCGCCGTCATCGGCACGGGAGACCCCGGGATCGCCTCCGCCCCCTTCGTCGCCCTCGAAGACATCATGTCGACGGCGTCCGCCTCTAAGGTCGATGCCGTGTTCGGCAGGTGGCTTGACGCTTCCGAGCTCTCTTCTTTCCACGAGAAGCTGCTCTCGAACATGACGCTGCAGAACGTCATCCGCTCCATCACCATCCTCGACCCGGAGCGGCTATTCCACGAGATCGAGAGCGCCGTGCGCGAGCTTCAGCGCAGGACAGGCGAGAAGATTGGCAGCAACGCCATCATTGGGCTCTACGTCCACCTCTGCTGTCTCGTCGAGCGTCTTGTTACCAGAAACCCCATTGAGACCTACGTTGGCCAGGACCGCTTCGAGGAGGAACGCACCGATTTCATCGAGTCCTTCAGGCAGAGCTTCTCGAGTATCTCGACGCGCTATCGCGTAGAGGTTCCCGTAAGCGAGATCGCATATGTCTTCGACTACATAAGCGTGAGCGCCGCCCCGGCGCGAGAAGAGCGCCTCGGCTCCTCGGACCTCCTGCTCGACGAGTGACCTTTCCCGCGCCGCCGCGAGCTGACCGCGCGTTCTCAATAATCCGATAACCCCTCGCCCGGCGCGAATCCGGATAGCGCCAAGGCAGTGCTGAATGAAAAACTTGATTTGATAGGAGCAAACATGAGTGTTGTTATGGCACGAATCGACAATCGCCTGCTTCACGGCATCATCGTGACGCAGTGGGCCCCGGTGTCGGGCGCGACCCGAGTCATGGTCATCGACGACAAGGTCGCCGGCGACGAGGTCCTGAAGTCCACCATGAGGATGGCGCGCCCCGCGGGCATGGCCGTCTCGATCATCTCCGAGGAGACCGCGCTCAAGAACTTCGCGGCGGGCAAGTACGACCGCGAGAAGGTCTTTGTCATCGCCAAGGAGCCCGAGACGATCCTTCACCTGGTCGAGTCGGGCATCGAGCTCCCGTCGCTGATCGTCGGCGGCTCTCTTGTCAAGGAGGGCGGCGTCCAGCTCACCCAGCGCGCCTATGCCTCCGCCGAGAACGTCCAGAGCTACAAGGCGCTCATCGCCCGCGGCGTCAAGGTGACGGCACAGTTCGTGCCCGCCGACAAGCCCGTCTCCGTCGCCGACCTCATCTAAGGAGGGATCATGGTCAACTTCACTATCCTGCAGGTCGTCCTTTTGACCCTGCTGGCCTTCATCAAGCACGTGGACTACTACGGCATCCCGATGATCTTCGTCAACTATGCCGTCTTCTGGGGCCTTACCACCGGTGTCGTCATGGGCGACTGGCAGACCGGCCTCGTCATCGGCGGCACCATCCAGCTCATGCAGCTCGGCGTCGCGGGCTTCGGCGGCTCGTCGATTCCCGACTACGGCACGATGGCCATCATCGCCACAGCCTACGGCGTGACCCTGGGCGCGGACACGGGCCTCGCCATCGGCCTGCCGGTCGGCATGCTCGGCATCCAGCTCGACGTCATCGTCAAGATCCTCAACGGCTTCGTCGTCGAGAAGTCCCAGAAGTTCTGCGACGAGGGCAAGTTCAAGCAGATGAACGCCATCCTGTGGGTCTGCCCCGTGCTCTTCGGCCTGTGCGCCGCCCTGCCCGTCTTTGTCTCCGTGACCCTCGGCCAGCCCGCCGTCAACTGGCTCCTCGAGGTCATGCCCCAGTGGTTCCTTTCCGGCCTCACCCTCGCCGGCAAGATGCTCCCGGCCGTCGGAATCGCGATGCTGCTGCGTTACATGCCCACCGGCAAGTACTTCCAGTACCTGCTCGCCGGCTTCTTCCTCTCGGCCTTCCTGAACGTGCCCATCATCGGCGCCGCCATCGTCGGCTTTGCCCTCGCGATCGCGTTCTACCAGCGCGCCGAGAGGGACACCGAGCTCGCCGCCCACGCTTCCGCAGACGCCTTCATCGGAGAGGATGAGTAACCATGGAAAACGAGAACATCACCGCCGTCGCCAAGGGCAAGCCCTCCGGCTACAAGGTCACCAAGAAGGACCTGCGCAACGCGAACTGGCGCTGGCTCATGAGCGTGTGCACCTTCAACTACCAGACCCAGCAGGGCGCCTCAGTCGCCTACGCCCTCTCGCCGGTCCTGAGGAAGATCTACACGAACGACGAGGACTATAAGCAAGCGCTCAACAACCACTTCCGCTACTACAACACCCAGCCTTGGCTCGCCGCCATCATCCTTGGCGCCTGCGTGGCCATGGAGGAGCGCGACGGCCTAGCGGCGGCGGACGCCGTCCAAGACCTGAAGATCGGCACCATGGGACCGCTCGCCGGCGTCGGCGACTCCCTGCTCATGACCATGATCCCGACCATCATGGGCTCCATCGCCGCCTACATGGCCATCGAGGGCAACCCCGTGGGAGCCGGCATCTGGTTCGCGCTCATCCTGGCCATCTTCTGGGTCCGCATGCACGCCCTCGAGTTCGGCTACAAGCAGGGCGTGAAGCTCGTCACCGACTTCAGCGAGAAGCTTCCCAACCTCACTGCCGCCGCCTCCGTGCTCGGCCTCACCGTGGTCGGCTGCCTCATCGCCTCGGTCATCGGCGTCACCTGCCCGATTAGCTTCAGCTTCGGCGACGTCGCGATGGAGATTCAGCCGCTGCTCGACAAGATCCTGCCTGCCATGATCCCCGCCGCCATCACGGGAAGCGCGTATTACCTTCTTACCAAGAAGAACGCGAGCATGACGGCCCTCATCCTCGTGGTGATTGTCCTCGCGATGGTCGCCTCCGCCGCCGGCATCCTCGCTTAGCTTCGACCCAAGAGATTGGTGAATCAATGAGAAAGATAGTTGTGGCGAGCCATTCCCTTCTCGCCCAGGGCTTCAAGGACACCCTCGAGTTCCTTACGGGTAAGGGCGACGCCGTCAACGCCGTGTGCGCCTACGTGAACGACAACGGCGAGGGGCTCGACGCGGCGGTCGAGGCGGCTCTTTCGGGCACTGACGAGGTCGTCGTCCTTACCGACGCGTTCGGCGGCAGCGTGAACCAGCGCTTCTCCCGCTTCGCCTCCGACCGGATCCACGTGATCGCGGGTGTCAACCTCCCGCTCGCCATGACGGTCGCGCTCGCGCGCCCCGACGAGAAACTCGACTTCGATGCCCTCGTCAACGAGGCGCGCCAGCAGATCATCTACGTGAACGGTGTCAGTTCTGCCGAGTGCGACGACGACGAATAGAGGAGGTCGACGATGAGAGAGTTCCTTAAGGACGTGTGGGTGCACGGCGGTGAGGAAAGCCGCGCCATCACCCCCGAGAACATCACGGGCGAGAAGGGTCGCGCCGCCATGTCGGCCAGCCACCTCGGCGTCGGCCGCAAGGGCTCGTGCTGCGTGCCCCTTGAGTCCGGCGAGACCATCACGCTCGCGGACATCGAGGGCCCCGGCATCATCCGCCACATCTGGATGACCGTCCCCGACAAGACCGCCGCCGGCAGCTTCGTCATGCGCGACCTCGTGCTGCGCTTCTACTGGGACGACGAGGAGACCCCCTCGGTCGAGTGCCCTGTTGGCGACTTCTTCTGTAACGGCTTCGGTGAGCGCGCCATCGTCAACTCAATGCCCATCTGCGTGAACCCGACGGGCGGCATGAACTGCTACTTCGAGATGCCCTTCAGGAAGCACGCCAAGGTCACGCTTACGAGCGAGCACCCCGGGTTCATTAAGTACATCTTCTACACGTTCAACTACGCGCTCACCGACGTGCCGGACGACGCCATGTACTTCCACGCTCGCTTTAACCGCGAGCGCAGCACCCGCAGGGGCGTCGACTACACCGTGCTCGACGGCGTGCGCGGCAAGGGCTACTACGTCGGCACCTACATGGCCCTGTGCGCCCTGGAGCGCTATTGGTGGGGCGAGGGCGAGATGAAGTTCTTTCTCGACGGCGACGAGGAGTTCCCCACGGTCACCTCGACGGGAGCCGAGGACTACTTCGGCGGTGCCTGGGCCTTCCTCGACAGGCCGCCCCACGCGCTGCCCGAGGCGCAGTGCTTCAACACGCTGTTCGCCGGCTACCCGTACCGCTCGACGCGCGACGCCACGCGCGACCGCTTCAGCGCGGGCAAGCCGAACCCGAACCCGATGCTCGCGACCAACGACGACGCGCTGCCCAGGCACGGCCTCTACAGGTGGCACCTTCCCGACCCGATCTCGTTCAAGGAGGACCTGCGCGTGACATTCCAGGACCTCGGCAACGATGACATCAAGCTCTACGAGCGCGAGGACGACATCTCCACCGTCGCCTACTGGTACCAAAGCGAGCCGCACGTCGTGCTCGCCCCGTTTGCCGCAAGGCAGGACCGCGTGCCCAGGTAGGGTCGCCTCGAAACATGCCAACGTTATGGGCGCCCGCGGTTGACCATGGCTGCGGGCGCCCCTTTGCAAGGAGGATCACATGAGCGAAAAGCAAATGAGGCTCGGCGCCCTCGAGGCCGGCGGGACTAAGATGGTCTGTGCCGTGGTGTCCGGCGACGGTGAGGTCCTCGACCGTATGGAGACCCCGACGCTTGCGCCCGCCGAGACCGTCCCGCAGATGATCGAGTGGTTCGCCGCCCGCGATGTGGACGCGTTGGGCATCGGCGCCTTCGGCCCGACCTGCGTCGACCCCGCCGACGAGCGCTACGGCTCCATCCTGCAGACCCCCAAGCTCGCGTGGCGAGGCTATGGTCTTCGCGCCGCGTTCGCCGACGTCCTCGGGATTCCGGTGGCCTACGACACGGACGTGAACGTTGCCTGCCTCGGCGAAGTGGTCTTCGGCTGCTGCAAGGGGCTCGAGGACGCCGTCTACGTGACCATTGGCACCGGCGTGGGCGCGGGCGTCATGTGCGCGGGCAGGCTCCTTCACGGCATGCTGCACCCCGAGGCCGGCCACATGCTGGTAAGGACCCGTCCCACCGAGGAGGGACGCTGCGTCTGCCCGAGCCACGCGAGCTGTCTCGAGGGCCTCGCCTCCGGCCCCGCCATCGCCGCGCGCTGGGGAAAGCCCGCGGCCGAGCTCGCGGACAACGATGAGGTGTGGGCGCTCGAGGGGGATTATCTGGGGCAGATGTGCGCGAACCTCGTGCTCATGTACTCGCCTCGCCGCATCGTCCTCGGCGGCGGCGTGATGCACCAGGAGCAGCTCTACGGCATCGTCCGCAAGAAGACCCTCGAATATCTGGGTGGCTACATCCAGGCCGCCGAGCTTAAGGACACGGAGAGCTACATCTGCGCTCCGGGCTGCGGCGGCGACCAAGGAATCCTCGGCGCGGCCGAGCTGGCAAGAAGGGCGCTCGCGTAACTTGCGCTCTCTCCGCCATACAACGCGTTAAGAAAAGACGAGCGTTTCTTGCCAATTGGGCGGCAAGAAGTGCTCGTCTTTTGCATTTGTTTTGGGGCAGGACGCCCCGCCTCCGCTAGAGTCCCTGGACCGCCACACCCACGAGGTTTGAACCGGTGCGGACAAGAAGCGCGGGGCTGATGTCGGAGCGGACGATCTCCACCGCGTTGGCCACGCGCTCGCGTAGGACCTGCTCAATGCGGTCGTAGAGGTCGGCGCAGGCCGAGGTGCAGCTCACGGCAAAGCGCACCTTGGGGTGCTTCTCGACGATGGCGGCGATGAGCTTGACCTCGGTGCGATTCGGTACTTGCACAGCCATTTCGTGTGCGCGAGGCTGTTGGCTTTCTGGGCCACAGCAAAAACCTTCCCCCTAGTATGATGACCTGAACAATCCTCATGCTAGGGGGAAGGTTTTTGTCGCGTAGCGGAAATTGGCCTCCACCCGCTGAGCGGGTGGCTTTCTATGCCGCGCGTGCCGCGCGGCACGGACTAAAGTCCATGAATAAAACAATCCCGCGGGTATTTGGGTGCGCACGCATTGACCGTGCCCTTGCACGCCCAATATGCGCCGTAAAAGCCGTCTTCTTCAACGTCAAAGAGAACGCGCTTCATTTTTGTCTCTCAAAATCTTATTTTCACGATTTGCATTTTCATCCCGTTGTCACCGACCCTTGCGAGAAACCGGAAAAAGCCGCTGACAGAAGGGTCTCTCAAATCGTTGTAACCCAGCATATAGCCGCGACTTGTGACCTGCAGACGGCTATCCCACGTGCCGATTTCCTTGGCGGCATCCGAAACCGCAAAATATGCCCCCACATCCTTGATTTTTGCAGTCTTAAGCCATGTTTTTGCGATCATCTTTACTGCCGTTCGATTGGCAGCATCAAAGACCAGCACGCCGCCGGGGAAAGCGTCCGCCATCTCCCGCACCAGTTCCCGAACCTGCTGGGTCAGAAAGTAATAGAACACCCCGGAGGCAAAGAACACCGCCCCGCCGGAGGCATCGATTTTGCTAAACCATGCGGTGTCTTTCAGGTCGCAGGGGATATTTTGTTCTCGATTCCCGGCGGGCAGTAGCTGCTGCCGCAAGGCAATCACATCCGGGAAGTCCAGATTGTAGATCTTGCATCTACCGTTGTCGCAGGTTCTGCCGGTGTTGTCCAGCCCGCAGCCCAGATTGACCACCGCCGCATTGGGGTGGCCTTTCAGGTAATCCCGCACCTCGAAAGCAAGATCACTCTGCCGTGTGGCCACCTCCAGCGCACCAAAGCGCTGCATCAGGCTACGGGAGTTTTTCTCTGCCTCTGAAAAGTCGTAGTCGATTTGGTCGAGCAAACGAACCGCTGTTTCATCCCTGTAAAGGTCCGGGTACAGCTCCGTACACAGCTTCCGGGAATACAGCGGGAGGATCAGCGTCTCCTGCACGGTGTTTTTCTCAATTTTACATTTCATAGGTTTCTTCCTCAGTGAATAAAAACTGTCATAATTGCCGCCAGCATAGCCGCTATGACCGTCATGCCTATCGCCATGTGCAGGATGGATGCAAAAATGCCCGTGCTTGATGCCCTTACTTCCGCGCCGTGACGCAGAGCCACTTTTTCTTTTTGCGTATCTGCACCTCGTGAAAACCCGCCTGCTCCAGATACGCCTTTAATTCAATGTCCTTGTAGATGGTCATGCCGCCGATGATTTGCGTCCACCTCTCGTCCTTGTCCGTATCGCCATTGCTCTCGTTGCAGATAAGAATTGTCCCGCCTGGCTTCAGCGTCCGCCAGACCTCACGGAAGCATCGGGGCAAATCAGGCCAAAAATAGACGGTTTCAAAGGCCGTGGCAGCATCGAAGTAGCTATCCTCAAACACCATTTCCGCCACACTGCCTTGCAGAACGGCGCAACGCCCCTCCTGAATTGCAGTTCGGTTGAGCTTTCCAGCCTTCTCCACGCTGACGGGCGAATAGTCGATGCCCTTGACGATGCCATGCGGGTATTTTTTCAGCAGCCGTTTTATGTTCGCCCCGCCTCCGCAGCCGCAATCCAGCACCTTGGCGTTTGGCGCAAGTCGTAGAAATCGAAGCCCCCACCGCGCCACAGGGCTGTGGCCCAGATTCATCATGGCAACCATAAGTTTTCCGCCGAGGCCCACGGGCTTGCGGGTGTTTTCAAAGAACGACATCTGGCCCCTCCGATTTCGTGCATTCCGCATAGGTGAACGGGAACGAGGCCTTCAGCACCGCGCTTTTCTGCACCGCCCAGCCGTTTTGACGCAGGAAACGTAGGTATTCCTCGCTTGTCCACCTGCTGTGAAGGGGGAATCCCGCCATACTCATGAAAAAGGCTTTTGCCTTGCCGGAAACCGAGTTCCCCGCGTGGGTGAAGGTTGGCGCGATGAGCACGCCGTCGTCCTTCAGTACCCGCCTGATTTCTTGCAGTGCCTTTTCCGGATGCGGCACTATGTGAAGCGCGTTGGACGCGATCACCACTTCGAAGGACTTCTGTGCATAGGGCAGGCGGAACATATCTTGTACGGAAAAGTGCAGCTTTGCGGATTGATTGTCCCGCTTTGCTTCAAGGATCATCTTTGCAGAGGCGTCTGTAGCCTCGATGTGCGCTGCCGCATTCACGATGCTCTTTGCGATAAGCCCAGTGCCGGTGGCAACCTCCAGTACGGTTTTTGCTTTCACCACCGGCCTAATTAGCCCATACATCTTCTCATACGCCGCCCGGTCGTTTCGCATGAAACGGTCATACCGACCGGCGTTCTTGTCCCAGAAACCCTCGCGTTCGTGCATGGCTGTCGCCCCCAAACAGTTAGAGCGATCTAACTATAACACACGAATCATGCAGTAAGATAAGGCTAACCTTTTTTCTTGGCTAAGACGCATCTCTCCAGTTTTCGCTTATAGCGGCGCGAGTCAGATACTAGGCTGGAGCTGAAGAAGGAGCTTGGCGGACAGGTAGGCCGATACCGGTTCCCGGAACGGTGATCCAGCCAATTACACCAGGGCTCTAGTCATGCAGGTAAACCCAATCCATGACGGGCAATAGGTCCTTTTCTCTAGCTCGACGTCTTTCGGAGCTTGACGATTTGGACTGATGGAGGCGAGAAGTCCCTCACCGCGCCAATACCAGACGATTGCGCTATAGGCATCTCTCCGACCCTTTGAATCACCCCTTTTCACGCCACCCGCTACGAACCCCGGTGGAACCAGGGAGTGATTGAAGGAGCGACCTGCGGTTTTGCGAATCAATTGAGTCATTCCCTAAATCGCGAATCAAGGGCCTGATTCGCTCAAATTGCGCACGAATCAGCCCTTAGGCGGTACGACGCGACACGCATCGACAACACTCGGACTGGATTAGTCGCTGAGTGGGAGTAGCTGAAACGAGGCGATTGAATAACTCCATCTGTTTTGGTTACAACGAAATGTATGCCGCGCGCCTGCGGCATGAAGGAGGGAGATTTCTATGAATATCGTTGTATTGAGTGGTAGCCCGCGTAAGGGCGCCAATACCGATACCATGGTCGAGGCCTTTGCCGAGACCGCGCGTGAGGGCGGCAATACGGTCGAGGTCGTCCGCGTTGCCAGCAAGAAGATCGCCGGCTGCTTGGGATGCCGGTACTGCTTTGCCCATGAGGGCGACTGCGTGCAGAAGGACGACATGGCCGACGTGATCGAGTCACTGAAAGACGCTGACATGGTTGTCTTCGCTTCGCCTATCTACTGGTTCGATATCACCGCGCAGGAAAAGGCCGCCATCGACCGTCTGTACGCCTTCGGTGCCACGGGATTCCCGTTCACCAAGACGGCCCTTTTGCTCGATAGCCACAGCGAGGGCGTCTATGATGCGGC
>ENA-OQHI01001269-OQHI01001269.1-human-gut-metagenome-genome-assembly--contig:-NODE-1269-length-12415-cov-3.447479_pt1 | contig 12415 bp, 9 predicted proteins | sample MGYA00242561_ERZ504713 | MGnify/ENA primary metagenome ERZ504713 (study PRJEB26092, sample SAMD00036217) | human gut metagenome | host: Homo sapiens | study: EMG produced TPA metagenomics assembly of... | reverse complement strand
TCCTTGGAACGCTCATAAAGAATACGCCCGGCTTCTGTTAATTCAATCTGACGAGGTCCGCGGAAAAAGAGTTGAGAACCGATTTCCTGTTCAAGAGATTTCATTTGTGCACTTAATGGCGGCTGGGAGAGATTTAATTTTCGCGCGGCTGAGGAAATAGTTCCTTCATTTATTACTGTGACAAAATATTCCAATTGTTTTAAATCCATGTGAAACCTCCAATTATATATTTGATATCATGTAGGAATATAGGGTGCAATGCACGAAATAATATATATTGATTCGTGAGAATAAAAAAAGTATATGAAAAATATATGCTTTCTATATAAAAATAAGATTTTTCGTATGCTTTATTCTATGATAATATAAGAGATAGATTATTATCAAGAGTTAAAAAAATAACAATTGGAAAAACAGTTAAAAAATAATAATCGAGTAAGATTAAAACAAATCAATTAGAACAACAGGAAGGAAAGAGAGGGTATTATGAAGACATTGCTTGCATATCTGAAGGGATATAAGAAAGAATCAATACTTGCTCCGCTGTTCAAGATGCTGGAAGCATCTTTTGAGCTGTTTGTTCCGTTGGTAATGGCGGCAATTATTGATGTGGGAATTGCAAATCAGGATAAGCCATATATTGTGAAAATGTGTTTTGTACTGATCGCGCTGGGAATCATCGGACTTGTCTGTTCCATTACAGCACAGTATTTTGCAGCGAAGGCAGCAACAGGAGTCGGAACGGGAATAAGACATGGATTATTTGAACATATCCAGAAATTTACATTTACGGAAATGGACCAATTAGGAACATCTACATTGATCACACGAATGACAAGTGATATCAATCAGATCCAGTCAGGTGTGAATCTTGTTTTACGATTGTTCCTGCGTTCGCCGTTCATTGTATTTGGTGCAATGATCATGGCATTTACAGTAGATGTGAAAGCAGCACTTGTATTTGTTGTGACGATTCCGCTTCTTTCACTTATTGTGTTTGGAATCATGCTTGTGACGATGCCGATGTATAAGAAAGTGCAGGCAGATCTTGATCAGGTACTTCTTACAACGAGGGAAAATCTGACAGGAGCAAGAGTTATCCGTGCATTCAATAAGGAAGAGGATGAGACGAAGCGGTTTGAAAATGCGAATCAAATTCTTACAGATGCGCAGAAATATGTGGGACGCATTTCCGGAATGATGAATCCGCTGACATATATTATTGTAAACGGAGCAATCATAGCATTGATCTATGTCGGTGCAGTCCGTGTTGATATTGGAGATCTGACCCAGGGACAGGTTGTGGCACTTATTAATTATATGTCACAGATTCTTGTTGAACTTGTGAAGTTAGCGAACTTGATCATTTCCGTGACGAAGGCAGCAGCATGTCTGAACCGTGTGGAGAGTGTGCTTGCTGTGAAACCAGATATGAATGAGGGAGATGTAAGATGGAAGAGCAATTCTTCCGAAACAGATTGGGATTTGAAAAATAAAATTCCGATCGTAGAATTCTCTCACGTATCTTTGACCTATAAAGGAACTTCAGATACATCCTTATCTGATATAAATTTCTGTGCCAAGAAAGGACAGACGATAGGAATCATCGGGGGAACAGGTTCAGGAAAATCGTCTCTTGTGAATCTGATTCCGAGATTTTATGATGCAACAGACGGTACAGTGAAGATCAATGGACGTGATATCAAAGAATATCAGACAGAGAACCTAAGAGAACATATCGGTGTCGTTCTTCAGAAAGCAGTGCTTTTCAAAGGGAGTATTGCGGACAATCTCCGTTGGGGAAAGGAAGATGCAACAGAGCAGGAAATGTATGAAGCGTTGGACATTTCTCAGGCAAGAGAATTTGTTGATACGAAACAAGGTGGATTAGAATTTCAGATTGAACAGGGGGGAAGAAACCTTTCCGGAGGACAGAAACAGAGAATGACGATTGCGCGCGCATTGGTTCGGAAACCGGAGATCCTGATTCTTGATGACAGTGCATCAGCGTTGGATTTTGCTACAGATGCGGCACTTCGCAAGTCGATCAAAGAGATGAAAAACCAGCCGACCGTATTTATCGTATCTCAGAGAGCAGCATCTATTCAGCATGCAGACCAGATCATTGTGTTGGATGATGGAGCAATGGCAGGAATCGGAACACATGAAGAACTGTTGAAGGATTGTCCAATCTATCAGGAAATCTATTATTCACAATTTCCAAAGGAGGCGGTAATCAATGGCTGATAAAAGAAAGACAAATAGTGAGAAAAAACAGAAAAGTCAGGCGGCAACATTGAAAGAAGTAATCTGCCGACTTGGAAGATACAGAATTTTTCTCGTATTTTCAATTCTGCTTGCGACTGTGTCCGTTGCGCTTACATTATATATTCCAAAGCTGACAGGACATGCAGTTGATTATGTGATTGGAAAAGGCAAAGTGAATTTTCCAGGAGTAATTCAGGTGATGATTCAGATTGGTGTGTGCACACTGATCACGGCATTGGCACAGTGGCTGATGAATGTGTGTAATAACAAGATGACCTATCAAATGGTTCAGGATATCAGAAATGAAGCATTTGATAAAATAGAGCAGCTACCGTTGAAATATATTGATGGACATCCGTATGGTGAAGTCGTAAGCCGTGTAATTGCGGATGTTGATCAGTTTTCAGATGGACTACTGATGGGATTTACACAGCTTTTTACCGGTATTGCAACGATTATCGGAACATTTTGTTTTATGTTATCCGTAAATGTATCGATTACATTTGTTGTGGTTCTTATCACACCGGTATCATTCTTTGTAGCAAATTTTATTGCAAAGAGAACATTTCGTATGTTCCGCCTGCAATCTGAAATACGTGGAGAGCAGACAGGATTGATTGATGAAATGATCGGAAACCAGAAAGTGGTTCAGGCATTTGGGCGCGGAGAAGATGTAACAGAGCGTTTCGACGAAGTGAATAAAAGATTACAGGAGGCATCCTTGCGAGCAACATTTTTCTCATCCATCACGAACCCGGCGACACGATTTGTCAACAGTCTGGTTTACACAGGAGTTGGAATTACCGGAGCATTTGCAGTTGTACGCGGTGCAATGAGCGTAGGACAATTGTCCAGTTTCTTGAGCTATGCAAATCAGTACACAAAGCCATTTAATGAGATTTCCGGAGTCGTGACAGAATTTCAGAATGCGATTGCATGTGCGCAGAGAGTATTTACATTGATTGATGAAGAACCGCAGATACCGGAACCGGAACATGCAGTTCATCTGACGGATATTGATGGAAATGTGAAAGTAGAGGATGTTTCATTCTCTTATCTGCCAGGTCAGCATCTGATTGAAGATTTTAATCTGGAAGTAAAGCCAGGACAGCGTATTGCGATTGTCGGACCGACCGGATGTGGAAAGACAACCTTGATCAATCTGCTGATGCGTTTCTATGATGTGAATGCAGGAAGTATTAAAGTAGAAGATATAGATATTCGCGAAATGACAAGAAAAAGCCTACGTGCAGGGTACGGAATGGTGCTTCAGGAGACCTGGTTAAAAACGGGTACAATCCGTGAAAATATTGCTATGGGAAGACCGGATGCAACGGAAGAAGAGATTGTCGAGGCAGCGAAAGCTTCTCATATCCATAATTATATCCGTCGTCTGCCAAAAGGATATGATACATGGATCACAGAAGATGGTGGCGGGCTTTCACAGGGACAGAAGCAGCTGCTTTGTATTGCAAGAGTTATGTTATGCAGACCACCGATGTTGATTCTGGATGAAGCAACATCATCCATCGATACAAGAACGGAGATCAAGATTCAGCAGGCATTTGCAAAACTGATGGAAGGAAGAACAACTTTCATTGTTGCACACCGTCTGTCAACCATCCGTGAGGCTGATGTGATTCTCGTAATGAAAGATGGAAAAATCATTGAACAGGGAAATCATGAAGTACTGATGAAGAAGGAAGGTTTCTATCATCATCTGTATGAGAGTCAGTTTTCAATGTAGGATAAGGTATGATGTGAGATAGTGAGATACGTTGCAGGTTGCATGAAATGTGAATAGTAACGAAATGAAAAAGGAAGGCTATTAACTACGATAACAGTATAAATCGTAGTTGATAGCCTTCTTCTTTTTGTTTCAATAAATTATATTTACGGTAGAAGGAATGTATACATTACCACAAAGTGACAGATGCTTCCGCCCATTACGAACAGATGAAAGATTTCATGGCTTCCGAAATTCTTATGCTTGCTGTTGAAAATCGGGAGCTTCAGTGCGTAGATAACACCGCCAACTGTATAGATGATACCACCGGCTAAAAGCCATCCGAAAGCAGCAGTTGACAGATTATCAAGGATTGTAGAAAATGCAAGCACGCAAGTCCATCCCATGCCAATGTATAAAACGGAAGATACCCATTTCGGACAGAATACCCAGAAGGCTTTGATAAGGATGCCGACAATCGCGAATGCCCATACGATACATAACAGTGTGATACCTTTGCGTCCGCCGATTACCAGCAGGCAGACAGGTGTGTAGCTTCCGGCGATCAGAACGGAGATCATCATGTGATCGATCTTCTTTAAAACCGTATTCACTTTCTCGGAAATATCAAATGTGTGATAAGTGGTACTTGCCGCATAAAGCAAGATAAGGCTGGCTGCGTAAATTGTAAGAGATACAATATAAAGTTTGCTCGGTTCACGAGCTGCTCTGTATAGAAGTGGTATTGCAGCAATAATTGCCATGATCATTCCAATAAAATGTGTAATTGCGCTTCCGGGTTCTTTGATATAAAGTCTTTTTTCCATAATATATACCTCCAATTCATCTATATAATAACACATAGTTTTTAATACTACATCTCGAATATGTATATACTATAGCACATATTTCTAAAAAATCAAGAGATATTTTGAAATTAAAAGTATCTTATTCCACAAAAAAACAGGATGAAAGAAATTTGTGATGGAAAGTAAAAAACAGGCCGTGATTTCACAAAATTAAAATGTGAAATCACAGCCTGTTCCAGGTTATGTTTCTAATAAGTTCAATCTGTCAATCTATTCGATTACTGTTCCGGTCTTACCATTCAGAGCATCAGAGACTTTATCAAAGGAAGTAATGTAAGCTTTGCGGCCTTCGTGTCCTTCTACGAATTCAACTGCTGCACGGAATTTTGGAAGCATGTTGTAAATTCCAAAATGTCCCTCTTCCATGTAAGTTTTTGCCTGATCAACAGTAATTGTATCCAGTGGTTCCTCATTCGGTTTGCCAAGGTTGATACATACTTTCTCAACATTTGTAAGAATGATGAGAAGATCAGCATTAATTCCTTCTGCAAGCTTTCCGGCTGCGAGGTCTTTCTCGATAACAGCACTTGCGCCACGTAAATGATTATCCTGCTCAAGTACCGGAATACCGCCGCCACCTGCTGCGATAACAATCTGATCTGCATCAAGAAGAGCTTTCACTGCATCAAGTTCAACAATCTTGACCGGATTCGGAGCAGAGACAGCACGGCGGAAACCTTTACCAGGTTCTTCCACTACGAAGTTACCTTTCTTGCGTTCTTCATTTGCTTCCTCAGCGTTCATGTAACGACCAAGAACTTTTGTTGGTGTGTAGAAAGCATCATCATAAGGATCTACGATCACCTGAGTAAGGACTGTGCTGACTGTACGGTAGATACCACTGTTGAGAAGTTCTTCGCGGATTCCGTTCTGAAGGTCATATCCGATATATCCCTGGCTCATGGCAGTACATACAGACATTGGGGATGTTGTATAGTCCGGATGGTTCTTTGCAAATTCATTCATTGCAGTGTGGATCATACCAACCTGCGGAGCATTACTGTGTGTGATAGCAACCTGATAGCCTGCTTCGATCAGATCAGCGATACATTTGGCAGTGCTTTTAACGGCTACTTTCTGTTCTGGAAGTGTAGTTCCAAGTGCACGGTGTCCCAGTGCAACAACGACTCTTTTTTTCATAATATTTCCCTTTCTTCTAAGCTGTAATAGTTTGTCAGGGGGAACAGGTTCATACTGTATTAGAAAAAATCACAACAGTAAAACCAACCTTACTGATAATTAAGATTTTACTATTATTTAGCAGTAAAATCAATATTGGATTATGCCTGATAGAAGGTCAAATACAAAAATTGCTGTCAAAAGAATACAAATTGAAATTCTCATCCATTTCTTTAATTTTAAGAACAGACTATTCCAGCGTGGAGCAAAATAATAGAAAAATGCACAGCCAAGAAGTGCGAATACTGCTCCGTCTCCCAAATATGCTTCTCCATTCATGAAAGTAAGGTAAGAATGATATTTCGGAAGTTCAATTCCAAAACCAAAATCAAGAAGCAGCTGAACGAGATAGTCAAGAGCCGTGTATACAACAAAGTTGATGATAAACATAGTAGCCGGTTTCTTGATATATTTCTTTAACAGCAACAGTATGAGCAGCCCACAGATTCCGTACAACGGGAGCCATGGAAGCGTACGAAGGGTTACATTTTCCAGTGTGCCGCAACTGAGCAGTTCGGAAATGATTTCCAAAAGCCATCCGAAAATAGAAAAGGCATGGAATAAAAATACATAGGACAGAAAGTCATAATTCTGCGCCGGATTGACCGGTGATTTTACTGCGGCAATAGGTGGTTGCACAGAAAAAAGAAATACCGGATACTGATGCGGTGCAAAATAAGAGATCTTTGTGTAAGGACCTTCAGAATCGTCATAAAGTGCTTTACTAATCAGAAGTTCATCTTCAGAAGGAACATGCTCAAGATAAGAATCATTGAGCTGCTCATATTTAGGAGCTCTTGAAAGCACATAGTTTCTTCGTAAAAACAGATATAAGGATGCTTTACAGTTCATTTTGTACGGGCGGACATAAAGGATGTCCAGAATTCCAAGTGTAAAGAGAGATAAAAGCTCCCAGCCGAGGAAAGAACAATCTAACAAAAAGAGCCTCCATTTATTTCCCTTTGTAAGCTGCTTTGAGAGAAAGAATGCATTCTTCTGACTGATCTTCGGATTCTCTGCGAGGATATACGGAATCATACTGTATTCATAGTGTTTAATAATTCCACCGATAATTGTTAAATCCCAAAGTTTCTGAAAAAGCGTGTAGCAGAACATCACCCAGGAAGGATTTGCCAGGTAACGCAACTTATATAAAAAGAATATTTTAGAAATATTCGTATCTTCATAGTTATAAGATTCAACAAAAAAACGTTTCTCACCGACAATTAAAAGATTGCTGATAAAAAACTTATATAAAAGTGAAAAAATGACTCCAAGTGTAAGAAACGAAGTGACGATAAAGTCCGGACGCTTCAGGTAATTTTGAACCGTATGTAAAAAGGCAGCGGCTATGAAATTATCAGGAATAAAATCGAGAAATGCACTGCTGAAGCTTTCAGCAGAAATAAAAACAGGTAAAATAAGCGCTGTCTTTGTCTGAATCTTATCAGAAAAATAATTTAAAAATAAAGAGCGGGAAATTGGATACGAAGCTGTGAGCATTGCAATCAGAAAGCAGACAGACACACTTCTCCAATAGTTTGATTTTATTAAAATACGCGCCTTTTTCTTGAGCTCTTTTCTTGACCACATAAATAGTATCCCTCATTGAATTGTTGCTGCAGTTCACATGCGTGAATCAGCAATGCATCGTTTCCATAGATAACATCATTATAATTTAGTTGCGCACGGTTTACAAGATAAGGTTCGATTCATGAAGAAATATGTTATACTATACTATAACTGTTGAGTTTAACATAAACTGCAGGTGAAGCAATTGTGTACCTGCATCAGACATAAAGAAAGTGGAAAGAAAAGAGAAGTACGATGAACAGACAAAGCACATTATGTTATATTGAAAAAGACGGAAAATATCTGATGCTTCACAGAGTAGTGAAGAAAAATGATGTGAATAAAGATAAATGGATCGGCGTCGGCGGACATTTTGAATATGCAGAGAGTCCGGAGGAATGCCTTTTGCGTGAAGTGAAAGAGGAGACTGGTTATACGTTGACTTCCTGGAAATACAGAGGAATCGTGACATTTGTATACGGTGAAGATGTGGTGGAGTATATGTCACTGTATACGGCAGATGGATTTAGCGGTGATCCGATCGAATGCGATGAGGGCGTTCTTGAATGGGTGGAGAAAGAAAAGATAAAGGATCTGAATCTATGGGAGGGAGACAAGATTTTCTTCCGTCTTATGGATGAGGAAGAGGAGTTTTTCTCTTTAAAGCTTGTGTATAATAAATCTGATGTGCTTGAGTATGTGGCACTCAACGGAAAGCCGATGGAACTTTTTGATGTGATTGATGAAGATGGAAATAAAACCGGCCAGGTGAAAGAACGCGGTGTTGCACATAGAGATGGCACATTGCATGCAACGGTACACATCTGGATCGTACGTCCAAATCAGGAGAGTGGTTATGATGTACTCCTTCAGAAACGAAGTGAATGTAAAGATTCGAACCCGGGAGCGTATGATATTTCTTCTGCAGGGCATGTCAGTGCCGGGGATGAACTGATGGAAAGTGCATTGCGTGAGATGGAAGAGGAACTTGGAATTCATGCGAGAGAAGATCAGCTTCAGTTTATCGGAACACACAGAGGTCAGTTTGAAGCAGAATTTCATGGAAAACCATTTCGTGACAATGAGCGCAGTACCGTATATCTTTATAGAGAACCGGTGGACATTAAAAATTTGAAATTACAGGAATCTGAAGTGGAAGAAGTAATCTGGATGGATTTCGAAGAATGCAGGAAGGGTATTGTGGATGGTACCCTGCCGAACTGCATTTATGAAGGAGAATTCCAGATGGTAGGAAAAGCACTCGGGATAGAGTGAAAAGTAGAATAAGATGATAGAATCTGAAAAAGAGTTGAAACCATTTGCCTGAATCAGCTAGAATGATCCAGGCAGAAGTTTCAACTCTTTTTTAAGACTGACTTATATTTTCAGTGTGGTTTCAGCTTATGCTTCTTCTGACAGTTTCTTCACAATCTCAGGGAATTCCATAAAGTGGGAAGCTTTGACCAGAATCGTATCATTTTCATTGAGAATCTGTCCCATGTTCTGGTAAAAGTCTTCTTTTGTGTCAAAATGGAAAACCTTCATGTTCTTCTCTGTCGCAAGAACAGTTTCCTTCGCAGCTTCTGCCATATCTTTGGAAAGTGCTCCGATGCAGACTAAAACATCAGTGTTTTTAAATGCTGCATATGCTCCGACTTCGCGGTGCATCGCAAGCTCATCGGCACCAAGTTCACCCATATCGCCAAGAATAGCGACCTTTCTTGTATCTGCATATGCAAGTACGTCAAGAGAGGACTTCATAGATGCCGGGTTGGCATTGTAGCAGTCATCAATGATCGTGTAGTGTTTTGCTTCAATCAGGTTGTTACGTCCGGCAATCGGAACGAGCTTTTCAATTCCGCGGGCAATCTCTTCATTATTCATGCCAAGTGCATATCCGACAGCAACTCCGGCTAAGGCGTTGTAGATCATATGATCTCCCGGAATTGAGATATGTGCATGGAAATGGGAAGTTGGAGTAACAAACTCAGCGTATGTTCCTTTTAATCCTTTACGTTCAATATTTTCTACATGGAACGGGCAGGAAGAGGTAAGACCGAAGTAAACAGGAGTTCTTCCATCACGGGAAGTGTAGCTTTTCAGCTTATCATCATCACCGTTAAAGATAATAGAACCTTTCGGGTTCATGTAGTCTGTCATGGAACTCTTTTCCTTCAGGATGCCGTCTCTTGTTCCAAGATTCTCAAGATGTGCATATCCGATATTAGTGATCACGCACACATCCGGGCGGGCAATCTTAGCCAGTGGTTTCATATCTCCAAAATGGCTGATTCCCATCTCAAGAACTGCAACCTCATGTTCCTCACGGATATTGAATACGGTCAGAGGAAGTCCAATCTCATTGTTGAAGTTTCCTTCTGTTTTCAGTACATTATATTTCTCAGAAAGTACAGAGGCGATCATTTCCTTTGTACTTGTCTTTCCGACACTTCCTGTGATACCGACAACTTTGATATCAAGGGAACGGCGGTAATGTTCAGCTAAGTCCTTCAATGCTTCTGTACAGGATGAAACGCGGATATAAGGATAATCAACGTCACCAAGATCCTGCTCAGAGAGAGAACAGAGTGCACCTGCTTCCATGACCTGCGGGATAAAACTGTGTCCATCAACACGAACCCCTTTGATCGCAACGAAAAGAGTATCTTTTACTACTTTACGGCTGTCGATCGCAACACTTGAGACCTCGCGGTCTAAGAATGCAGGATCACCGTAATAAATTCCGCAGCAGGCATCTGCGATTTCAGATAATGTCATATGTTTCATTAATATCTTGCCTCCATGGACTTCTTAATGATCAGTTCGCAAAGATCGCCGTATTCGATTCCATAAACCTTAGCTTCCTTCGGGAGAAGACTTGCGGAAGTCATTCCAGGAAGGGTATTCATCTCCAGGCAGAACAGATTACCATCTGCATCAAGCAGGAAGTCTGCACGGCTGTAAACATTAAGTTTCAGTGCATTGAACGCTTTTACAGTGAGTTCCTTCATGCGTTCTGCAACTTCTTCCGGAATATCAGCCGGGCATACTTCAGAAGTAGCTCCGTCCTGATATTTATTCGCATAATCAAAGAATCCTGTCTTCGGGATGATCTCGATTGGCGGAAGTGCTGTTCCGTCAATGATACCGCATGCAAACTCACGTCCTTTGATGTATGGCTCAACAACAAGTTCATCTTCGTAGCGGAAGGACTTCTTCAGAGCCTCTGCATATTCTTCATCTGTATTTACAATATATACTCCGATACTGGAACCACCGGAGCAAGGTTTAACAACAACAGGAAGTGTCAGACCAAGTGACTGGTAAGACTGATCTTCAGAGTTCTTATAAATCGTTCCACCTCCCGGAGTGTCTACGCCAGACTCAAGGAAGATCTGCTTTGCAACACCTTTGTGCATTGCAACCGCACATCCAAGAGAGTCAGGTCCTGTATATTTAATACCAAGCAGATCGAAAGATGCCTGCAGCTTTCCATTCTCACCTTCACCACCGTGAAGACCGAGGAAAGTAATGTCAGCCAGACGGCAAAGTTCGATTACATTCGGGCCGAAGAAGCAGTCTGACTGATCCGGACGGGAAGCCTTAACAGCTTCAAGATCCGGTTCCTCCGTGCTGATATTCTTCACAATCTCAAGCCCGTGATCCGGAAGAGTAAAGACATCCTCCAGATTCTCCGGCGCATTCTCTAATCCCATGAATACATCCAGAAGAAATGCATCATGTCCTTTTTCAACTAATGTACGACAGATTCCGGCAGCAGAAGAAAGTGATACGTCACGTTCTGTGCTTAAGCCTCCTGCTAATACAATGATTTTCATAATTTTATACTCCTTAAAAATTTAATCCAACTATACTTTTACGATTATAGCACATGTTGGCAGAAAGTAAAACAGGAGGAATAAAGATTTAATGGAGGGATTCTTTCTCCCCTTGCTATATTATTTTTGATAGATTCAATGTATTAAATCCCATTGACAATTTACAGAAAATACTACTATTATTATATATATAAACAGTTTTTAATTGTGCAAATCAATATTTTATTATTAAAAGAGAGGTAATTCCACTGGAAGTCATAAAAAATCAAATCAAATTTTTTATTGAAAGGGGAAATTATATGAAAAAGGTTATATGTTTATTTTCCGCAGTTTTATTACTTTTATCATCTGCCGTGACAACATATGTACACGAAACAGACTCTCAAGATTACCTATCAATTCCAAGTTATAACAAAACATACTCTACACAATCAACAGATAATAATTTTTTGTCACTAAAAGAATATAATGCAGAATACTCCAATGGAGAGAATCCTCTAAAAACAAACTCTCAAGATTACCTATCAATTCCAAGTTATAACGAAACATACTCTGCACACCCAACGGATAATAATTTTTTGTCACTAAAAGAATATAATACAAAATACTCCAATGGAGAAAATCCTCTAAAAACAAATTCTCAAGATTACCTATCAATTCCAAGTTATAACGAAATATACTCTGCACAACCAACAGATAATAATTTTTTGTCACTAAAAGAATATAATGCAGAATACTCCAATAGAGAGAATCCTCTAAAAATAGATTCTCCTTTAACCACTCAAAATGTCCCTGATATATGCTATTTCCACTATCCAAAAACAAAAACCATTATTTTACCTATCAGGGGGAAAAACTAACAGATCTTAGAGAACGAGTGGAAAGCAAGAAATAACACTTTGAGTGCAGAAAGTTGGTGAAAAGTTTGGATATAAAACAATTAATCGGTGAAGCAACTGAAT
>ENA-OQHI01001267-OQHI01001267.1-human-gut-metagenome-genome-assembly--contig:-NODE-1267-length-12424-cov-5.887017_pt1 | contig 12424 bp, 10 predicted proteins | sample MGYA00242561_ERZ504713 | MGnify/ENA primary metagenome ERZ504713 (study PRJEB26092, sample SAMD00036217) | human gut metagenome | host: Homo sapiens | study: EMG produced TPA metagenomics assembly of... | reverse complement strand
TACGTACGGTGCAACGGGAGGCACAGAAATAATAATTAATCTCAGTATTGATATTATTTCCTGTCTACCCTATTTGCACAATCCCAGTTTCTTGAGATTATGACAGCTGAAAATGATCAGCGATTCATGCTGATTTTTCACTAGCCCTTTTAAACGCGTAAATCGCATGCCATGATTTTCCTTGGCATCCGCAAACACACGTTCAATTGTTTCTTTTCTTTGTGGATAGACGATTTTCCATTCATCGGTCTGTCTTATATAATCTGCTTCTTCTCTATCAGATTCCCATACATGTCTTGTAATCGTTTTTACATGTTTCTTTGATTGTGTACATTTTGATAGGAAAGGACATCCTTCACAGTCCTTTGGATTGCTTTCATAGACTCTGTATCCTTCTCTGTTGGTTGTTTTATAGTGAAGATCTTTTTCATTAGGACAGATATAGATATTTAAATATTCATCATATACATACTCATACTTTTTAAAGAATCCCTTTTTAGTCATTGGCCTCTTATATGGAAGAAATGGCGTTCTATCACTTGATAGTATCTGGTGGCAGATTGGTGATGTATTGAATCCTGCATCAAGGCACACGTTTTTAATGCCTTCATATTTCTGGATAAGTTCATTGTATATTTCTGAGAATATTGCACTGTCATGCATGTTTCCTGGTGCTACCTTATTAAAGAGAACATAGCCATATCTGTCACATATTGTCATATGTGAATAGGCAAAGCACTTCTGCTTCTCACCCTTATGGAACAGACCGCATTCTGGGTCTGTAGTGCTTTCCTTGATATGCTTTGTTTTCTTTAATTCAATTTCTTCTCCAGTCTCTTCATCAAATGCATATTCTTTCTTGTCTAATGATTCAAATGGTTTTTTGCCATTTTCTGCTCTCTCTTCATTGATTTCTTCAAGTAATTCTTTTTCATATGCCTTAGCTACAATCTCTACTTCCTTATCTGTAGCTTTTCTAGAATTCGCGTTGGCTTTTCTATGTGTGCCATCACCAAAGACAGTAGTGGTATCAATAAAGCCGTTATCAATGCCATGCTTGATGATATGATTGAAGATCTGGTCAAAGACTTCACTATCCTTGTATCTTCTCTGATAGTTCTTAGACCATGTAGAATAGTTTGGAACAGCTTCATAAATGCTGATACCTAAAAACCATCTATAAGCTATATTGACCTTGATCTCTTCACAGGTCTTTCTCATAGAGTTGATGCCGAATGTATAATTGATAAAGATCATTTTAAAAAGTACCACAGGATCAATAGAACGTCTGCCGAAATTACTGTAGAGTGATTTCACTAACGGATAGATGAATTTCCAATCTATCGTAGCTTCCAGTGTTCTAACCAAATGATCCTGTGGTACTAGGTCATCTAAAGTACTCATGATAAGTCCATCACGTTTAATGTTTGCACGATTAGTCATAGCCATATTTATATCCTCCAATTAAGCACCTTAATTATACCATTTTCAGGCAATAATTGACAGGAAACGAAAAAGGCCGTAAGGCCACAAATTTTGCTTAATTGGAGTGTGGACACTTACGACAGTAACTATATTATCATATACTCTTCAAATTTAAAAGAAAAGACTGTTAACATTTAGTTTGTCAACAGTCTGAGAAGATACCTTAAATATCTTCTTCGCTATAACCTCGAATGTAAACTTCCCTTGGTTTAGAACCTATCTGTGGGCCAATAACACCATTTTGTTCTAATTGATCCATGATACGAGCTGCTTTATTGTAGCCAATTCTGAATCTTCTTTGTAATAAAGAAGTACTTGCACGTTGTTCTTTAATGACAAATTCACGGCATTCTTCATATTCTTCTTCTGTATCATCTAAAGAATCATTGACTGAAGAGCCACCATTAGACACTTCTTTCGCATTGACATAATTATCATCATAATTTGCATCCATCTGTTTAGAAACAAATTCTACAACACGACTTACTTCTTCATCTGCCACAAATGCACCCTGTACACGTACTGGTGAGCTAGAACCCATTGGACTAAAGAGCATATCCCCTTTTCCGAGTAGTTTTTCAGCCCCTGTTGCATCTAATATTGTACGTGAGTCAACACTTGAAGACACTGCAAAGGCAATACGTGATGGAATATTAGCTTTGATAACACCTGTAATAATATCAGTAGATGGTCGTTGTGTTGCGACAATAAGATGAATACCTGCAGCACGAGCCATTTGTGAAATACGCATAATACAATCTTCTACTGTTTTAGAAGCGACCATCATTAAATCAGCAACTTCATCTAAGATCACAACATGATAAGGCATGATTTCTTTTTTATCTTCATCATTAGCCTTTTCATTGAACGTTCTTGCATAAATATTAAAGGATTCCATATTACGCTGTCCATTCTCTGCAAAAACTTCATAACGTCTTTCCATTTCTGCAACAACCTGCTGTAATACACCTGCTGCTTTTTTAGGATCAGTGACAACAGGAGATAATAAATGAGGTACGCCATTATAATTAGATAATTCAACCTTTTTAGGATCCACAAGAATGAGTCTTACCTCATCTGGTGTTGCTTTCATAAGAATAGAAGTAATAATAGAGTTCACACAGACTGATTTACCTGAACCAGTCGCCCCTGCAATAAGTAAATGAGGCATCTTATTGAGTTCTGCGACAATAAGATTACCAGATACATCTTTACCTAGCGGAACAGCTAACTTGTTATCCCATGTATCATCACGCATGGAAAGCTGATAAACTTCATTAAATGGGACCATAGCGGCTGTCTTATTAGGTACTTCAATACCAACATAAGGTTTACCTGGAATAGGTGCTTCAATTCTAATTTCTTTGGCAGCTAATGCAAGCTGAATATCATCCTGCAACTGCAAGATACGATTAACTCGTGTACCTGCTTCTAGCTTAATTTCAAATTTAGTAACTGTAGGTCCAATATAGAGATGTACTACATTTGCATTGACACCAAATTCTTCAAACATGTTTTCAAGAATTTTTCCTGTATTTTTAGCATGTTTGGCTTCTTCTGATAAATTACCTGTATTACGAATAGGATTTAATATATCAAATGAAGGAAGCTGATAAACACCATCCTTGTATTCCATCTTTTTAGGTTTCTTCTTTTCAATATCTAAACGCATACTCTTTTGATTAAAAGTAAGATCTATATCAGGTTCCTTTAAAGGTTCTTTCTCTTCAAAAACTTTATCAGGGAAGAATCCCTTTTCTTTTTGTTTAGGTGCAAAGAAATCTTTCACTTTAGATGTTTTTTTCTTGTTTTCAAATACTTCTACTGCATCCTGTGCTTCCTTTTCATTCTGCTTGATCCTATATTGATGAATATACTTACTAGAGAATAATACAAGACCAGCAAGCAGTAAAATAATACCAAAAATAAGCGTTCCAATAGGAGAAAATAAAGCACTTAGTGGTGCATATAATAATGAACCTATTAAACCACCACTTGTTACACCATCATGTTTTATATAGTTATTCATACTACCTGTAGAATGCATATTACCTGCATATGTACAAATAAGTAAGATACCAATAATCATCATAACAAGCCCTATAGCTTGTGGTCCTTTCCATTGAGGTGCTTCTCCCTTTATAACAAAATAAGCAGATATAATAGAGAGTATAATAAGAATTGGATAAATCATCATACTACCAAAAATATAAACCATGAGTGTATGGAAGAATCCGCCTACTATTCCTAATTGACATATACTAATAAAGAATATAAACAATAAGAATAAGGCAATTAGTCTTACTTTGATCTTGCTAGATTTAGGTTCTTCTTGTTTTTTTGGCTGTTTGGATACAGGTGCTTTTTTAGGTTTCTTTGTTTTCTTTTCAGCCATGTTTTCACTTCCTTTCATAGTTTTAAAAAGCAGGAATAAATCCTGCTTATATTTCTACTACAACACCAATGAATACAGGTTTCTTACCTGTTTCTTTCATAATATAACGCATAGATAATTCTTTCATCTCATTACGTATATCTTGAACATCCATTTGAGGATCATCCTTTAATTTAGAAACAACACCCTCACAGATATTAATAATTTCTTTAATGACATAACCAGAATCTTTTAAATAAACAAATCCACGTGTCTGGCAGTCTGTCTGGGCAATGATTTCTTTCGTACGTGAATCAATAGTGACACCTACGACTACAATTCCATCATTAGATAACTGGATACGGTCATCAATAACCTTTTCTCCAACATCACCTACACCAATACCATCAATCATGACATCTTCGATTTCAATGACTTCACGATTTTCATCTAACTGTCCATTTTCAAAAGTACACTTCTCACCATTATCTAATATTACGATATGATCATTATCAATGCCCATTTCATTGGCAATATGTGCATTAGCTACAAAACGACGATATTCACCTTTGATTGGTACATAGTACTTAGGATTAAATAACTGAATAAATACTTTGATATCTTCGATAGATGCATGCATTGATGGTAATTCTTTATTTTTAAGAATGTGAACATCAGCAGGAGTTCTAAATAAATCATTCTGTGCTTTATTCGCAATTTTTTCAGTACCGGGAAGTACTGGAGAAGCAACAATAAATGTATCCCCTTCTCTGATTTTTAATAGTTCATCTCCACCGTCTAAAATATCACAAATATCATTATAGATTGTATTAGGTGCACCACTTAAAAGAATAACATAGTTAGAATCCTTTGCAGGAATACCTACATTTTCTTTCTTACCTAGATATTTACTTGGAACAGTAATAACAGGTTCACGTGTTGTCTTTTCTAAACGAATAATACTATTTGTCTGATCATACTTATCACGACCATAGAAGACAATCTGACGATGATATTTCTTAGTAAGTTCTACGATTTCTTTTGTTCTAAAGACGTTCTGGGCATAAGAAGAAATAATAATTCTACCAGATGCATCTTCAAACATAGATTCAATCTTATTTGTAAGCTTATGATTTGGTGAAGTATAACCAGGATTACTTGCACCTGATGATTCATCCAGTAAGGCAAGAACGCCCTTCTGTCCAATCTCCATCATCTTCTGGATATTACATCTAAATCCTTCAGGAGAACCAAAGTCAATAATGAATTCTCCACCATATACAACATATCCATCAGGTGTCCAGATGGCTACACCAACACTTCCAGGAATAGAATGTGTTTCAGGGAAGAATTCTACTGGGATACCAGCAACCTTAATAGATTCATCACGTTTTACACGAATGAGTTCCATATGAAGATTCTTTTTCTGATGTCTTTGATAATGATCAATCATCATTTCAATGAGGTCTGCAGTTAAATTAGGTGCATATACAGGAACACCCTGAATAGCATTTAATAAATAAGGTAATGCTGCCATAACATCATTATGTCCATGGGTGATAATGATGGCGACAATATCCTTCTTTCTTTCAATTAAATAATCAAAACTTGGAATGATGATATCAACACCAAGCTTATCTAAATCCGGAAAACGGTAACCTGCATCAATGATGAAAATCTTTCCGTTTACTTCTATACTGTACATACTCTTGCCTACTTCGGCTTGTCCACCTAGAGGCATGATTTTAACATTATTGTGTTTCATAATACTCCTTTCAATATGTTCAACCTATCACATTTAATATATTTTAGCATATCTTTCTACTCTTCTCAAATAGAAGCAGTTATAATGAAGCAGGAGGTTTTTATGGTACATATCATTTTTCTTATAATACTGGCATATTTTGCATCCAGACTCAGTTTAATACATAATAATTTATCTGGAGTTATGAGCATGCCACAATATCATTATCCAATGCAGTGCTTTTTCTTTGTGTTTTTAATCTATTACTGGTATCAGTTATACCAAATCACGAAACGTAAAGCACTTGTCCATATATCGGGTCTATGTCTTCTTATAAGTCTTTTTATGCCTTTTAAAAGATCAAGTCATGACTTCTTTTCAGAATGTCATACTTATATAGGTTTTATTGGAATTGTATTCATAGTCATTACTCTTGTAATGTTTCTCTATGATTTACATCAAACTCATACTTACTTAGCCTATAAGCTCCTGCAGCTATTGATATCATTATGTCTTATGTTAACGACTGTATTATACTTTCTTGCAGATATTACAGGCTTGTTTGAATGGCTATGCTTTCTATCCTTTATCATCTTCCTAGAAACTTATAAACATTCTATCTCGCATTATCTTTAAGATAAGCAGTACTTGGATGCTTTTCATCATAATAGACAGTGACTTCCTGTCCTACTCTTAAAGTACCTAACACAGGTACTTTTCTTTTAGATTTAAATAATAGTAATTGTCTTGCTGGCTTTAATACCGCTTCTTCTTTAAATGAATAAACATGATGATCAACCATATACTTTACAGTTAATGTAATCACCTGACCAGTATTCACTATATTAATAATTGAACCTGTTGTTTCTGTCATATAAATCACCCTGCTTTCGTTGGTATTATAGCACGATTTGAGTCATTCTTATTACTATAAGATACATTTTTTAATAAAGGATTTTCAGTTACTTCAAACATCTTCTTAATAATATCCTCCTGGATATTACATTCATCAATCATTTCTGTATTCTTAATAAGTATTGCAGCACTCTTAGTAGGAATAGTTACAAGCTGTGCAAGTTCTTTCTGAGTCACTCTACGCTTGCTTGTAAGACATAGATAAAGTCCTAAGACAAGAGAATTCGGATTATCTAGACATTCTGAAAAGACAGTATGTGCAAGTAAGTCTTCTTTATGTCCACAATGAGCACAGATGAAACATCTATTTTCCTCAGCATAAACATAATGAGAACTACCACATTCTTCACAAACAAAGCCTTGAGGCCATTTGATATTATAGAAGAAACGGATTCCTGCAAGAGAATCATTCATATAGATATTCATTAAACGATATAAAGAGTAATTATTTTTATTCATATTTATCACCAAAACCTTTCTACATCTATGATTATAAAGGATTTAGAAATAAAATGCGTTGAAGTATTTGCTCATAATGCCTATTTATAGGTGTTTTAAATATTTTTTTAACTATAAAAAAACCTCGGAATAACCGAGGTGATTTACAGATGGCGTCCACGAGGGGATTCGAACCCATGACCGCACGCTTAGAAGGCGTGTGCTCTATCCAGCTGAGCTACGTAGACATATCTCTTGACTGCTCATGTATAATAACATGCCAAGAGATGTATTGCAAGTGCTTTTTTACATAAAAATACGCATTATTTACACAAAAATATGAAAAAAATGTGCATTGTTCAATATAATTTGAATATCATAAATTATGAAGCTCAGGAATCATTTTATTATATGTACAGTACTGTGTAAAGCCTAATGCTTTTAACTGCTTTTTAGTATCTTCTATATAGGCACCTAAATGATCTTCTTGATGACTATCACTCCCTATTGTGATAATAGTACCACCAAGTTCTAAATAAAGTTTTAGTATATCTTTAGAAGGCATTAAATCATCTAGTTTATAGCATACTGATGATGTATTGATTTCAATTCCCTTGCCATCTTTGATGACGATTTGAAGAATCTTTGTAATGATATCCTTATGCTTATTAAAGCTATCATAGCCATCATGATCATCATAACGCTTCATGAGATCCATATGACCTAGAACACTATAATTCTTATAGTTCTTTACTACATCATATAATTCCTGGTAGTATCGTGTATAATATTCTTCTTCAGTTCTCCCTTTTTGATAATCTCCGGTCCAGAATTCTAAATCATCTACCTGATGAATAGAAAGGATAATAAAATCAAAGGGATAAGCTTTAAATAAAGCTTCATATTGGGGAATTGTATGTACCTGGATACCAGATTCTAATCCTAGCTTAAGTGTAATTTGATCTTTATACTTTTCTTTTACATACAGATATTCTTTATAATACTTAGGATAATCAACATTGGTTATAGGTTATCCATTGAGATATACAGGACCAAGAGGATCATCTACATCTCTTTTAATGCCATAATCTACATGATCAGTAAAACATAATTCTTTAATTCCTCTTTTTATACCATCCTTTACAACTTCTTCCATTTCATAAACAGAATCATCACTATAGATAGTATGTACATGATAATCACACAACATAGTTGTTCACCTCATTATTATCTTAGCATGAAAAAAGTATACGTGAACATCCTCTTATTAAGAAATTCTACCATCCTTCATCTCATAAACAGTATCTGCAATATTCATTGTAGATACTCTATGTGATACAAGAACAATTGTTTTTTGTTTTGAAGATTCTTTTAATGATTTCAAGATAATACCTTCATTGAGTGAATCTAAGTTAGATGTTGGTTCATCCATAAGAATCATTGGTGCATCATGTAGGAATGCACGCGCAATTCCTATTCTTTGTTTCTCTCCACCTGATAATGTATCACCTAACTCCCCTACTTCTGTATCATAACCTTTAGGTAAAGTCATGATAAAATCATGAATAGAAGCTTTTTTGCAAGCTTCCATGATTTCTTCACGTGTAGCATCTTTCTTCGCAATCGCAATATTATTTGCGATAGAGTCATGGAAGAGATGAGTTTCCTGTGTGACATAACTTTCCATGTTACGTAAATGTTTTGTAGGAATATCTTTGATTTTTTCTTCATCTACAGTAATAGAGCCTTGATTCACGTCCCAGAAACGCATTAATAATTTTAGTATTGTAGATTTACCAGAACCACTCACACCATGTATTCCTGTAATCTTACCTGGTTCTAGTTTTAATGAATAATCATCTAGGATTGTTTCATCATCATATGAGAAAGTAACATGATTAAGTGCAGCTCCTTTAAAGGAATCATTGCTTTCTTTGTCTCCTTCTACTTCTTCTACAAGAGGCTTTTCTTCAAGAAGTGAAAGAACACGTTCACCACTTGCTAAGGTTTGATTGAGGTTATTAGAAAGACTTGATAAAGCGACTACGGGACCAAATGAACCCATCATAGATAAAGTAGATGTAATAATACCTTCAAAACCTAATTCATGATTAAGATAAAGGAATAGCGTTAAGAAAAGCATACCAAATGAAGCTAAGAGAATAACTGTATTTGTGATAGAACGCTGAGCCCCTTCTCTATAGCTTAAGTATTCCTGCTGTTTTGCAAGCTGCTTAGAACGTTCAATGATTTCCTGTTTTCTTTCTTCACCATGATTATATTGGATTGTTTCATCTAATCCACGTAAGGAATCCAATACAAAACTGTTTAATTCACCAAAATTATTACGAAAACTCATCCCTTCAGCACTTCCCAGTTTGCCATTAATAACTGGTATAATCACACCAACAATAATATAAGCAATAAGTGCAAGTAATCCAGCTAAATAATGATAATGTCCAATAAAGAGTACCATAAATAAAGAAGTGAGGAATGCGATACAGATAGGAGAAATAGTATGTGCATAGAATACTTCTAGTAATTCTATATCTGTAGTAATAATAGAAATAAGATTTCCTTTATCACGAGATTCTAGTTTAGCAGGGCATAGCTTCTGCAATGCTTCAAAGACCTTATGACGAATAATGGCAAGTAATCTAAAGGCAATATAATGATTGCAGTATTGTTCGAGGTAATGCAAAATACCACGTAATAAAGCAATCACAATCATTATAGTCAAGATTGTTTTAACAGGCATAAAGACGAGACGTGGATTTCTTATGCGAAAAAATAATTGTGGAATAAGTCCATGAGCAAGTACTTGACCTGCAAGGATAGTCAGGAAGATCGCACATAAATAGCCGACAGTACCAAGCAGAATGGCAGCAATCATAAAAATAAGGAGTGGTTTAACTAAACCAATCAACTGACCCATAATTTGAATAGCACTTCTACGATTTGTTTTATTCATTATACAGTTCCTTTCTTTCCATAGTTTTCTAAAGCCATCTGTGCTTCATATAAATGTTTATAGGCACCATTCTGATTCATTAATTCAGTATGTGAACCATGTTCTTTGATTTGTCCATCTTGTAAGAAGTAGATATGATCACTTTTTACTACATTGGCAAGTCTATGAGAAATAAGTAATACAGTTTTTGTTTTGGCTAATTCATGAATGACATTCATAATCAGTTCTTCACTTTCAATATCAATATTAGAAGCTGCTTCATCAAGGATATAGACAGATACATCCTTTTTAAGTAAAGCACGAGCAAGGGCTAATCTTTGACACTGACCACCCGATAAGTTAGATGCTTTTTCTAATAGTTTTGTTTTTATACCATCTTGTGAGTTAAGAAAACCTAAAAGATTTACTTTGTCTAGTACTGCTTCCATTTCTTCTTTTGTAGCATGAGGATCTGCCATATGAAGATTTTCTTCTACAGTTCCTTTAAATAGATAGCTGTTATGTCTAATCAATACAACATGATTCATTAAATCTTCTTCATTGACATCCTTTAAGGGAGTACCACCAATTGTGATATCACCCGTATATCCTCTATACTTTCCAGCAAGAATACCAGCAATTGTACTCTTGTCACATCCTGATTCTCCAACTAATGAGATAAAGGATCCTTTTTGTAATGTCATATCAATACCCTTTAATATTTCTCTATTCTCTTCATAAGAGAAATGAACATCCTTCAATAAGATATCTAAACTATGATCAGACAATACTTCTTTTCCAAAACTTATTTCAGGAATATCAAGAATTCTAAAGATTTTATCACTCGCTGCCATCCCATTCATTGCAATATGGAAAAAAGATCCAAGTAGTCTTAAGGGAAGGAAAAATTCACTGGCTAGAAGAATGATACAGAGAGTACCCTGCATATTAATATGTCCATGAAGATATTCTAATAAAGCAATAATCATTCCTACTGCAGCACCACCATAAGCGACAATATCCATCACACTAATAGAATTGAGTTGCATAGTTAAAACCTTCATAGTAATCTTACGGAATTTTTCGGATTCTTGATCCATTTCTTCTGCTTTCATCTTATCTGCCTGATATATTTTAAGAGTTGTTAATCCTTGTAAGTTTTCTAAGAATGAATCTCCTAGTCCTGTATAAGTAGACCAATAGTTACTTAATAGTTTTTTCGCAAACTTCTGTACAGCTACTATAGATATAGGAATAAGTGGTACACAGATTAATAGTATGATACTTGCTTTTAGATTTACCCGACTTAATATAATGAATAATGTGATTGGTGCAAGTAAGCTATAAAATAATTGAGGGAGATATTTGCTAAAATATGTTTCTAATTGTTCTACTCCTTCTGTAGACACCTGTACCACTTCAGAAGAAGATACATATTCATTATAAGATGCTCCGAGTTTAAGCATCTTATCATAAATCTTTTCTCTTAATATACGTTTTACATCCACACTAGCTAAGTATGATGTACGAGCACTCATACGTTCACATGTATAGCGAATCACTATGACTCCTAGTAATAATAAAAATGTAGATTTAAGATGACTTATAGTAAGCGTATTATTCAATACATGACCCAATAAGTCTGCAATAGTAAATACAGCAGTGATCTGTGCGAGTAATGAAATCCATTGCCAGAATACTGTATAAACAATATATTTTTTAGAATGTGATAACAATTGTATTAATCTTGTTTTAATCATTTTAATATCCTTTCTTTTATAGTACATAGCATATGCCATAAAGCTGTTTTAGGGGCATAGATGATCATTCTAGGGCCACTAAAACGCATGACCTTTCTGATTTTTTCTCTCATTTCAGGCCTATAACAATGCACTTTGCAATGTGCACAGAATGTCTTTTCTGCCATAAAAGGACATCTTTGACTACGTGCTTTTGCATAATTCACTAATTCCTTACATTCAGAACATAACTCTTTTGTATGATGATTCTTTATACAATAGATATGAATCATCTTTTCAATCGTTTCCTGTTCTTTAATTCTCTTTTTTTCTACTTTATTCATTGATTGTCTCTTCTTTCTTTATCGTCTTGATTTGGAAAAAGAAATAAAGAATATGAAAGACCCAGACAATCGCAATACATATTCTTCCTACAGGTACATTTTTCATACAGATGAACCCTATTAACATAATAGCTGTAACCATACCCATGATCTCACATTTAGTCATTAATGTCATAGATCTGTTTTGTACAAAACTATCTAAGTGTTTTTTATAAAGGTTTGTGTGCGTAAACCAGTGGTGAAGCTTATCTGAACTTTTCGCAAAACAGAATACAGTTGCCATATAAAAAGGAACAGTAGGTAAAATAGGAAGTACAATTCCTAAAGTACCGAGTTATATTAATGAAAAAAGTGCTTGTCTGATTCCAATGTGATAATGTCTCAATGTATCCAAGTTGATAATGTCCCAATTGGGACATTATCAACTTGCCGTGT
>ENA-OQHI01001262-OQHI01001262.1-human-gut-metagenome-genome-assembly--contig:-NODE-1262-length-12469-cov-4.621288_pt1 | contig 12469 bp, 9 predicted proteins | sample MGYA00242561_ERZ504713 | MGnify/ENA primary metagenome ERZ504713 (study PRJEB26092, sample SAMD00036217) | human gut metagenome | host: Homo sapiens | study: EMG produced TPA metagenomics assembly of... | reverse complement strand
TCAAAGGGCTTGACCATGTAATCGTCTGCGCCCAGCTCCAGACCCAGCACCTTGTCAAAGGTCTCGCCCTTGGCGGTCAGCATCATCACGGGGGTGTTGCCCAGCTTGCGGATGCGGCGGCAGACCTCCAGGCCGTCCATCTTGGGCATCATCACATCCAGCAGCACCATATCAGGCTTGACCTGATTGAACTTGTCCAGACCTTCTTCGCCGTCGTTCGCGGTGGTGACCTGATAGCCCTCCTTGGTCAGATAAAGCCGCAGCAGCTCGCAGATGTTGGTATCGTCGTCCACGACGAGGATCTTTTCGTTTGCCATGAGTGTTCCTCCTGTACCTGATACTCCAAAAATCAAATTCTCCGGTTGTCTGCCGGAGCAGTATTTCCGAATCAAACAGGGTAAAGTTCCCCTATCCTTTATTATACGGAATAGTTATGACAAAATAAAGAAGGTTTTGTATGATTTTTGGGACGCAGGCTCCGCCGCTCAGCTCATCATCAGCCGGATGATCTCCTCATTGGTCTGCCGCATCCCGTCCTTGCCCAGACGTCCGATGCCCTTGATGGTGGTCTCGATGTCCTTCATCACGATGCCATCGCCGCCCTTGAACTCCTGATTGCACTTGTACATGTTGTAGCCCAGCAGCGCCGCATCCACCGAAGATGCGATCTTTGCGGCGCAGGAAGCCTTGGCTCCGTCGCACACGATGCCGGACACGATGGCAAGGGCGTTGACCACCGTGTGGATGGCAGCCTGATAGCCGTCGCCGCACAGGTACACGATGCCTGCGCCTGCACCCGCACCCGCGCTGACCGCGCCGCAGTAGGCAGACAGGGTGCCGATGCCGGTCTTTTCGTGGATGGCCACCAGATTGGAGATGATGAGGGCGCGGTAGAGCTTTTCCTTGCCGCTGTGCAGCTCCTTGGCGTACTCGATGAGGGGCACCGAGCAGGTGATGCCCTGATTGCCGCTGCCGGAGTTGATGATGACCGGCAGCTCGCAGCCGTTCATGCGGGCATCGGAGCCGGCGGCGGCCTTGGCTTTTGCGCGGTTGGAAACATCGTTGCCGTAAGTGGTCAGCAGCACCCGCCCGATGTTGGCGCCGTAGTCGCCCAGCAGGCCCTCTTCTGCAATGGCGTTGTTGTAGCGGATCTGCCGTTCCAGCAGGTCTGCCACGTCCCGCAGGTCGGCGGTCTCGGCAAAGTCCCAGATGTCCTGCATGTTCAGCAGGCTGCGGTCAGCGCGGGCATCCTCCTGCACGGTCTCGTCCAGCAGGGGCACCTCGTACAGCACCGTGCCGTTCTTCTCAATGCGGCAGATGTTGGTGTGGTAGTCCGCGATGCGCACCCGGGCGTAGTCCTGCCCGCAGCGCTCAGTGACGACGATGTCAAACACATGCCCCTGCTCGGTGTGCTCGATGGTGATGGGCACTGTCTGCAGATAGTCCCGGATGGCAGACTTCTTTTCCTCGCTGACCTCCGAGATGACCTCCAGCTCCTTCTCGGCGGAACCGGCGATGATGCCTGCCGCCACCGCCGCCTCCATGCCCTTCAGGTGCCCGGTGTTGGGCACGATGACGCTTTTCACGTTCTTGATGATGCTGCCGCTCACCTGCAGCTGCACGCTGTCCGGCAGCACCCCCAGCACCTCGCGGGCTTTTGCCGCCGCATAGGCCAGCGCGATGGGTTCGGTGCAGCCCATCGCCGGGATCAGCTCCTCCTTCAGGATCTCCACATAAGCCTGATAGCGCGGGTCGTTGCGTTCCATAACATCCTCCTGCCTTCCCTTCCGGAAATCGGTTCGTACTTTAAGAACAGTATAATATAGAACTCCCGCCGTGTAAATCCGTTGTTTTGCGCCCATCCCCTTGCGCTCCGGGGTTTCATCGCGTATAATGATAGTTGTATCGTTATGCAAAAAAACGTGTAAGGAGCGTATTTTATATGAAGTTAGGTATCGTCGGTCTGCCGAACGTCGGCAAGTCCACTCTGTTCAACGCCATCACCTCCACCAAGAACGCGGAAGCCGCCAACTACCCCTTCTGCACCATTGAGCCCAACAGCGGCATCGTGGCCGTGCCGGACAAGCGGCTGGACAAGCTGGCTGAGATCTGGCAGACCAATAAAAAGACACCTGCCATCGTGGAGTTTGTAGACATCGCCGGTCTGGTCAAGGGTGCCAGCCAGGGTGCAGGCCTGGGCAACAAGTTCCTGGGCCACATCCGCGAGTGCGATGCCATCGTGCATGTGGTGCGCTGCTTTGATGACGACAACATCATCCATGTGGTGGAGGACGTAACCAAGGCCGAGGCCGTGGACCCCATCGCCGACATCGATGCCATTGACTACGAGCTGATCCTCTCTGACCTCGAGGTCGTTCAGAACCGCGCGGGCCGGATGGCCAAGGCTGCCAAGAGCGGCAACAACAAGGGTGCTGCCGCTGAAGCCGCCTGGCTGCAGAAGCTGGCTGATCACCTGAGCGCAGGCAAGCCCGCCCGCAGCTTTGACTTTGACGAGGGGGATGCCGAGCAGCAGGCCGTGCTGCACGAGATGGGCCTGCTGAGCTCCAAGCCCGTGCTCTACGCCTGCAACGTGGGCGAGGACGACCTGATGGAGGGCATTGAGAACAACCGCTATGTCCCGCTGGTGGCCGCCCGCGCCGCCGAGGAGGGGGCCCGCTACATTCCCATCTGCGCCAAGACCGAAGAGGACATTGCCGACTACTCCCCCGAGGAGAAGAAGGCTTTCCTGGCCGAGATGGGCATCGAGGCCAGCGGCCTGGACAACCTGATCACTGCCAGCTACGACCTGCTGGGCCTCATCTCCTTCCTGACCGACGGCAAGAAGGAGTGCCGCGCCTGGACCATCCGCAAGGGCACCAAGGCACCTCAGGCCGCCGGTAAGATCCACAGCGATTTCGAGCGCGGCTTCATCCGCGCCAGCGTCATCGGCTATGGCGACCTGGAAGCCAACAACTTCGATTATGCCGCTGTCAAGGCCAAGGGCCTGCAGCGCACCGAGGGCAAGGAGTACGTCGTGAAGGACGGCGACGTGATCGAGTTCCTGTTCAACGTCTGATGTATGATAAAAGTGTCTCCCGCGCGGCGCGCGGGAGACACTTTTGCCCAGGAGAAAGGACATCTATATGATTATCGGAATTATGGGCGCAATGCCCGATGAAGTCGATCAGCTGTGTGCAAAGTTGAAAAACGTCACCGTGGAGCCCTACGGCGGCGTGGAGTACCACAGGGGCACGCTGGCAGGCAAGCAGGTCGTGGTCTGCTGTGCAGGCATGGGCAAGGCCAATGCCGCCGCCACCACCCAGGTGCTCATCACCCGATACGGTGCCGAGAAGATCATCTTCTCCGGCATTGCAGGCAATATGACCAGCAAGATCGGCATTGGTGATGTGGTCATCGGCAAGACGGTGCTCTACCACGATGCCCAGCTGGACATGATCTGCCAGAACCCGCCCTACCTGAAGGAGTACGCCGGTGATCCTGCCCTCATCGCCGCCGCTGAAAAGGCCTGCGCCGAGGCAGGGGTCAAGGCCCTGACCGGCAAGATCGCCACCGGCGACCTGTTCGTGGGCGACAGCGAGACCAAGGCCGCCATTGAGGCCAAGTGCGCCCCCGACTGTGTTGAGATGGAGGGTGCTGCTGTGAGCCAGATCGCTGCCAAGAACGATGTGCCCTGTGTGATCCTGCGCGCCATGAGCGACAATGCCGACGAGGACGGCCACGAGGTGCTGGTGGTCAAGAAGTTCAGCATCGCCGAGTACGTGGCTACCGCCACCCGGATCGTGGCGGCCATGGTAGAAGCACTCTGAGCAGCCGGAGCAGCCTTTACAGAAACTGCTCCAGTTTCAGCCGGTTCTCTTCCTCCAGATCCTGCAGCTTCTGCATCAGGCGCTTGGAGCCGGGGGCCGCATCGGGATAGTCTTTCTGGCTCTTGATGCAGTCCATCACGCCCTGACTGCTTCCCTCGCTGAGCATTTCGGCCAGATTGCGGGTGGATCTGTCGGTGAGCGTTTTCATGCCGATGCCCATTTTGGTGTTGAGCTTTGCCATGATGCTCTGGCCCTGAGCCGTGCCGCCGCAGGCCTCGATGGCGGTGTGGGCCTCCTGATTCAGTTCCCGGTAGAGGTTCCGCTCCCGCAGGAGCTCGGCCCGGAAGGCGGGGTCCTCGGTCATGGGCACGATCTGTTCCAGCGTGTTCTTGCCCATCTCCGTGTTCTGCACCACCGCTTCCAGCAGATTCAGGTTATCATTTTTCTGGTTTTCCATACAAAAATCCCCCTTTGCAGCACTAGCTTGTCCTGCAAAGGGGGATTTTATGCATTCGGTTTATTTGCTGCAGATCTGGTCGCCGCCGGCGGTCTGGGCCGCCTTCAGGCGCTGCTCACACAGCTGATACAGTGCGTCCCAGTTCTTGCCCCGCACCTCGCCGGTGCAGGCGCAGCCGATGGACTGGGTAAAGGGCACCCGGCGCATCAGGCCCACCGATGCCACACACGCGCGGGGCATCTCGGCATAAATGCCGTTCAGCTCCTCGGCCAGCTCTGCGCAGTTCTTATCCGCACAGCCGATGGCGAACAGCGTGTCCGTCAGGCGGCAGACCACCCGCTCTGCAGGGCGGTCGTAGTGCTTTTTCCACTGGTTGGCCACAAAACAGACCAGCTGGTTCATCACGGCATCGCCCTGCCGGGTGCGCATCCCGCCCTCATCGTCCAGCGCCACCAGCGCCAGCGAAGCACAGCGGTGGGCATCCGTCCACTCATCCAGCCGGGTGCAGAACTCCGTTTCAAAATAGCGGCGGTTGAACACGCCGGTCAGGAAATCGTGATTCATATCGTCCCGGCAGAGCTCCCGCTCCCGCGCGGTCATCCGATCCTCCGGCAGGTCGCTGCCCGCCAGCGGAGCCGTCATCTGCAGCTGCCAGAGCTTGCCGTCCGCCTCGATCAGGCGGCGCAGCACGCAGTCCACCTGCCCATTGCGCAGGACATAATCCACCTGCAGGCCATCGTCCTGCCAGGTGTCCGCGGCCTCCTCATCGGCTTCCGTCAGGGTCACGTCCTCAAAGGCGGTCTGTGCGTTTTCTGCAAAGGCGCGCAGATCCTGTTCCGTCCATTCTTTTTTCATGCGTTTTTCCCCATTATCCGGTGCCGGACTCTCTTCCCTCCGGCACAGCTTTGCCACACGGCCGCTGAAAGCGCAGCCCCCATTACCGGAATTATACCATCTTGTGCCGGGCGTTTCCAGCAAAACGCACAAACTTTAACGTAATTTTTTACATTTTCGTCAAACTGCTAAACACACTCCGGGTTTCCGGCCCGGTTCTGTACGGCAGTACACGGCGCACTCCGCCAGAATGCGCTTGGCCAGCGCGGCAGTGTCGAACCCATCGGCGGCGCGCCAGCTCCAGTTTCCGCCCAGCTTGCCGGGGCTGTTCAGGTGGGCTTCCTCGCCCAGGCCCAGCCAGTCGGCCATGGGGATGATGGCACGGTCGGCCACAGAGCCCAGCGCAGCCCGGAGCAGCGCGGTGCGGGCCGCCTCTGTTCTGACAGCGGCCACCTCCTTTGCGGTGGGCTGATAGCCGGTCAGATGCAGGTAGGCGGCGGCCACAGCCTTCTCCTTGGCCGATGCGCTCTCGTCCCACCAGGCGGTCAGCGTCGTGTTGTCGTGGGTGCCGGGGTAGACCACGCTGTTCTTGACGTGGTTGTGGGGCAGGTACTCGCTGTCCCCGCCGCCGAACGCGAACTGCAGCACCTTCATGCCCGGGAAGGTGCTGTCTGCCAGCAGCTCCCGCACACTGGGGAAGAGCTCCCCCAGATCCTCGGCGATGATGGGCAGCTTGCCCAGCGCACCTTCCAGCGCGTTGAACAGCTCCATCCGGGGGCCGGTCTCCCACTTGCCGGTCTTGGCGGTAGTGCTGTCTGCCGGGATGGCCCAGTAGGTGTCAAAACCACGGAAGTGGTCGATGCGGAGCAGGTCATAGATACCCAGCGCATGGCGGACACGCTGGATCCACCAGGCATAGCCGGTCTGCTTATGATAGGGCCAGTTGTACAGCGGGTTGCCCCAGAGCTGGCCGTCTGCCGAGAAGTAATCCGGCGGGCAGCCAGCCACCCGGGCAAAGCCGCCGTCTGCATCCAGCTCAAACAGCGGACCGCCCACCCAGGCATCCACGGAATCTGCCGAGACATAGATGGGGATATCGCCCAGGATCTGCACGTTGTTGGCGTTGGCGTAGGCTTTCAGCTTCTTCCACTGGATGCTGAACTCGTACTGCAGAAACTTCCAGAAGCCGATCTCTTCCTCGTTCTCTGCCTTAAAATCTTCCAGCGCCTGCGGCTCCCGCTTGCGGTACTCCCGGGGCCACTGGGTCCAGCTCTTCATGCCGTTGGCGGTCTTGAGGGCCATGTAGAGGGCATAATCCTCCAGCCAGCCCTCGTTTTCCAGCGTGAAGGCATAGTACGCATCCGGATAGTAATGGGCACAGCCGTGCCGGCCTGCACACTGCTTGCGCCAGGCGGCATAGGCGGCGCGCAGGATCTTGTAGCGGCTGGTGTACAGGGTGCCGTAATCCACGTTCAGCGGGTCCTTGCCCCAAGGCTCGGCCTTGAGCTGGGCGGCTGTCAGCAGCCCCTCGGCTTTCAGAGCATCCAGATCAATGAAATAGGGGTTGCCCGCAAAGGCAGAGCAGCTCTGGTAGGGGCTGTCCCCATAGCCCGTGGGGCTCAGGGGCAGGATCTGCCAGATCTTCTGGCCTGCCGCCGCAAGGAAATCCACAAATTTTTCTGCCTTTTTGCCAAAGCAGCCGATCCCGTAGGGGCCGGGCAGGCTGGACACCGGCATCAGAATACCACTTTCACGCATTGTAAATCCTTCCTCGTCTCAAACTTTTTGCTGGGGCTTGTCTGTTTTCTATCATAACATAACTGCAGACTATTTTCCACAGGCAAAAAACGTGGTATACTTGTTTTTATATTAGGAGGTGCTTATGCAGCCAACCGAAAAATACTATGAACACGATGCCTACCGCCGGGAGGCGGTGGGGCATATTTTAGCCGCAGAGCCGGACAGCCGGACCGGCGGCGGGCGCATCGCGCTGGACGGCACGGTGTTTTACCCCGAGGGCGGCGGCCAGCCTGCCGACCGGGGCACCCTGACCCTTGCCGACGGCACGGTGCTGACCGTCACCGATGTCCACGAGCAGGCGGGTGTCATCTGGCACACGGTTTCCTCCCTGCCCGCCGGGGCGGTGCCCGGGGCCGAAGCAGCACAGGCCATCGACTGGGCATGGCGCTTTGACAAGATGCAGCAGCACACCGGCGAGCACATCCTCTCCGGCATCCTGCACAGCATGTTCGGGGCCGAGAACGTGGGCTTCCACATCGGTTCCGAGGCTGTGCGCATGGACACCAGCGTGCCCATTTCTGCCGAGGGCCTGCAGGCAGCCGAGCTTGCCGCCAACCGCATCGTGTGGCAGGATGTGCCGGTGCTGGTCAGCTACCCCACCCGGGAAGAGCTTGCCGCCCTTGTCTACCGCTCCAAAAAGGAGATCGAAGGGCAGGTGCGCATCGTGACCATTCCCGGTGCGGATGTCTGCGCCTGCTGCGGCACCCACACCCGCACCACCGGTCAGGTGGGGCAGATCAAAATTCTGGCATCCGAGAACTACAAGGGCGGTGTGCGGCTGAGCGTGGTGTGCGGAGCCCGTGCGCTGGAAGCGGCACAGGCCATGCGTGCCCGGCAGGCCGACATCGGGGCGCTGCTCTCGGCCAAGGCCGACCAGACCGCTGTGGCGGTGCATCGCGTCTACGATGAGTATACTGCGCTCAAGTTTACACACTTTGGCGTATGCTCTCAGCTGTTCGATGCACTTGCCCAGCTGGCAAACCCCGGTGAGGATGCCATCCGCACAGTGCCCGGCCTTGACCCGGACGGCCTGCACCGGCTGGCGGTGCGCCTGACCGAAGCCACCACCGGTCTCTGCGCCGCCCTGACCCCCACCGAAAAGGGCACCGGCTACTGCATCGCGCAGGCAGACGGCGATGTGCGCGCCCTGACCAAAGCCCTGAACGCCGCCCTGAACGGACGCGGCGGCGGCAAGCCCGGCATCTGTCAGGGCAGCTGCGCCGCTGCACCGGAACAGGTGGAGGAATTTTTGCGGGAGCAGAATTTGTAAGCATCCTCGCCCTCTCCGTCTTTGCTTCGCAAAGCCACCTCTCCCAAAGGGAGAGGCTTTGGCAGTACGGAAAACTATCCGTTTTTGCCAAAGGCTCCCCCTTTGGGGGAGCTGGCGCGTCAGCGCCTGAGAGGGCGAGCCACGTTAATTTTAAGGAGAACAACAAACTATGAGAATGCGTTTCAAACCCTACGCCCACGATGAGCTGATGGCCGCCGATTTCCACGTCCACGAGCCCCTGATCTGGGGCGGCAAGTGGCACGCACAGTATGCCCGCCCGGAGCAGCCCTTTGTGCTGGAGCTGGGCTGCGGCAAGGGCGGCTTCCTCTCCCAGCTGGCCTGCGCCCACCCGGAGAACAACTATCTGGGCATCGACATCACCGACAAGGTGCTGATCCTTGCCAAGCGCAAGATCGAGGCCGCTTACACCGAAGCAGGCCGCCCCATCGACAACGTGAAGATCATGAGCACCGACATCGAGCGCATCAAGGGCGTGCTCACCGCGGAGGATACCGTCAGCCGCATCTACATCAACTTCTGCAACCCGTGGAGCAAGAACGCTTCCTCCAACAAGCACCGGCTCACCTATCCCCGCCAGCTCATCCAGTACCGCGAATTCCTCAAGGACGGCGGCGAGATCTACTTCAAGACCGATGACGACGACCTGTTCCGCGACAGCCTGGAGTATTTCCCCGCTTCCGGCTACGAGATCACCTGGAAGACCTTTGACCTGCACGAAAACGAGCCGGAGTGGAACATCCGCACCGAGCACGAGGGGATGTTCACCGAGATGGGCATCAGGATCAAGGCCCTGATCGCCAAAAAGCTGCCCGGCGATGAAACCGTGACCTGGATCGAGCCCAAGGTCCTGAAAAAGAGGAAGGCTGCGGAGGAAGCTGCTGCCGCTGCAAAGGAGGAGTAAGATGTCCTTTTTTGTCAACACCATGGTCTGCGGCTTTTCGCTGTATCAGATCCTGGCGTTTTTCCTGATCTACTCCTGCCTGGGCTGGTGCCTGGAGGTCATCTATGCCGCCGTTTCCACCGGCCAGCTGGTGAACCGCGGCTTTCTGAACGGCCCGGTCTGCCCCATCTACGGCTTTGGCATGATCATCGTGCTGTTCACCCTTTCGCCGCTGGCAGACAACCTGCTGCTGCTCTATATCGGCGGCGTGATCCTGCCCAGCGTGCTGGAGCTGGCAGGCGGCTGGGCGCTCTACAAGCTCTACCACACCCGGTGGTGGGATTACAGCGACTTCCCCTTCAACATCGGCGGATATATCTGCCTGGAGTTCTCCCTTTTGTGGGGCGTGGGCACCGTTGTGGTGATGAAGGCCGTTCACCCCGTGATCGCCGGCCTTGTGGAGATGGTCCCCCAGATGGTGGGCTTCGTCCTCATGTGCATCCTGTACGCCTGCTACGCCGCCGATGTGGTCGTGACCGCCTTTGCGGCCTCTGACCTGGCCCGTGAGCTGGATGCTCTGGAAAAGGTGGCCGACAGTATGCACGCCGTGTCCGATGCCATGACCGAGCTGCTGGGTACCACCGCCATGGATGTGGACCAGAAGATGGACGAGAGCCGCCTGCAGCTCAAGCTGGCGGCTGCCGAGGCCCGGGACAATGCCGCCAAACTGAGCCCCCGGGATGCCGCTGCCGCCCTGCGTGCCAAGGCCGACGAGGCCATGGAGGCTGCCCGCAAGTCCTCGCAGGAGGCCCGGCTCAATGCCTCTGAGGCCGCCACTGCCGTCAAGCTGGCAGCCAAGGGCACCGCAGAGCGCACGGCAGAGCTGCTCCGTCTGGAACAGCTGGCCGAGGAGCTGCAGGCCCGCAGCGAGGAGATGCGCGCCCGCACCCGGAGCTCCAAGTACTTTGGCAAGGGCCGTATGCTCCGCGCTTACCCCAAGCTGCGCCACGGCGAAAAGCACCGCTCTCTGGACGAGCTGCGGGAGCGCCTGAAGTACGAGCGCAGGCACTGACCCTGCCCATTGCAGCAACCCCAAATGCCCCTGACCGGCTTCTTTCGGTCAGGGGCATTTTTCTTGCACTGCATTCTCCATAAAATCAGGCAGATCTTGTGCTGCCGCAGGATTTTGTTTTCATTCTGTTTTCCACATTGTACGTTCCTTTTTTGTACACTTTTCCAAATTTATTTTCGTCATATTGACAAAAAAAAAAAAAAAAGAGTATTTTATCCTGTGCAATATGCTATTCCCGCTAAAAACTGAAGAATCGGCAAGCCAGTCGAAAGGCTGCGACGCAAAGCGAAAGGGCCTGTAATATGGCAGCCAGCCGCACGTTATTCTCTCCGGGTAAGGTAATACGAAACCTTGCACCTCCTTGTGAAGATGCGTCGGCTTCCCTTTCAGGAGAGCGAGCGCGCAGCGGGTCTGCAAGGGTTCAGAGTGTCGTACCAGCCGTTTGGCCGGTGCGGCGCTCTTTTGTTTTGGCTGAAATAGAGAGAGTTTTTGGGAATATCATGGAAAAGGAGTAAAAAATTATGAGACCCAAGCGTTTGATCAGCTTATTGGTTGCGGTCTGCATGATGATCACCATGCTGCCCCTGTCGGCAGTCACGGCATTTGCAGCAGACACGGCAACTGAACAAGAAGCCATCGTTGACGGTTACAAGTATAAGTATAAGGTAAATGGCGATAATGCAACCATCACAGAATTTCTTGGCCCTGATGATTCAGCAAACCCTAACTTCTACAACATCAAAATACCCTCAGAGTTGGGCGGCCACCCTGTAACCGGTTTGGGAGAATATTCATTTGCCGCCAACCCTTACGATGGCCACCAAGGGAACCCACTTTGTAGCAAAATTCGCTCCGTCACCATTCCACAAAGCGTCACTTCCATCGGTGATAGGGCCTTTGATGGGTGCAGTGCTCTTACAACGCTTTCGTTAGGTGAGAAGATTAAGACGATCGGCAATTATGCCTTTGAAAATTGCACTTCACTGACGGGCGTCACCATTCCACAAAGCGTCACTTCCATCGGAACATATGCCTTTTATCTCACCGACCTGCATACTCTTGCCATCGAGGGTCCTATAAAGTCGATGGGATATGCTGCCTTTGCAGGCTGCACAAATCTCACATCGCTTTCGCTGTATGACGGCATTCAAACCATTGGCGAGGGCGCCTTTGCTTATTGCTCTGCACTGACAAACGTCACCATTCCACAAAGCGTCACTTCCATCGGCTTTGGTGCCTTTGGTGATTGCACTTCTCTTACAACGCTTTCATTAGGTAAAAATATTACGACGATCGGCAAGGGTGCCTTTTCTGGTTGCTCTGCACTGACGAACGTCACCATCCCGGAAAAAGTAACAACCATTGAATCTGATACCTTTACAGGTTGCTCCAATCTGGAATCCATTACGCTCCCTGCTGGATTGACTTCTTTCCAAGACAGTCTGAAAGGTTGTCCGGCTGGGAACCCCAATGGTGCCATCTACTACAAAAACTACAAGGCCGCCGCAGATGCTCTGCTTGCAGACAATGATAACAATTCTAACATTGCTGACAATGATAAACTGAAAAATCGCAATTTTCTTTACCTCTGCAAGGTGACCTTTGATGCCAAGGGCGGCACCCTGACCGACAAGGGCGGCAACCCGACCGACCAGGCTGTGGTGTCGGCTTATAAGACCCAAAAAATCAATGCAGATGATCTGACTGCCATCCCTGATCCCACCCGTGCGGGTTACAACTTCACCGGCTGGTACACCAAAGATGGCACGTCCCTTAATGTGAACGAAATAACTACGAAGAACATGACGAAGGACATCACCTTCTATGCCCATTGGGTGCCCGCCCCCAAAGCTCCGGTCTGCCACCCGCTGACCGTGACCGGCGGCATTGTTACCGTGAAAAACGGTGACAAGGATGTGACCGATACCTTGACTGTTACTACTGACGAGACCACCGGCAAAAAGACCTACTCTGTACCGGAAGGCGCAACAGTGACCGTGACGCTGGACAAGACCCTGATCCCTGAGGGCATGGTGTTTGACATCTGGTCTACCGGCAAGTTCTCCCTGCCGCTGGGTCAGGACTACAAGGCTGAGAGCATCACCTTTACCATGAACACCATGAGCAGTGATGCGGATATTGCCGCACAGTACCGTGATGCCACCATTGAAGATGATGGGCCCAATGTGCTGGGCACTGCCGCGATCATTGGTACTGCCGCTGTGGGCACCGCAGTGCTGGGCTATCAGGCCTATTCTCTGGGCGCTGAATTTGCAGGCAAGCTGATGGCTCTGCCCTACTTCCCCAG
>ENA-OQHI01001245-OQHI01001245.1-human-gut-metagenome-genome-assembly--contig:-NODE-1245-length-12648-cov-5.230849_pt1 | contig 12648 bp, 10 predicted proteins | sample MGYA00242561_ERZ504713 | MGnify/ENA primary metagenome ERZ504713 (study PRJEB26092, sample SAMD00036217) | human gut metagenome | host: Homo sapiens | study: EMG produced TPA metagenomics assembly of... | reverse complement strand
GGGGGGGGGGTTTTTGGGGCTGGGGGCGGGGGGGGTGGCGGGGGGGGTGGGTTTCTGCTTCGTCTGCCCGCCGCTGCAGCGGGCGGTCAGCGCCCTCACGGGCTGGATCGCGGCTTCAGGGAACGCGGGTGTGTTCCTTTACGGCTTTCTGGAACGGCTGCTCATCCCCACCGGCCTGCATCACCTCATCTATATGCCCTTCCAGTTCTCTTCGCTGGGCGGCAGCCTGACTGTGGGTTCTGTGACCTACACAGGCGCTTACGCCGTCTGCATGACCGAGTACACCATGGGCCTGCCCCTCTCAGACGGCATCGTCTGGATGTACACCGGCTTCACCAAGACCTTTGGCTATCTGGGCATTGCAGCGGCCTTCATCTTCACGGCCCGCAGGGAGAACCGTGCCCGTACCGCCGCCGCTATGATCCCGCTGGCGGTTACGGCCTCGGTGGCCTCCATCACCGAACCCATTGATTTTCTGTTCTGCTTCGTTTCGCCCCTGCTCTGGGTGGCTCATGCGGTCATTACGGGCGGCTTTATGGTGCTACTCCATGTCCTGCATGTCCGGGCCTTTACCTCCAACCTGCTGGGGTCGCTGGTGTTCAACCTGAGCGCCGGGGAGCAGCTGCAGAACATGCCGCTGCTCTATCTGCTGGGCCTTGCGGAGATCCTGACCTACTTTGCCGTGTTCAGCATCCTCATCAAGGCAAAGGATCTGCCCACCCCGGGCCGGGAAGCTGCCCTTTCCGCAGACCAGTCCCCGTACGCCGACCCGCAGGAGGTGTGCCGGTTCATCGCCGCGCTGGGTGGGCCGGAGAACATCGCCCAGCTGGGAAACTGCTTCACCCGCCTCCGGCTCACGGTGCGGGATGCCTCGCTGCTGGATATGGGGGCTCTGCTCTCCCTGCCCCATAAAGGTCTTGTGGTGCAGGGTACCCGGGTCCAGCTGGTCTGCGGCCTGCACGCCGCCCAGCTCCGCCATGCGCTTGAACAGCAGCTTGCCGAGATGGCCCCGGTGTGATTGCATTTTGATAAGAGAAACGGTATAATTGTGGCGAAACCTCTCAGTCGTCTGCGGCGACAGCTCCTCTAACAGGGGAGCCAAGAAAGGCCCCTGCCTCTCCTATTAGGCAACAACAACCGCCGCCAGTGGCGGATGAAGGGAGTTGTTGTTGGGGCAGCGGCCAACAAGGCACAAGTGCAATACTTTGCACGAAGTGAATGTTGGGAGCCGCAACCCGGACAAGTGGCATTGCGAAGCAATGACGGAGAGGTTTAGCAGCGGATAACCTGAAAATAAAGGAGAACATAAAATGCAGAATAACACCTTTTCCGTCGAAGGTCTCTTCGATTTCCTGAACGCCGGTGTCAGCGCCTTCCACTCCACGGCTGCGGCTGTGAAGCTCCTGGAAGAGAACGGCTACCAGAACTGCCCCGAGAGCGCAGCCTGGGAGCTGGTGCCCGGCGGCAGATATTACACCACTCGCAACGGCTCTGCCGTGCTGGCATGGCGGATGCCCAAGGGTGAGCTGACCGGCTGGCATGTCACCGCCAGCCACAGCGATTCTCCCACCTGGCGCATCAAGCAGCTGGACGGCGGCAAGGACACGGTCTTTGCCAAGGCGGAGACCGAGGGCTACGGCGGCATGATCATGCCCACCTGGCTGGACCGCCCCCTGAGCGTGGCGGGCCGCATTCTGGTCCGCACGGAGAATGGCATCCGGAGCCTGCTGGTCCACCCCGACCGGGCGCTGGCTGTCATCCCCAACCTCTGCATCCACTTCAGCCATGACCTGAACAACGGCATGAAGTACAACCCTCAGGTGGATCTGCAGCCCATCTTTGGTGAGGCAGGCTCCACCCTGCGGGACGCTCTGGCTGAGGAGGCCGGGGTCAAGGCTGAGGACATCGTGGATGCTGACCTGGTGCTCTGCACCCGTGAAAAGGCCGAGCGCGTGGGCCTGAAGGGCGAATACTTCATGTCCGGCCGCATCGATGACCTGGAATGCGCCTACACCACCCTGTGGGGCTTCCTGCAGGGCCGCGGCGAGGAGGAAGGCCGGGGTGATATGTGGGTCATGTTCGACAACGAGGAGGTGGGCTCCTCCAGCCGGCAGGGCGCACAGGGCACCCTGATGGCCAATGTGCTGGCCCGCATTGAGGAAAAGCTGGGGGTCACCCGGGAGCAGAGCATCCGTGCCTGCACCAACAGCCTGCTGTTGAGCGCCGACAATGGCCACGCCACCCACCCCAACCACCCCGAAAAGAGCGATCCCGCCAACGTGGCGGTCATGGGCGGCGGTGTGCTGCTGAAGTACAATGCCCGCCAGACCTACACCACCAGCGGCTTTACCGGCGCTGCCTTTGCCGAGATCTGCAAAAAGGCCGGTGTGCCGGTGCAGGTGGCCGCAAACCGCGCGGATGTTCCCGGCGGTTCCACGCTGGGCAACCTGCTGGGCCACCAGATCCTGATCCCCATGGTGGATATCGGTCTGGCACAGCTGGCCATGCATTCCGTAATGGAGACCGCCAGCTGCAAGGATGCCGAGTACATGGCAAAGGCCGTGGCCGAGTTCTATAACACGCCCATCTCCCAGCCTGTGGACGGCGAGTGGAAGCTGGGCCTGTGAGCGCTGTGACCGGGCGCTTTGCCCCCAGCCCCAGCGGGCGGCTCCATCTGGGCAATCTGGCCTGCAGCCTGCTGGCCTGGCTCAGCGCCAGAAGTCAGGGCGGGCGCATCGTTCTGCGCATTGAGGATCTGGATGCCGAGCGCTGCCCCCGCAAATATGCCGACGCACTGGAAGAGGACCTGCGCTGGCTGGGCCTTGTCTGGGACGAGGGCGGCAGCAGCGGCGGCCCCAACGGCCCCTATTACCAGAGCGAGTGCGCCGACATTTACACCGAGAGCTATAACAAACTGGAAGCACGGGGCCTTGTGTACCCCTGTTTCTGCTCCCGTGCCCAGCTCCATGCCGCCAGCGCGCCCCACACCTCCGACGGCAATGTGATCTATCCCGGCACCTGCCGGGGGCTGACGGCGGAGCAGATCGCCGAGAAGCGCAAAAAGAAAGCCCCGGCCTACCGTCTCATGGTGCCCGACGAGGACATCACCTTCACCGATGGTTGTATGGGCCTCCACACCGAGAACCTGCTCCGCGACTGCGGGGATTTCTACCTCCGCCGCGCCGATGGCGTGTTTGCCTACCAGCTGGCTGTGGTGGTGGACGATGCCCGCATGGGCGTGACGGAGGTGGTGCGGGGCGCGGACCTGCTCTCTTCCACCGCCCGGCAGCTTTATCTTTACCGTCTGCTGGGTCTGAAAGCGCCGCAGTTCGCCCACTGTCCGCTCCTGCTGGCCCCGGATGGCCGCCGCCTTTCCAAACGGGACGGGGACCAGAGCCTGGAAAATCTGCGGGCAAAGTATACGGCGGAAGAGATCGTGGGCAGGCTTGCCTTTGCCTATGGTCTCCAACCTGAACCGGCTCCCCGCACCCCGGAAAGCTTGATCCCAGACTTTTCCTGGGACAAGGTGCCTAAGCAGGATATCTGCCTGCCGGAAAATCTGTTTTAAGCAAACCCACGATTTTTGCCATGCCTGTGCAAAGATCGTGGGTTTTTCTTTACAAAAAAACAATTTATAGTAAAATATAACTAGAGATTTTGCCGAAACAGAAAGGAGCCTGTTATGCGTAAAATATTAAAAGCCTTGAGCCTGCCGATCTGCGCAATGCTTTTGCTCAGCGCATGTGCAAGCTCTTTGAATCTGAGACCGGGACCTTTCCGCTCGGAAATGCAGGATGTTTTCGTTCAGCAGACAACACTTGCGGTTCCGGCCAGTCACGCCGAGCATGGGGAGGACTATGTCATTGAGTGGCAGGACCCCGTGATGGAAAAGCACGTCCGGAAATGGCTTGACCGCCCGGAAGGGGATATCTACCACAGCGATGTCTGGGATTATCAGCGGGTCACAATAAAATCCGGAACCGGCGTGGAGGATCTCCTCATCAAAGATGCACCGGACGGGGAAGACATTGGGGGAACTGTTAATGGCAATGATCAGCTGGAAGCCTGTGCGGTCAGAATAGAAGGAACGTATGATCCGGTGACCTCTCTGGCAGACCTGCGGCATTTTGACAGCTTGCAGGTATTGTCGGTCAATAATAAAAATGGTGCCCTACCCATTACCGACCTGACCGGTCTGGAAGAATGCAAAAATCTGGTGGATCTGGATGTACCCAGTGTGGAGAGCAGTGCGTTTCCGACCTTTGCAAAGCTGGATTCCGTGGTAAAGCTGGAATATGGCAGTAACGGACTCCGGGCAGAGGCCAATGTCTCCGACCTTTCGGCACTGGCGCAGATGAGGTCGCTGAAGATGCTGCGGATCACCGGCAGTGAGGTCGATCTGACCCAGCTGGCCGGAGCTGACTTGCGGGTCCTGAGACTGGACGTGACCCGGATCGGTTCGCTGGAACCGCTGAAGCAGATGGAAAATCTGAGCTTTCTGCAGCTGTGCCAAGGGCCGGAGATCGACAGCTTTGCCCCGCTGGCGGAGAGCAGTGTGCAGTATCTGAGTATGTCCCTCTCTCAGGGTGCACAGGAAACCTACAAGGACATGGATTATACTCCCCTGACCCAGATGCCGCAACTGATCTGGCTGGATCTGACCAACAACATCACGTTTGATACGGAAACCTGCAAGAAACTGCTGGCAAACGATACGGCCCTGAAATATCTGAACATTTCCTACACCCCGGCGGCCAAAGATGCCGAAGAGCTGGATACAGCGCATCTGAAAGAGTTTACTGCTCCGGCTCCGTAATACCCCAAAATGCAAAAACGCCTCTGTCGGCCGACAGAGGCGTTTTTGCTATGTGGATTCACAGCCGCTGCAAGGCTCTTGCGTCGCTGCGTTCCAGTGCGGTCATGGCCGTATCCAGAACCATGGCCAGCAGGATGCCCAGCAATACATCAATGCAGCTGTGCTGCTTGAGCAGGACCGTGGACGCGATGATGGAAACGCAGAGCACGGCGGAGGCAGGCCGCATCCAGCGGCGGCCCGGCGTTTCAAAGATGCGGCTGCGGTAATAGGCCATCATCAAGGTGACGGAGTTGAACACATGGATGGAGGGGCAGACGTTGAGGGGCGTGTCGGTGGCATAGAGCATCCGCACGGCCTGAGCAAAGAGGTCGCTGCCGTACACCCGGTAGGGCCGCAGGTCCAGCCCGGTGGGCAGGATGACATAGCAGGCCAGTGCAATGGTCATGCCCGCAAACAGGGGCAGGCAGAGCCGCCAGAAGTCGGCCCGGGGCGCTTTCCACAGCAGGTAGAACAGGGTGAACGGGATCCACAGGAACCACGCAAAGTAGGGCACGATGGCATATTTGCAAAAGGGGATCAGGTCGTCCAGATGGCAGTGCACCAGAACATCGGGCACGGCAATATGGACTTCGAGCCAATGGAACGCCGAAAGGTAAAACAGGAGATAAAACGCCATGAACGAAACGGGATGGCGGGAAAACAAGTTGCGCATGGAACACACTTCCTTTTCTGGAATGGGGGCCGCAGCCCCGCCTAAAGTTCTTTGCAGCGTATGATTATACCGCGCAAAGACGAAGAAAACAAGACAAAAAGCTGACAAAATCGTGAACACATCCGCGCAGAATTTGGTATGCTTTGGGGAAGCGGATGCAGGAGAGAGAAGCTTCTGCCTATTGATACGAGACAGGATGCGGGTTTCCTGCACAAAAAAGGCCCTCCCCGCCAAAACTGCAATGGCGGAGAGGGTCGGATATACAGAAACTCAGATCACCGTTTGTTCCATCCACCTGCCGCGGACAAAGCGGACGCAGAAGAACAGCGAGCGCATGGCCCAATCCAGGAACATGCCCATCCAGATGAACAGCAGGCCGCAGTGGAACCTGAGCACCATCAGGTAGCAGAAGGCCACCCGGAACACCCACATGGAGATGACGCTGACCGTCATGGTAAAGGCGGCATCTCCGGCGGCGCGCAGGATGTTGGGCAGGGTGAAGCTGGAGGGCCACAGGATCAGCGATACAGCGTTGAACCAGACCATCAGCTCCAGTGCCATGCCGTAGGCCTCCGGCGAGAGGTTGAACCAGGAGAGCGCCAGCTTGTTCAGGAAGAACAGGCCGGAAAGGTTCATCACCCAGTCCCCGGCGTAGGCGGTCAGGAGCAGCAGGCGGGAATAGCGCTTGGCCTGCGCCTTTTCTCCGGCACCCAGACACTGGCCCACAACGGTCAGCGCGCCGATGCCCACAGCGGAGGCGGGCACGTTCAGGAAGCTGGAGATGTTGCCCGCCACGGCGTTTGCCGCAATGGCGGCGGTGCCCAGCGTGCTGGTCAGGCTGGAGACCGACAGCTTGCCGATCTGGAACATGCCGTTCTCGATGCCGGCGGGAATGCCGACTTTCAGGATGCGCTTGATGAGGTCGAGGTCAGGCTTCAGGTCGGTGAGGTGGTCGATGCGCAGCGCACAGTCCGGCTTCTGCAGCAGGAACATCACGGTGAAGCAGGCGATCATCCGGCTCACGAGGCTGGCGGTGGCCGCACCCATCACGCCCATGCCAAACCTGTAGATCAGGATGGCGTTGCCGCCAATGTTCACCACGTTCATCACCAGGCTGGAAAGCATACTGATCTTACTGTTGCCCTGGGCGCGGAACAGAGCCGCACCGGCATTATACACGCCAATAAAGGGATAGCTCAGGGCCGAGAGCAGGAAATAGGTCTCAGCGTAGCGCATCACATCCGCGTCAATGGAGCCGAAGATGCCCCGCAGGATGGCGTGCCGCCCCACCGCCACGATGACGGCGGTGACCACGCTGAGCGAGATCATAATGAACATGATCTGGGCGGCGCTGGCCTTGGCCCGTTTCGGCTCCCGGTGGCCGATGTACTGGCTGGCGACCACCGCGCCGCCGGTGGCCAGTGCGCTGAGCAGCTGGATCATCAGCACGTTGAAGGAGTCCACCAGGCTCACGCCCGAAACGGCGGCTTCGCCCACCGAGGAGACCATCAGGGTGTCCGCCAGACCGATGGAGATGCTGAGGGCCTGCTCTGCCACCAGCGGCAGGAAAAGTGAGATGAGCTGTTGACGGTTGAACAGCGGTCTTGATGTGGTCGATGCGTCTGTCATGGTGTCCTCCCTTGGCGCGTGGATTCAAACACACCCATGATAGCGCGGAATGACGTGAAAATCAAGATGTTGTATCCAACAAATCAAAAAATCAGGCAAACTCTTTGCTGGGGGTCAGGCTGGTGCCGTAATAAACGATGTAGTCGTAGGGGATCTGGGGGTTGTACGCGGCCAGATCGCCGTACTTGGCCAGAATGTCGTTTCGCAGGTTCTCCGGGGTGTAGGGCTGCCCGGCGGAAAGGGTGTCGGCGCAGACAGCGTTCCACATGCTCTCGGTAAAGGCGGCGCAGTTGAAGTAGGCCGACCAGTGGTCAGACTTTGCAAGGTTGCGGTTGACCACATCCAGCTGGCCCTGATCCAGCGAGGTCTGGACAGCGTAGATGTTCTGGTAGTAGGAATCGGCCAGATAGCGCTTGTAGTAGCCCTCCAGATTGTACCAGATGCCGGTGTGCTCCCAGCGGTTGCCGCGGGGGCTGAAGGTCATCTCGGTGTCGGGCGCGATCCGCAGGCCGCCCACCTCGATGTCGTGGTCAGAGACGTTCCGCACCGAGAGGAAGGAGTGGCCGCTGGAATTGATGGAGGCATCGCCCCGGTCCTCGGCCCGGGCGTAGATGTGCAGCAGGGCCACGGCACCCTCGGCGGGCTTTGCACCGTAGGCCTGCACGGCAGATCTATGGTCGGCCTGCTCAAAATCGTAGGGGCCGCCGGTGCTGGTGGTAAAGCCGACGATGTTGCGGATCTGATCCTCAAGGGGGCTTACATCGGTGATGACACGTTGGTCCTGGGGGGCGGGCGTGGCGGCGGGAGCCTCGGCCAGTGCGGCGGTGCTGCCGGACACGCACAGGGCCAGTGTCAGGCAGAGGGAAAGGGCGCGGAACTGCTTTTTCATGGGGGAACCTCCAAAGAGAAAAATTTCAGGTCAAGGATAGACGATTTTTGGGACGCTGTCAAGAAAAAGATATCTGCCGCCTTTACCCCCGGTGCCGGATGTGTTAAAATGTAGCTGGCAGCCGTGCCCGGTGGTTTGGGGCATGGGGCCGATCGGAAGGTAAATGAATCTGACCCAGAGAGGGGAGCAACCTATGCCAAAAGAAGCACACAAGGTCGTGGTCATCGGGCACCGCAACCCCGATACCGATTCCATCTGCTCCGCCATTGCCTATGCGGAGCTCAAAAACCGCACCAGCACGCTGGTCTGTGAGCCGCGCCGTGCCGGTAAAATGAATCAGGAGACCGAGTTCGTCCTGAAAAAATTCGGTGTCACGCCGCCCCGGATGTGCACCGACGTGAACCCCAAGATCCGGGACGTGGATTACCGCGAGATGCCGGGCATCCCGGGCTCCACCAGCCTGCGCCGCGCATGGAAGATCATGCGCGACCAGCAGATCGACACCCTGTCCATCACCAGCGCGGACAACGAGCTGGAGGGCATCATCACGGTGAAGGATCTTGCCACCGCCAACATGGATGTGTTCGATACCGCCGTGCTGGCCAAGAGCCGTACCTCTTATAAGAACATCCTTGAAACGCTGAACGGCACCATGGTGGTGGGCAATGCCGACGCGGTCTGCACCACCGGCCACATCAAGATCGGCACCGCCACCCCCGAGATGCTGGAAAGCAGCGTGGAAAAGGGGGATATCGTCATTCTGAGCAACCGGTACGAAAGCCAGCTCTGCGCCATTGAAAAGGAAGCCTCCCTGCTCATCATCTGCAATGGGGCCAAGGTGGGCCGCACCATCCAGCGCATTGCCGATGAGACCGGCGTAGCCATTATGACCACCCCCGAGGATACCTATGCGGCGGGCAAGCTCATCAGCCAGTGCGCCCCCATCTCCTATTATATGACCCGGGACAACATCCTCAAATTCACCCTCGTCACCCCTGTTGCGGATGTGCTGCGGGTGATGGCAAAGGTGCGCCACCGCTATTTCCCCATCCTCGATGAGGACGGCAAATACTGCGGCATGGTCAGCCGCCGCAACGTCATTGCCCTGCGCAAGCGGCGCATCATTCTGGTGGACCACAACGAGGCCACCCAGGCCGTGGAGGGCTTTGATCAGGCCGAGATCCTGGAGATCATCGACCACCACCGCATCGGCAGTCTGGAGACCAGCGGCCCGGTCTACTTCCGCAACCAGCCCGTGGGCTGCACCGCCACCATCATCACCCAGATGTACGATGAAAACGGTGTGGACATCCCGCCCCAGATCGCGGGCCTGCTGCTGGCGGCCATCCTTTCGGATACGCTGGCCTTCCGCAGCCCCACCTGCACCCCCGTGGATGAAAATGCCGCCAAGCGTCTGGCCAAGATCGCAGGCGTGGACATTGAAGAGTTTTCCACCGAAATGTTCGAGGCCGGTGAAAAACTGGATGGCAAGACCCCCGAAGAGGTCTTTTTGCAGGACTTCAAGGTGTTCATGTGCGGCGATATCCGCTTTGGCGTGGCGCAGGGCAGCTACATGACTCGCAAGAACCTGCAGGCCGCGCAGGCGCTGCTCCAGCCCTATCTGGAGGAGGCCCGCAACAAGCAGAACGTGGAGGACATCTACATGCTGCTGACCGATGTGCCCAAGGAGGAGAGCGTGGTCATCTGCACCGGCCGCTACGCCGCCGAGGTGTTGAGCAACGGCTTTGAGAGCCGGCCCGCCGCCGACGGCAGCTGGACGCTGCCCGGCGTGGTCAGCCGCAAAAAGCAGTTCATCCCCGCCATGATGAGCGCCTATCAGGAGCTGTAACCCCCGATACAAAACACGAAGCCCCCGGAACCCTGCATGTTCCGGGGGCTGTTGTGTTTTGTAAGGGAGCGTCAGGCTGCGACTTTTAAGGGAGAGTTATCAGTCCAGATGGTGCCATCCAAAAGCTTTGTTACGGCCAGTGTGCCGTTCACGCTGACCCGCGCGGGGTCCAGCGCATAGAAATCGCTCTCCCGCAGGTTTTCGGGGTCTGCCGTGGGGGAGATGCCCACCACGCACACCCAGTGTCCGTAGGTGCTGCTGGTGGCGATGTGGGGGTAATTGACCTCTTTCCAGCCGGAGCCGGAGAGGTGGTATTCATAGCTTGTCACGCGGTTGGTGTGCTTGGACACGCCGCTGACGGCGGTGTTTTTCAGATGTACGATGACAGGCCGCCCGGCCTGCAGCTCTTCATACAGGCGGGAAAGACAGTCGGAAAGGGAGCCGCTGTAAGCGTAGTACCCGGCGGCAGACCATACCGCGCCGTTCGACCACATCCCGCTGCCTGAGCAGGGCTTGCCATCCAGAATGGTGCGGGCGTAGCGCAGGGCGTACCAGCTGCACCGGCCCGAGGTCTGGTTGCCGATGGAGACGATCTGCTGGCTGTCGAAGGACAGCAGCGTGATGCCGTTCACATCCTGCAATTGTGCCGCCGCAGCCTTTGGCGCGGCCAGAAAGCTCAGGCACAGCAGAACTGCTGCCATGAAAACGCGCACCGGAGCGCGCAGGGAACCGTGCTGCATGGGGCAAACTCCTTTTCCTTGTTCAGGAACGGCACCCGGCGGTTCCCATTGCCTTAAGTTTAGCACCAAATCGTGGTAGAATTGTGTAAACGCCGGAAATATTTTCCGGTTTTTGCCCCGGGCGCGGCAAAGGATCTTTGCGAAGATTCGTTCTGGAAAAAACAACAAAAGCAGGAGAAAATGTTTGGTGAAGCTGGCAATTGACAAAAGCGACAGTCGTTGGATAAAATAAAGCTGGAAGGGGCCCTGTTTCAAAATGGAAAGGCACCCTGCATATTATGATAACAACACAACAAAACGACTGGAGGTCCCGACATGAAAATGCTGAAAAAACTGGCCGCTTTGATTCTGGCGGCGACCATGGTACTTGTTCTGTTTACCGCCTGCGGTGATGGCGGCGGCACCGGCACCAGAGAGCCGGAAAAAGAAGCAAAGGCATTTGCAACTTTCTCCAAAAATGATCGGGTTGCAGCTGATGCAAGAGTCAACGATCCCCAGCTGCAGGCTGTGGCTGAGAAGCACTTGGACGAGGATCTGCAGGCAAAGGTCGATTTCTTTGGTGCAAAGTTCTTTGGCAAGGTTCACGTGGATGGCAAGGAAGAAGAGAATCTGACCATTACCGTAACGGCGAAATACGAGTATGGTCCTCTTGTGAGTGGAATTCTGAGTGAAATTGAAAAGGAACTCGGAAAGGAACTCCCCGGCACCAACATCAACGTGGATGGCAAGGGCAGCTGGACTAAGTTGGGTGTCGTGGTCAAGAGCGACAGCGGCCACAGCTACATGGCAGTGGCGTTCCAGATTAGAAACCCCAACTACGGCAAGTAATTTAAATCTGTTTTTACCCCCGGAGCGTGGCTGAAAGGCCGCCCTCCGGGGCTTTTTTGCGTCTGGAACACTTGACTTATAATTATAATATAATTATAATATAGATATGGAAAGCATACAGTTTGAGTGGGATGAAAATAAAAACCGCATCAATCAGCACAAACACGGCATTTCATTCCTGGAAGCAAAGACAGTTTTCTATGACGAGGAAGCACTGGTAATTGATGACCCGGAGCATTCAGAACAGGAAGACAGATTTATCATTCTCGGCCTGAGCAGTAGGGCAAATCTGCTTGTCGTGTGTCACTGCTACCGTGCGTCAGATACTGTCATCCGTATTATCTCGGCCAGAAAGGCCACAAAAACTGAATCGAAATATTATGGAAAGTGAGGTCTGTGTTATGCTCAAAGAGTACGATTTCAGCAATGCAAGAAAGAATCCCTATGCCAAGGCGCTGAAAAAACAGATCACCATTAACATTGACAGCAATACCATTGATTACTTCAAGGAGCAGGCCGAAGTGGTGGGCATCCCTTACCAGACCCTGATCAATTTGTACTTGAAAGACTGCGTTGCCAATAACCGTCATTTGTCTCTGTCGTGGCAGTGAGAAGAAAAACGGGCTCGTCCGGTTTTGATATGAACCCCAAAAGTTAGACAAAAATCAAATTAAGCGACCCCAACGGTCTGAATCCTGTATTGCACAGGGCTCAGGCCGTTTAGTTTTAATTTGATTCGGCGATTGTTGTAATAGTCGATGTAATCGATAATGGCCTTTTCAAGCTGGTCAATGGAATCAAATTTTTCCAAATAGAACAGTTCTGTCTTGAGCAGTCCGAAGAAATTTTCGGCAACAGCATTATCCAGACAAGTAGCTTTCCTGGACATACTTTGCGTAATGCCCTTTGCCTTCAGCAGATTTTGGTAGGATTTCATCTGATACTGCCAGCCCTGATCCGAATGCAGAATCAGATTGTCAACCTTGTCCGGCAGCTTTTGAAAAGCACCTTCAAGCATATCTGTAATCTGCTTGAAGTTTGGATGGCGGCTCAGGTTATAGCTGACAACTTCGCCATTGAACAGATCGAGAATTGGAGACAGATAGATTTTCTGGTCGTTCACTTTGAACTCGGTAACATCTGTGACCCATTTCCGATTCGGCTGGTTTGTCTTGAAATGCCGTT
>ENA-OQHI01001237-OQHI01001237.1-human-gut-metagenome-genome-assembly--contig:-NODE-1237-length-12701-cov-14.481226_pt1 | contig 12701 bp, 9 predicted proteins | sample MGYA00242561_ERZ504713 | MGnify/ENA primary metagenome ERZ504713 (study PRJEB26092, sample SAMD00036217) | human gut metagenome | host: Homo sapiens | study: EMG produced TPA metagenomics assembly of... | reverse complement strand
TTGCCGTGGCAGATAAATAATACTTTTATCTTACTCATTTTATCTCCTTATATCTTCTCAAAGCCTTGTAAATACTGGCTTTCCAGCCTTTATACACATTTTTCTCATCCAGCTTTTTTTCTCATAAATTCTTGCATTTTCTCATGTTTTTTCGGGCATTTTGGTTATAACTGGGTTATTTTTCTTATCCGGAAAGCCTTACGAAATAAGGCTTTCATGAGTTATTTGTGCATGTTTTTGGGTTACAAACCGGTTTTTATCCAGTTCCTTCTTTGCTTCTTTCAACCTGGCAAGTTCTTTCTTTGCATCGTCATAGCCGGTATGCGTGTAAATATTCAGCGTCACAGATACGTCTGAGTGTCCCATCAGATATTGCAGAGTCTTTGGATTCATTCCGGAATTTGCCATATTTGTACAATATGAATGCCTACAAATATGCGGAGTAATCAAGGGTAATTGTAATAAATTTTCTTTGTTGTACTTCTCTCTTGCATGCTGCATATACTTTTCCCAGTGAAGTGCAACCATTGGATTCCCATTCTTATCCAGGAACAAAAACCCCCCATATCCATCCACTGTTGGCTCTTTCTTCGTCTTTTTGCGATTCTTCAGAATACGAAGGAATGCATCTTTCACATCTTCTTCCATAGGCAGTAATCTGGTCCCACTTGTCGTTTTTGTGGAAACAATCTCATACTTCATATCTCTGGTTCTCTGCAATTGATGATCAATTCGTATCACCTCATTTTTGAAATCCAGATCTCGCACGGTAAGCCCACAAAACTCTGAAATTCTAAGTCCCGTTTTAAATAAGATGTAAAATGCATCATAGTAACGGTTATAGTGTGGATCATTCTTTACAAATTCCAGGAATCTTGTCTCGTCCTCTAAGGAAACTGCTTCTCTCTTCTGACTGTCATTGACCAGTATTGTACCAAGTTCAAATCCAAATGGATTCTTAAGGATCAGATCATCATCTACAGCCATCTGAAATGCCGGTCTTAACACGCCTCTGATTGAATGAATTGAACTATATCCTCTTCCATCCCTCTGAAGCTTAATCAGAAATATCTTCGCATCAGACAGCTTAACGTCATCCACCTTCTTATGAGAAAACTCTTCTTTTTTCAATACATTTACGACAAAATTATAGTTCGCTAATGTATTGTGCTTTACTCCTGTTTTTAATGAAAGATATCTTTCCACCAGTTCAAGCACCGTCAACTTACTTCCGGTGATTCCCTGCATTTGTAAGGACTGTACTTTGCGTTCTTTCTCTCTCAATGAAGAATCCGCTCTTTTGCCTTCCGGCATCTTATCCGATTCTGTCAATCTCCAACTATATAATATTTTTCGCTTACCAAGTGAATCTGTATATTTATAACGATATCTTCCACTTGGTTCCTGCCATTCTCCCTGCTGGAGAACTCTTCCTTTATCATCACGTCTCTTTGAAATCATATTCTACCTCCAAGGGGACGCAACATGATATTGTTAGTATATCACGTTGCCTCCACCTCGAACACCTCCTTCTTTTTTATTTTTTTGTCTTTGTTTTTTTATATTGCACTAAGTGTATCTACAAATCGTTCAAATCTTTCTCTCTTAATCTGTACACGGTTTCCGTTCCACAACAGATATTCTGCATTGGGATTTTCGCTTACCAATTTACGAAGTTTTCCTTCCCCAATTCGAAAATATGCCGCCGCTTCTTCAATAGATAATGTATATTTCTTCCAGTATGGTATTTCATAATTACTCATCTGTTCATCTCCTCTCGCATCATTTTCTTCTATGTAAATTGCTCTGACATTGGCGGCAGGCAAGTGGCTCTATACGCGTTGCCACTGCCAATGCCTTTTTTTGCCAATGTAACTGCTTAAGAATCTTTTTTCAGTGAAATTGTCTTTCTGCTTTGATACCATCCATAGATTAACTGGTCCTCCAAATCTTTTCTCGCATCTCTTCCGGTTCTTGCCGAAATTTCATATGCCTGCAACTCTGCTTCCAGTTCTTCCAGACACATCATTTTCCTTTTTCCCAGCAATTCAAGAATAAGCTTTTTGGCTTTTTCCAATTTCGTCTCTTTCTTTGTTCCGGTATTTCCGGCAAGCAGATCATCAATGGAAATGTCATATTCTCCCATCCAAATAAGTCCTTCATCGCTCAGAGAAAAAGCTACCGGATTTTCCTTTTTCGCCAAGGAATCCTTTTGCTGATAGACCACACGAATATCCTGACTTTTCTCTTTCTCAACTTTTTCTACAAATAAAATACTTCTGACCGCCGCAGCGATATCCACAGAACCAAGTGTACGATAATCACTCTGCACTCCAGATGCTTTGTTCAAATGACCAATCAGCACAATAGCGCATCCTGTACGTTCTGCTATATTACTGAGATTGCGAAACAATGGGCGGATCTCATTGGCTCTGTTCATATCCACATTGGCTCCCAGATAGGCCTGTATTGGATCCATGATCATCAGCCTTACATCATTCTGCCTGATTGCCTTTTCAATTCTTTCATCTGTCATGGAAAGCTGCTTTTCTTCCTCATTGATAAAACGAACTCTTGTCATATCTGCTCCACATTTTGCAAGTCTTGGCTTGATCGTATCTCCAACTCCGTCCTCTGCGGTCTGGTAAAAGACATTGAATGGTTCGATTGGAAGCGCATTTGGAAGTTCTCTCCCTGCTGTACAGTATGCACAAAGTGCCATTGCAAGCCATGTTTTTCCTTTTCCCGGATTTCCCTGGATCAGCGTTACTTTTCCAAATGGGATAAATGGATACCATAACCACTGCACTACTTTTTCTTCCACATCTGACATTTTTATGACTGGGATTGGATTTTCTTCCTGTACTTGTTTCTTCTTCAAAGGGATTTCCTCTGCCATATCTTTTCTATCGATTCCTGCTGTCAGACATTCATTCCAGTCTTTCTTTACTGGTCTTAATCGCATCACCATCTTATCGTCAGGGATTTTTTCTGCAAGCTTCTCACAAGCGGCATTCCCGGCAGTATCATTATCCAGGCAAAGAAAAATCTTTCGAATATTTTTATGATCTGCAAGATACTGCATCAACGCTTTTTCGCTGACTCCGCCCAATGAAATGTAGTGATGGGTTTCCCATCCATCTCCTGTGGCGCTCAGAAAAGAAAGCAGATCGATCGGTGCTTCAAAGACAAATAACGTATCATCTGTACCCGTGTGGCTAAATCCATATGCCTTTTCCGATCCCGGTGCATCTCCCCGGTATTTTTCTTTCGTTCCTCTTATGCCTGCATAACGAACTGTTCCTTTCGGATCGCAACCAATAAATATCACGTTGTGCTTTACCGCATCTTCGTAAATTTTCTCTTCTGCAAACATCTGGTCAATAATCTTTTCAGAGATCTTTCTTTCCTTTGTCAGATACTCCCTTACTCTTTCATTGTTTTCATATACTTTTGGAAGTTGCAATTTCGCTTTTTCTGAGGGGATGGGGCAGCCTTCATGGCTGCCTGCATCCTCCTGTTCCATTTTCTTGACTTCCTGTTTATCTTCGCCGGGTGATTCATTGATTAATGTTTTTACAGCTTCCGGAAATGACATATTATAAAATTCCATTAAAAAATCAATGGGATGTCCTCCTTTACTTCCGCTAAAGCGATACCACTCATTATGATCGACTGTCAGACTGTCATGCTTCATCCATCGATATTCTTTTCCTGATCTCTTCAGTTTTTCCCCTTTGGCCCTCAGAAAAGAAACCAGATCTGTTTCATTTGCTCTTGCTATCTGTTCTTCTGTATATCTTGGCATTTTCTGTTCCTCCTATAATTCCACTCCATATGATTTTTTCTTTACTCTATCTTTCTTTTGAATCTGATCTCTGCATGCTGTTTTTTCTTCTGCAAGCAAATTCTCTGGATCTGGCTGATCTTCTATCTCCATCATTACCAGATCAACGGATCTTTGTACTTTCTGCAATGGCCGAAGCTTTTCCAGAACTTCCTTTTTCTCCGCTTCTAAAGTTTCTTTCTCCTCCGTTGCATTTTTCAGATACTTTTTCCAATTGGGAACCGGCACTTTTCCTTCTGCATTCCTGTTTCCCATGACGATTCTTTTCCCTCTGTGGTACCGATTCAGTTCTTTTGCATGCTCCTTTTTAAATTTTTCCTTGCCGAAAAATTTGTTTTTATACTCTTCATAAACCGGTCGAAATGTCTCATAATCATCCCATGCCTTTATCAACTTCTTCATCTCCTGAATCAAACTGTCCGCCTCATCAAGATCGTATTGCAAATCATGCCCTCGGCTGCTCAGTTCCTGAATCCGCTGTTCCAGTTCTTCTGGTGTATCAATATTTTCATCTGACAGAAATGCAATCGTCTCTGCAAGCTGTTTTAGATTTGTATTCATCGCTTTCTGACTTCCATATTGATAGGTTCTTGCCACTCGGTTTCTCTCGTCATAATATTGCTGCAAATACCAGGCCAGTGTTGGCTTCTGCACATAATACATCTGCCTTTTCAGTTCATATATTTTTTCTGATAACCAAGATTTCAGCACTGTGATTTCCATAGCTATCTGATTAAACTGACCGATCAGCCGGTTCAGATTTCCTAATGCAGTCCGGATTCCCTTTGCTTCCATTGCACGTACATGTGGTCCTTCATGGATCATTGGGATTCGGTCAATCCCCCGTTCTTTGAACGAACGTGCATCGACCCGAACAGACAATCCTTTTTCTTTGAATTTTTCATTACACCGATTTGCCCAGTTTTTTCGCAAATAGATCAGCATCTCCTTACTGCTCCATTCGGTTGTGGATACTGCACGGTATGCCTGTTTTCCATTTTTATCCAAAACCGGGTTTCCCTGCTCATCCATCACCGGTATCTTCTTTTCTTTTATCCCCCAGGTTCCATCTTCCTTCAGAGGGCGAATCGGAACTAAGATATGGATATGTGGATTTGGTTCCGCACCTTTTGGCCGTACTGGATCATGAATTGCAAAATCGGCAATCATACCTCTGGACACCAGTTCTTCCCGGACAAATGCTCTTGCCATTTCAATGTTTTCTTCCATGGAAAACTCATTCATGAGCGTAATATCAAAGCTGTGAGCCAGCTGTGCTTTTCTTCCGTGCTCTGCCCATTCCAACGCATTCCACAAAGTTTCCCGATTAGCATATTCCCTGGGTGCATGGTCTGGCAGACAAATTTCTGCCATGACCACGCCACGCTTTCTTATAAAATCACTGGATTCCCCGTAATAGGTACTGTAGAGTTTTTCTCCTGAACGATAAGCAGCCTGGGCAATCACGGACTGTCCTCTGCTTCTCTTCACCTGTGTTAAATGAAAATGATAACTTGCCATCTCTTACTCCTTTCTGCGGGACTTCCAATATCCGGCTTCTTTTAAGTCTTCGATGGTACTTTGAAGCTCTGCCTCTCCTGCCTCTGCACGTTCCCTTCTTCCAACAACCATTTTTGCGATCTCATCACGAAGAACCGGATCCGAGAAAATCCTTTCTGCCAGAAGAAAGAACTCTGCTTTATCAAGCAGTTCCACATCTTTGCAGATACATTCAATCGCAGCTCCCCTTGTAATCAGGCGACTCACTCTCGCTTTTTTCGATTTATTCACCTTATATTCTGTAACATTCTGTAATCGCTGCATCTTATGTTCTAATTGCAGTTTCTTCAATTCTTCCGCTTCGATTTTCGATTCAATTCCTGCGATTTCATTTTGTGTACGTGTTACATATTCCTGAAAATTTTCTTTTTTTGCCATTATTAACTTCCTCCTGCTATTTCTCTTTTCATGTTTTTCTTTTTATGGGTTAGGCATCTATGCCGGAAGGGATACCCCTTCACTGGATGCAATCCGAAAACTTCTTTTGGAATAGCTTCCAGAAAGAAGTACCCTTCCGGAGGACGCACATACTTGCTAAAGTATATAAGTGCGCTCTTCCGCTTAAGCTCCAGAGATCTGTCTACTCAAACGGCAACTCTGCGTCTTCCGGCACACTCATAAATCCATCTTTCTCATCCTTTGGATCCGTATCGGATGCTTTCTTGCTTTCAGCAAAAAAATGTTCTTCCACAACAACATTGCTGCTATATCTTTTCACTCCTTCGCTGTCCATATAACTCCCTGTGCGGATATTTCCGCTGATGACGATCTTGGTTCCTTTTTTCAGATAGCTTTCTGCAAATTCTGCATTCTTTCCGAACGTCACACAGGAAATAAAATCTGCTTTCCTTTCCCGGTCTTTTCCATATCTTCGGTCAACCGCTAACGTATATCTCGCCATTGCAGTTTTGTTATCATCCTGCAAATATTTAATCTCCGGAGCTTTTGTAAGCCGTCCCATTAAAATCACTTTGTTCATCGCATCTTCCTCCTTTTTTTGTTCTGATTTACTTGTTCCATATGAATCAGGCCTGGATTCAATCGAGAGCACGAAAACAATTTCTTTGCCACTGCATCAGACTTTCTTTTTTACGCCCTCATATAACGAAACGCTCAGAGGGTAAAATACAGTGGGCAAATGTAAAAAATTTTATTTTTTTGTTTTTGTCTCTCACATATACAAAAGAAGAACGGTATTTTTACAGGGTGTTGGCGAATATTTTTTTATTTTTGCGCAAAAAAATAGCTATAAGACTCCATTTTTGAAATCTTATAGCTTTACTATTAATGACATTAAGTTGTATTTCTAATCATCAATTATTTCCCAATGTCCATTAGAACCACGACCAACAAATCGAACAATACCTATATCTTTGATGTGACGTTTTACAGTTTTGGAACTTATTCCTAACATCATTGCCATTTTTTCTGTACTGATTTTATTATCCTTTTTTATCATATTCAATATTTGAATTTCCAACGGATTACTCTCTTTTTTCTGAGGGACATTCCGAGGGACATCCTGAGGGACATCCTGAGGGACATTGTAATTCAAATTTGGCATCACAACTGTAAACTGGTACCGATCTGATCTAAAAGACGGCTTTTTACTTTCATCATAGTTGATTTGAAATTCATAGCCGCCGATGATTTTTCCGAATCCACTACCTTTACGTTCCATATATCCTAGTCGATTAAATATATCTGCCAAAACCGGGTTTCTTCTCGTTGATGGAACTGTAAGTGGATCTCTGTCCTGAATAATGGAACCGTCCGGCATGCCTCCCGGCGAATAAATTTCCATACGATCATCGTAAATATCAATATGCACTTCACTACCATTCACAAGATAATCTCTATGGGCCAATGCATTAACCAATGCTTCATGATAACTACGTTCTACATATTCCGGCATTTCTTCTCTGGAATTAGCAGTCTTTCTCCACATTAATTTCGCATTTCTCTTAATAAAAGCTTCTCCATTATCAATTAATGACAAAACACTTCCAGAATATTCCGCATCGTCAAATGCATCTATTGTACCACCGCTTTTATTTAATCCATTCCACCGGGTACAAAATAATCTTGACCATCGAATAGGGCTTTCATCTACAACCAAGGCTCCGGCATTTGTCAAATATCCTTGCTCATTCGCCAACCCAAATGATATAAGATCTTTCTCATCAAAACTATTTCCTGTCCATTTTTTATATCTTTCCCGGAGTTTGGAAAAAGCAAAATCTTCCACCTTATACGTAGAAATCTGTGAATCATAAGATGTATTTCTACCGCGCAATACCAGTCTTTTCAATTCCGTTGATGTCGCTTTCACACTCTCGTTTCCAACACGAACATATGCTTCCAGCACACCATCACCCGAATAATAGTACGGTGTCTCTTCACCTTTGAAAATATCCAGTATAATTAATACTTTTCCATCTTCGACCTGTTCAAATCGAAGACGAAATTCTGGAATTGGATCCATCCTTGTCTTAATGATTTCACTTATTTTCTCAGCATCACTATTCGGATTCTCAAGTCCTACAATTTCATCATTATCGGCTATTCCAAAGATTAATGCTCCACCAAGTGTATTTGCAAAAGCACTTACGCTCTTACACCAACTCTTTGGTTTCTTCGCTTCCAAAGATAGCTTTTTGTCATATTCAGTTGCTTCACCGATTAATTGTTTTATATCCAAGCTTTCCACCAACTTTCTGCAATCAACGTGTTATTTCTTGCTTTCCACTCGTTCTCTAAGATCTGTTAGTTTTTCCCCCTGATAGCTAAAATATGCAGTTCCCTGTACCTGATAATCATATTCTAACAACTGCTGTGCTAATGCTGATAAAGATGTCGTAACTCCTTTATAAGCAATATGCCTGTCGTCAATGACTTTCACAACCACCGATGCATCATTAATAAAAACCAATTCAGCATTCTGAGGAATGCCATATTTACTAAATCTGAATGGTCCACGCCTACTTTCTTTTGCGACTTCTGCAGCTGTTTCCTCATCCAAAATTTCATGTCCCTCTGGTGCCATTTTCTTCAATCGTTCTTCTGTTCCACTGATTTTTGCAATACTGTCCAATAAGTCATAGGCATCTTCTGGGCTCATGGCATAAAATTCTCTTTTTCTCTCTTTTCCATCAAAATTTTCTATTGATCTTAAATCTGGATTCAATTTATCAATCAAATCATGCAAAACAAGATCTGTCAGATTTGATTCCACTTCATATACAGCATATGCACGAAATGCAAATGGAATAGTTTCACTTCGATTTAGTTGCTTCATTCTCTTTTCTAAATCTTTTGCATATCCTATTTTCACATAATCAGGAAATGATGGATTAGTCAGTATGTAAATTACTCCTTTGCTCATTGCAGACACACTCTCCCTACGTTTTATTAACAACAGATTTATAACATTTTATTCATTTCCATATGGTATTTTAGATTCTGCAACCATAGACAATGTATTCTGCTCATCAAGACTATACTTCACTGTCTTATGCTCTGGCTCAGTAAATGTAGACGAACCACCGATACCAAAATACTTTTCAAAGAAAGTCTTCAGCTTGTCAATGACACCTTGTTTCTTCTTGGCTCTGCCACCACCGCCAAATCGTGAAATCGGTGGCATAAGTTTATCTATATCCGTTCCGGCTGTTTTTATTTCTCCGTCACGGAACGCATTTTCCATAAACTTCCGTGTATCTTCTGGCTTTAGCTTTTCTTCTGTGATAATCGCATTAAGGTCATGGTCACGCTGTTCCACCACAAACTCGTGCCATTCATTCATGACATCATCCACATCGTTGATTCCTGCAATAAAAGTTTCAATAAGCTGTTTCTTGCTACGCAGTTCCGGGCTGGCATCAATCGCCTTATTAAGGGTAATCAGAACTTCCTTGTCTTCGCAATGGGTATCATGGTACTTCTTTACGAGCATGAGAATATAATCGATGTTAATTTCTATCTGCCGGATCAGTTCAATCTCAAATACTACATCATCTGTAATATCCGTACTTTCCTGACGCTTGCGTTTCCACTCATCACGCAAGTCCTGATAGCGTCCAAGGTAATCCTGTAAATCACGTTCCGAAATCAGCTCATTCCCCTTGAACTCATCAAAGGAAAGCAAAAGATTTCTCATACGAAGAATCGCACCAAACAAAGCAATAAAATCCTTCTGGTTCTGTTCTCCGACAATCTGTGGTTCTGACAGAGGAAACTTATTATTCAAATCTTCCATCATATCCACATACCCCAGCATTGGCTTACCATCCACAGATTCATATCCGTAATAATAATCCTTAAAGCTCTGCAGCAGAACAATGCCTCCGGCATTCTTGTCACCGAACAGGGAAATGGCGCTATCCACCCGCTTTTGCAGATTTCGGAAACATACAATATTTCCAAAGGTCTTGATGGAATTCAGAATACGGTTGGTACGGGAAAATGCCTGTATCAGCCCGTGCATTTTCAGATTCTTGTCTACCCACAGCGTATTCATTGTTGTAGCATCAAAACCTGTCAGGAACATATTTACTACGATCAGAATATCCAATTCCTTGTTCTTCATGCGAAGCGACACATCTTTATAGTAATTCTGGAATTTATCACTTGAGGTATCGTAATTCGTATGGAACATTTCATTATAATCCTTGATGGCTTCTTCCAGAAATTCTCTGGACGGCTGATCGAGGGCAGAGGTGTCCTCTGAATTTTCTTCATCCAGAATACCATCCGACTCTTCCTCATTTGCACCATAACTGAAAATAGTTGCAACTCGTAGTTTTTTGGTCGGGTCTGCTGCCATCTGCTTTTTGAATTCCTGATAATATAGTTTTGCCATCGGAACGCTCGATACAGCAAAAATGGAATTAAAACCACTGATACGCTGTTTCTGCTTGATTTCCTCTACCTCATCCCGTTTGGCAGAAGCCACCTCTGTAATATTAGTCAGCGTATTATATATGTAAGTTTTATCCCCACGATAGGTCTTCTGGTCAAAATGTTCCAGTATGTACTGTGTCACAATACGAATACGCTCAGGAGCCATCATAACCTTTTCACGGTTAATGTCCCAGACCATCTCGTCAGTAATTTCTTCTTCCACATCCATCGTTTTAATATAATCCACCCGGAATGGAAGAACATTTTTATCGTTAATCGCATCCACAATCGTGTAGCTGTGGAGCTGGTCTCCAAAGGTCTGACCTGTAGTAAAGAATTCTGGATTTTTTGCTCTGCCGGAATTAACAGAGAAAATCGGTGTTCCTGTAAATCCAAACAGATGATATTTCTTGAAATTCTTCACAATCGCAGTGTGCATATCTCCAAACTGACTGCGGTGGCACTCATCAAAAATAATAACGATATGTTTCGTATACACTTCATGTCCCGGATTCTTTTTTATAAAAGTAGCCAGTTTCTGGATTGTAGTAATAATGATGTGTGCGTCCGAGTCTTCCAACTGCCGTTTTAATATGGTTGTCGAGGTATTGCTGTTGGCCGCACCTTTTTCAAAACGATCATATTCTTTCATGGTCTGATAGTCCAGATCCTTACGGTCAACCACAAACAGCACCTTGTCAATATAAGGCAGTTTCGATGCCAGTCTTGCCGTCTTGAACGAAGTCAGCGTCTTGCCGGAACCTGTGGTATGCCAGATGTAACCACCACCCTCGACACTGCCGTACTTCTTATAATTATTGGCAATTTCGATACGATTGAGAATCCGCTCCGTAGCCGTGATCTGGTACGGACGCATGACCATCAGCATATCCTCAGATGTAAAAATGCAATACTTCATAAGGATATTCAGAATCGTATGCTTTGCGAAAAAAGTCTTTGTAAAATCAATCAGATCAGGAATCACCCGGTTGTTGGCATCTGCCCAGAAGCAGGTAAACTCAAAACTGTTACTGGTCTTGGTCTTACTTGCTCCCCGTTTCTCATGTTCTTTTTCTGCATTCCTTCTGGTACTGTTGGAATAATACTTTGTATTCGTGCCATTGGAAATAACAAAAATCTGAATATATTCATACAATCCGCATCCTGCCCAGAAAGAGTCTCTCTGGTAGCGGTTGATCTGATTGAATGCTTCACGGATAGCAACTCCTCTGCGCTTCAGCTCAATATGCACAAGAGGAAGACCGTTTACTAATACTGTAACATCATAACGGTTGTCATGCTTTGCACCATTTTCCGTGCCAATTACATACTGATTGATGACCTGCAACCTGTTGTTATGGATGTTCTTTTTATCTATGAGTGTAATATTCTTGGAAGAACCGTCATCACGAGTCAGGACTTGGACATTGTCCTCCTGTATCTTCCTAGTCTTTTCCACAATATGCTCATTTGGATTGGCAACGGCATTTTTGAAAAAATCATCCCATTCTGTGTCTGAAAACTGATAGTTATTCAATTCCTCTAATTTCTTACGGAGATTGGCAATCAGGTCTTTCTCCGTGTGAATCGGCAGATATTCATATCCCTGTTCACAGAGCAGACGGATAAACTCCTGTTCCAGTGCTGCTTCGCTCTGGTAACTGTCAGAACGCTTCTTGACTGGCTCATATTCCGTGACAACGGTATTCTCCGATGTCTCCGCTACAATATTAAAGTACGGCACATCCTCGCCTCCTTACTTTGGTAATTCTTTAAAGGATAACAGCTTATCCCTGTAATATTCATACTGCTTCTGACGTGCTTCGATTTCTGCCGGAAGTCCTGCGGACAGATCATTGCAGAGAGTATCAAAGCGGTCGAGAATATTAACAATATCCTTGACTTTCTCCTCTTCCGGAACGGGAATTACTATTTTATTTAAATTCTCTTGATTAAGTTTCGGTTGTGCTCCACCAGAAATAAATTTACCTAAATCGATGGAATTTAAATAAATTTCCACATATCTTCTTAATTCATAAGTATCAAATTTCAAAACATGGGCATGATTATTTACCCAGTTCTTTCCAGAAATCGAAAACGCTATAGGGGTAGTCCTTGCAAGAAGATTAGCTCCATCTTCAGACACAAGCAAATAATCCCCATCAAAAATATAATCCGATACATAATCAACAATTCCAGAAGCACCATAATACGGATACTTTCCTGCTTCTCTTTTTCCTTTTGTAACAGGCTTTCTCTGACGATCACAGTTTTCAGATATCTTGTCCAAGGTTAAATATGCATACCCAAACACATACTGAATGAGCTTAATTGCGCTCAGCTCTGTCTGTCTGTCTGTCTGTCTGTCTGTCTGTCTGTCTGTCTGTCTGTC
>ENA-OQHI01001216-OQHI01001216.1-human-gut-metagenome-genome-assembly--contig:-NODE-1216-length-12872-cov-6.072294_pt1 | contig 12872 bp, 15 predicted proteins | sample MGYA00242561_ERZ504713 | MGnify/ENA primary metagenome ERZ504713 (study PRJEB26092, sample SAMD00036217) | human gut metagenome | host: Homo sapiens | study: EMG produced TPA metagenomics assembly of... | reverse complement strand
AAGTCTGAAAATGATGTACGATTACAAGCTACACTTGGCAATCAGAACCCCACGGGCTTGCCCGTGGGAGTAGTCAGTATAGAAAGATATTTAAGTAAAAAGACGTATCACCAAATAGGTGATACGCTTTTACTTTACAATATAGAATTGTGCACTATAGGCAGGTAATGTTATTTCTATTTCATTTTTTATATGAATTTCTTTATCTAGATTATGTGATTTACCACTATATAATTCATTATCTGAATTTAATAGAAGATTCAATGTTTCAGGTTGATCTACTTTATAAGTATATGTCTTATCTACATTATGGAAGTTAAAGAAAGCGACTATTGTTTCTTGATCACTCATACGTTTAAAGACATAAATACAATCCTGTTCCTGATGACAATCTACCCATTTAAATCCTTTTTCACTAAAGTCATACTGTGATAAAGAAGGATGTGTCAAATAGATGTTATTTAATTCTCTCATGAAATGAAGGAAAGAATCATGTATAGGATACTTCAATAAGAACCAGTCTGGTTCCTTTGTTTCATCCCATTCTCTAAACATCGCAATCTCATTACCCATGAAGTTAAGTTTCTTACCAGGATGCGCAAACATATACATATAAAGTGCTTTGACCTGTGCAAACTTCTCTTCATACTCACCATACATCTTATCAATAATAGTCTTCTTACCATGTACCACTTCATCATGTGAGAATGGAAGAATAAAATGTTCATTATAGAAATACATCATAGAGAATGTAAGCTTATGATAGAAAGAAGGTCTTTCTTCTGGAGTCTTCATAAAGTAATCTAATGTATCATTCATCCAACCTAAATCCCATTTATAATCAAAACCTAAACCACCTTGGTCAACAGGACGTGTTACACCTTGATAAGAAGATGAATCTTCGGCGAAAAGAAGAGTATGAGGCACTCTCTGTTTAAGTCCTTTATTAAAGTTCTGAACAAAGCGAATCGCTTCTCTATTCTCTCCACGACCACTATTACCCTGCCAGTAAATAAGATTACCAACTGCATCTAGTCTTAAGCCATCGATATGATATTCCTTTAACCAGTAATAAGCAGAAGAATTCAAGAATGAACATACATCACCACGAGAATGCTGGAAATTACATGTACCCCATTCACTCTTACCTACTGCATCATTAGGATAATTATAAAGAGGTGTACCATCATAGTTATTCAAACCAAATCCATCAATCGCAAAATGAACAGGTACAAAATCAAGAATAACCGCAATATTATTTTCATGACACTTCTCTACAAAATATCTTAAATCATCAGGCGTACCATAACGAGATGTAGGCGCAAAATAACCAGTAGGCTGATAACCCCAGCTTAAATCATTAGGATATTCATTTAAAGGCATGATTTCTAAGAAGTTATAATGATTCTCTTTTAAATAAGGAATAATTAAATCAGCCATTTCACGATATGTATACCAGTCATCTGCTTTTTCACCTGGTTTCTTCCAAGAACCAAAATGCATTTCATACACATTAATAGGCATATCTTCACTAAATCTTTGATTCATCCAAGCATCATCATGGAATGTATACTGATTCATATCAAAAATAATAGATGCATTATTAGGACGTACTTCACTTGTATACATATAAGGATCACAGTGATCTACAAAAGACCCATTATTATAAATACGATACTTATACATCTGTCCCGCTTTCGCATTTGATATAGTCGCTTCAAAGAACTGCCCATTTCCACAACGGTTCATAGGTGTTTCCTGCCAGTCATTAAATTCGCCAATAACTGCCACATGAGATGCTGCTGGCGCATATGTTCTAAAAGTTACGCCATTCATATGAACAAAAGCACCTAGATACTTATAAGTCTCAAATTCCTGCCCATTATAAAAATTATTAAAATCCATATGTTACCCTCCAATTTCTCTACTTTAATCATAAGATAATTAGAAGAAAATTTCATCTGACATTTTAAACGATTTGTTTGGAATTACACATGTAAAAACCCTCCACTTAAGGGAGGGTTTGGTGATGATTATAAGTGATAATCCATAGGATATGTTAAGTATTCTAATGTATCTAACTGATCAACAGTGACAACACCAGCTGGTGCTCTAAGTAAACTAGGAATTCTATTTACTATAGTAGCACATGTATGTTCTACTGTAGCTGGTTTAACTACATGGAATTCAGTATCTGGTTCGCCAGTAATCTTCCAATCACACATATCACCATCATCAGGACCATAGACCTTACCAATGCACTGTGTTTCAATAATAGGCCCCTGGAATGTTTCTGTAGTAACGACTGCAGCCATACCAATACAATTTCCTTTTGGAATTGTTTCACCCATTGTTTCAGAATACAAATCAGTATCATGGAAATAAGGCACACATTTTTGTGTCTGTGACTTAATAGTCCATCCCATACGAGATGCGAGAGCTTCATTTGAGTTCCATACATAAGATGGTTCAATTTCTTCAGGATGGGCAATTGTTGCTTCAAACTCTTCAGGTGTTAAACCTACACCATGTGCTTTCGCAAGGGCTAAACCATATTCTTTTACATTATAGCTAACTGCCCCTTCAATCTTAGTAATAGTATGACAAGAACCGGCTACTAAACCAACCATGTTCACCCAGAATGTATCTTCCATACCACTACCTACAAATGTACATCCTGTTTCTTTCGCAAGAACATCTAACTTATTCATTCTTACTGGATCAGTTGTCCATGCATCTGTTGCTTCTTCACATGTAGTGATGACATTAATACCTCTACTTAAGCATTTTTCAAAATGATCAAAACAATCACTCACAAGTGAGAATAATGTCACAACTGCAACATCAGCATCACAATTATCCAATACTTCATCGGCATCACTACTGATCTTTACACCAGTCTTAATACCTAGTTCTGCATAATCACCTACATCCATGCCCACAATTGCAGGATTATTATCAATGGCTCCGACAATCTGCGCACCTTTCTCATACAAATAACGTAAGATGTATTTACTCATCTTACCACAACCATACTGTACAACTTTAATCTTTTCCATATGAAATACCTCCTAACTAAAGGATAAACCCTCATCAATGATGAGGGTCAACCTTTTTATAGGCAATTGGGACTTGTAATCTTAGATACATAGAACGTTCATTATCTTTAAAGAATGTGAGTTCTATTAATACTTCACATATATAATCACCAATCACTTCATAATTATTTTCCATACAATACTTTAGTAATCTTCCTGCATACTCTTTCTCATTATTAAAATCATCCATATAGATACAAGCATACATACCACTTTCTAATGTCTGTACAGATTCCTTTTTTGGAAAGTGTTCATCTACAAAAATAAATATATCATGAGTAATAAACTCTTGTTTCAGGAATCTCTTTCTTTTAAGAAAAGTTCCCACATTACAATAATAGACTTGGGGAAGATGTTCTTCTAATAATTGATCTTTGAATTCTTTAAGTATTACCTCATACCCATCCTGATCATAATCATAGAAGTTCTTATTCACTCGTTTGGCATAGATGTGACGTTCATCAATATACTCAGTTGTCAAAGTGCCAGGTGTAGGGGATTTACGGTATCTTTCAAGAGAATAGATTGTACGTTTGATTGCATCTCTTTTGCGTAAAATATCATCCATCTCTTTCTCTATAGAACGCTGTTTCTTAATCAGTATTGCTTCTATAAGAGTAGGATCTTCTTTATCCAACAATTCCTTGATTTCCTTCAAGTTCATTCCTAACTCTTTCATATACCCTATTAGATCAAGTCTTGCATTCTGCTTCATATCATAATAACGATAGCCTGTATCTTCATCAATATAGATAGGTGTCAATAATCCCCATTTATCATATAAGCGGAGCGTATTAATACTCACATGATTAATTTTAGCCATCTTCCCAATAGAAATTAAACCTTCATGCATACAATCACCTCTTTCTATAATTCTACCATTTTTAGAAGACTAACTTGTAAGAAAAATGTTAGAATGGGGAAAAGAGGGGGGTTAAGGTATGTCTATACTTACTGATACAATTAGAAAACAGTTCAAAGAAGGGGATGATATCAGAGATGAAGATTTGACTACGCCTGATACAGTTCAACGATTTGATAATATTCTTTATGGTGATGATCCAGAATGGAATACAATGGATCTCTATATTCCTAAAGAAGAAAAAGAAAAACTTCCTATTATTATCAGTTTCCATGGTGGAGGCTGGGTTTATGGAGATAAGGAAAGATATCAATATTATTGCATGAGTCTTGCAGAAAGAGGTTTTGCGGTCATTAACTTTACTTATCGTCTCGCACCAGAATTCAAACATCCTGCACCTCTTGAAGATATGAATCAAGTTGCTCATTGGATCATGAATCATGCAAAGGATTATTTTTTAGATACAGAACATATATATGGTGTAGGAGATTCTGCAGGAGCGCATTTACTAGTCCTCTATACATCTATTCTTACAAATAAGGAATATGCTTCTACCTATGACTTTAAAGTACCAGAAGGCTTTCAATTTAATGCACTCGCATTAAATTGTGGTGCTTATAACATCATGCTTGAAACAGAATTGACAGGAGAACTTATGAAAGAATATCTACCAAATGGAGGAACAGAAGAAGAATTTAAAGCAATCGATCCAAAACAATATATTACTTCAGACTTCCCTCCATGCTTTGTGATGACAGCAGAAGGGGACTTCTTAGTAGAAGATGCACTTACAATGAGTCAAGTACTAACTCATCATAATGTCCCTCATATGTATAAATATTATGTAGGGGACAAACCTCTTAATCATGTCTTCCATTGTAATATAAAACTCAAGGAAGCAACACAATGTAATGATGAAGAATGTCAATTCTTCAGGAACTATTAAAAGGGAAAATTTAAAATAACTAGGGGTTTCCTATATTTTAATTATCATGTAGTAAGGGGTGAAATCTCACCCCTTATTTCTTATAGTCTAGAAGTCTATTTCAGAAATATCTAAATCTAACGATGACTTTTCATCGTTATTTTTTATTAGGGAACACTGAATATCATCAATTCGATGAGAAATAGACTCCATACGAATAAGAATATCCTCTAAAACTTCATCTTTCTCAAGTGTTACTGGTTCAGTACTCTCATCAACTATAAGTTTAAAAATCTTACACATATTGTTTACTATCTTTTCTGATACTCCGATTGCCAAAAAATATTTTGAAGTAAACAGATTCGTCAGTTGGGACGAACTGTTACAGGATATTTTGATTACATAAAGGATTTTATTGAATGTGAAAACGTCTTTACGATGGAAGAATTTTCAAAAAGTATGAACGAGTTCCTTGCGTTTTGCAGATACGATATGTTGAAAGATAATGGATGTATTTCCCATAAGCAGGCAGTGGAGAAAGTAAAAATCAGTCATGTCCTTTATCATATAGTTTCTGTATATTTTTTGGAAGTTTATCAGGCAACATGGCATTTATAGCGTCTTCGTTACCATCTTTCATTGCTGTTTCGTAATACCAGCACTTGAATTTTAAGAGGGAAAGAGTTTTTTGGAGTTCCTGAATTTCAGTTTCAACAGCTGATTTTCTAGCTTCAAATAGTTCTTTCCTTTTTTTGTAGCTAGAACTGCCTTCAGATACCCAGATAAAAAATTTTTTTATATCTTTAATCTCAAGACCTGATTTTTTCAGACATTCTATAACGCGAAGCGCTTCTAATTCATTATCGCTGAAATAACGGATGTTTCCCTTGCGCTCTAGATCAGGGAAAAAACCTTCCTTGTCATAATATCTTAAGGTAGAAATAGGAAGATTAAACATTCTAGAAACTTGACTAATAGTGTACATAAAAAGACTCCTTTCAAAACAACGCTTGACCTAAAGTTAACTTTAGGTTGTATGCTATTTATAGCATATAATCTTGTTAGAGTAATTACAAGAAATTTTGTATACGGAGGATGATAAATATGATGAAAACAGAAGAATTAAAGTTGGTATCTGAATGGGATAAAACTTTTCCACAAAGTGAAAAAGTAGAGCACAAGAAAGTGACATTTGTAAATCGTTATGGAATCACACTTGCTGCAGATCTGTATAAGCCAAAAAATCTATCAGGGCAATGTCCTGCAATTGCCGTAAGTGGACCATTTGGTGCAGTCAAAGAACAGTGTTCCGGATTATATGCACAGACAATGGCTGAAAGAGGATATTTAACGATTGCATTTGATCCATCTTTTACAGGTGAAAGTGGTGGAAATCCAAGATATATGGCTTCACCGGATATTAATACAGAAGATTTCATGGCTGCTGTCGATTTCCTTTCTGTTCAAGAAGATGTGGATTCAGACAAGATAGGAATCATTGGAATCTGCGGATGGGGTGGAATGGCTCTTAACGCAGCTGCGTTGGATACAAGAATAAAAGCAACTGTTGCATCTACCATGTACGATATGACAAGAGTAAATGCGAATGGATACTTTGATTCTGAGGACAGTGAAGAAGCACGTTATGCAAAGAAACAGTCACTGAATACCCTCAGGACAGAAGAATACCGTAAAGGCGAATATTCAAGAGGCGGTGGTTGTGTTCCCCTTCCGGTTCCGGAAGATGCACCTTTCTTCGTAAAAGATTACAGTGAGTATTATAAAGGCAGATGTTATCATAAAAGGAGCCTGAATTCAAATGATGGCTGGAACAGTATTGGATGTATGTCATTTATGAATCAGCCAATATTAAAGTACAGTAATGAAATCAGAAGTGCAGTCCTTATCGTTCATGGAGAAAAAGCACACAGCTATTATTTTGGAAAAGATGCTTATGAAAATATGATCAAGAACAGCAAGTACACATCCAATAAAGAACTGCTGACAATTCCGGGAGCTGTTCATACAGATCTATACGATAATCCGGATGTGATCCCATTTGACAAAATTCAGAAATTTTTTAAAGAAAACGGAGTTGGTTAATTATGACGTGTGAAGAATTTTTGGAATGTTTCCTCCGTTTTATACAGACTGCGGACGAAATATCCATATAGGTAAAAATGTTTTTATTAATGCAGGATGTAAGTTTCAGGATCAGGGTGGTATTTATATAGAGGATGGAGTCCTGATTGGACATAATGCAGTATTGGCAACAATCAATCATATGGAAGATCCCGAGAAAAGAGCAGGTATGATATTTTAGCCGATTCACATCGAAAAAAAAGTGTGGCTTGGAGCAAATGTAACGGTTCTTCCGGGGGTTACGATTGGTGAAGGTTCGGTCATTGCAGCCGGAGCAGTTGTAACAAAAGATGTTCCGGCCAATATGATTGCGGCAGGAGTGCCTGCGAAAGTTATACGGAAGGTTAAAAAAGACACTGAAAAAGGAGAAATTTAATCATGGCAAAAGTAAAGGATGCGGAGGTCATTGTCTATGCAACACCAATTTATTACTATGAGATGTGCGCCCAGATAAGGGCGAGTAGTCTAGCAGGTGGAATGCCTGTCTGATAAGGTCTAACCAACCGCCAGTAGCGAGTCTTGGGTCTTCCACAGTCTGCGTCATACCAGCGTTTATGAAGAAAAAATCAAAAGCTCTTGACTTGGAGTTAACTTCAAGTAGTATGCTAATCGAAACAGGAGGTAAAAAGATGAAGAAATTACTGATTATATATTATTCGTGGTCAAATGGAAACACGGAAAGAATTGCAAAAATGCTGCAGAGTGAGACTGATAGCGATATTCTAAAAATAGATACCGTAGTTCCATATTCTGGCAGTTATGATGATGTGGTAAATCAGGGACAGAATGAAGTGCAGCGCGGATACGAACCTGAAATTAAACCGCTGGATATCAATATTGCAGATTATGATGTCATCGCAGTTGGGACACCTACATGGTGGTACACAATGGCTCCGGCTGTAAAAACATTTCTGCACCAACAGGATTTTACCGGAAAGACAGTAGTACCTTTTATGACAAATGGTGGCTGGCCAGGGCATGTAATAAAGGATATGAAAGCAGCCTGCAAAGGCGCAAATGTGGTTTGCGATATGCAGATACAGTTTGATTCTACAGGTGGAAGTAATCTGGAGACACCTCAGGAACAAATTAATGAATGGATACAGAGTGTGAAAAATCTTCTTTAAATTGTGGAGGAAGAATATGACAATAAAAGAAGTGTCAGAAAAATATGGTATTTCACAGGATACCCTCCGTTATTATGAGAGGGTTAATGTGATTCCTAAAGTTACAAGAACATCCGGAGGAATTCGGGATTACCAGGAAGAAGATCTTAGATGGGTTGAGCTTGCAGTATGTATGAGAAATGCAGGACTTCCCATAGAAAGTCTGATTGAATATCAAAGGCTGTTTAGGGCGGGAGATTCTACAATACCTGCGAGACTTGAGTTGTTGAATGAGCAGATGGATATTCTTCAGAAGCAAAAAGAGCAGATAGAGGAAACTATGGACAGGCTTTCTTATAAGATATCACGGTATGAAGAAGCAGTGAAAACAGGAAAACTGGTATGGACAAAGGAGGAATAGTACAAATGGCAAAGCTGGTAGCATTTTATTCAAGAGCAGATGAAAATTATTTTGGCGGTTCCATGAAATATATTCAGATTGGCAATATTGAGAAAGCTGCAAAAATGATAGCTGATATGACAGGAGCAGACCTTTTCAAAATCGAGCAAAAGATTCCCTATGCCGCTGATTATAATACCTGCATTGCACAGGCAAAAGAGGATAAACAGACAGGAAAACGACCAGAGATACTAAATCTGCCACAGGACATAGATCAATATGACGAGATTTATCTTGGATACCCGAATTACTGGGGAACTATGCCAATGGCTGTATATACTTTTCTGGAAAGTTATGATTTTACAGGAAAGAAAATTCATCCATTCTGTACGCATGAAGGAAGCGGATTGTCAAATACGGAGAGTGATATTAAAAAAAGTGCAAAAGGTGCAGTGATTGAGAAAGGCATTGCGATACATGGAAGCAGCGTAGATCAAGCGAAAGATGTACTTGAAAGATGGATACAGAAATAGAGGTTAGAAAAATGGAATGTAAGGAAATACGTGTTGATGTAAGAACTGCGTCAATAAAAGAAAGTACAGAAGGGCAACGTCAGACAAAAATATTATTTCAGATTAATCATACAATGCCTTTTACTGATGAATATAATCATTTATTAAAGGAATTGTTTGGAAATAACCTAGGAGATGGGAGTATGATATCACCACCGCTTAATGGAGCATGTGTTGGAAGCGTAAAGATTGGCAGGAATGTATTTATCAATTCTAATCTTCTTGCAATGGCAAGAGGTGGAATAACGATTGAAGACAATGCTATGATTGCTGCAAATGTACAGCTTATTTCCAATAATCATGATCCATATGATTTGTGTACTCTAACTTGTAAGCCTGTTCTGATAAGAGAATATGCCTGGGTAGGAGCTGGAGCTACGATACTTCCGGGAGTATGTATCGGAAGACACGCAATTGTGGGAGCTGGATCTGTAGTGACAAAGGATGTACCGGATTATGCAGTAGCAGTTGGAAATCCGGCAAAAGTAATAAAAATGCTTGATAAAGAAAAATTTCAGGAGGACTAAAAAGATGGAAAATATGAAGTTGAATAACAATTTGGAATGTCCAATGCTTGGACTAGGAACTTTTATGTTATCACCAGAGGATGCCTACACAAGTACATTAGAGGCATTAAAAATGGGATATTCCCTAATTGATACAGCAAATGCTTATGTAAATGAGCGTGCAGTTGGAAGAGCAATCAAGGATAGTGGAATTGACAGAAAAAATATATTTCTATCAACAAAAATATGGGCTAGTGAATATGAAAATGAGAATATTGTAGAAGAAACTCTAGAAAGACTTGGTGTTGATTATGTGGATTTACTTTATATACACCAGCCTGCAGGCAACTGGCTTGCCGGATACAGAATGCTTGAAAAAGCGTATAGAGAGGGCAAAGCAAAATCCATTGGTATCTCGAATTTTGAAGGAAAATATATGGAAGAGTTGGAAACAAAGTGGGAAATTGTACCTCAGTTTATTCAGGTGGAAGCACATCCATATTTCACACAGAAAGAACTTCGTGTAACTTTAGACAAATATGGAATTAAGCTTATGAGCTGGTATCCGCTGGGACATGGAGATACAGCATTAATGAATGAGTTGGTATTTGCAGGACTTGGCAAAAAATATGAAAAAACACCTGCACAGGTTATTCTCCGTTGGCATACTCAGATGGGATTTGTTGTAATTCCTGGAAGTAAAAATGCAGAACACATTAAGGACAATATGGATATCTTTGATTTTGCATTAACAGATGAAGAAATGGAACAGATTGCAAAGCTGGACAAGAATGAAAGATATTATCACCGCACGGATGAACAGCTTGTACAGTTTGCAAACTGGAAACCAGAGTTTGAAAAATAATATGGAGAAAATAGTATGAGCAAAAATGATGTATGGCTGAATCAGTAAAATGGGAAAGTACGGAGCAACTGCTTCCATCTTTTTATCTAGAAGTAGCAGTAAGTAAATCCGAGTAAAATATGGTCAAAAAATCATCGACATCCGACCTACAGCACGTTATAATATAGTTAATCTAATAAGAAAACCAAGTGATCATTGTTACGAAGCTGAATCGTAATGGTGGCCAACTGAGTGAACTCGATGGAACGGAATGGTTATATCCTCCGGGTGCTCCGAGCACCGGACGAGCACCGAAAGGTGCTTTACAGAGATGAAAACAGGTTTTCTTATTTTGACAGGGAGTAACAGAATAGTTAGGAAAACCAAGGATTTCCTTGACTTAGGTTGACTAATCATTGTATGTATTTACAGTGGTATCTCGAGCTCCTAAGACTCTATTGTAGGTTCGATTCCTATAGGAGACGCTCATTTTTAGCGGTAATGAAGATAGTTTCATTGCCGCTTTTTTCATGCAGAATTGTAATTTCAGTGACAAATTTGTCAGCGAAACAAGGCTGAAAATACTGATTTTGTCAGCGGGGATGGATGCTTGTCACCAATTCACACTTTCCTAGCCGTCACCCAGAGGGATTAACTACAGTGTAGGATGAGTTTTGGGGTGTAAAATTAGGAAAAGCAGTGAAACAAAACACTATATTCTTGTCTGTGATATCAGGCCTGTCGGAAGAGTCCGTTCAGATTAGATAAATACAATCTATTCTGGACGGGCTTTTTTGCGTTCAGAGAAAGGAAGTTGCCTATGGCAGAAAAAACAGAATTATTGGAAGAAGATGAAAAAGTAGTTGAGATTGAGCTGGAAAGATTGAGAGGATTTGAAAATCATCCATTCAAGGTCAGGGCAGACAGCCAGATGATTGAATTACAGGAGAGTATCAAAAAGCATGGTATCTTAAATCCTTTAATAGTAAGACCGAAGAAAGATGGATGTTATGAGATGATATCCGGGCACCGAAGAAAATTTGCTGCTGAGAAAATAGGATATAGAAAGGTTCCTGTGATAATACGAGTCCTTAAAGATGATGAAGCTGTTGTATTAATGGTTGATTCAAACCTACAAAGAGAAATGATCAGCCCAAGTGAAAAAGCATTTGCTTATAAGATGAAGTACGAAGCAATCAAACGAAAAGTCGGAAGAAGAAAATGTGGTCAGGTGGACCATAATTTAGGAAAGAAGAGTATTGAGCTGATCGGAGAGGAATGTGGGGACAGTCCAAAACAGGTTCAGCTTCACAGATTTTTCCCAGTCACTTATACAGCAGAGCAAATGAGGCGGGAAATATTGGAAATGTTGAAATTAAATATGAAAAAATATTGGGATGCGTAAAGGAGAAAAGGATTATGTGTAAAGTAATAGCAGTCTCGTCCTCTGGGCTCTCGCCAATTATATCTTTGCCGTGATCTCACATCTGCGCGCTTCATTTCCGGCAGTTCTTCTGCTCTCCGTGCGCCTGATGGCAGGTCACATCAAAGAAACTTTCATCTTATTATTTACAATGGCCGGCGCCTGCCTCATCGTATTCCTGGTTCCCGGACTTTTCGTCCTTTTTCCCGGAATCCTCTGCGGCATCGCCAGCCATCTGATTGAGCCTGGTTTAAAAAAGGCTCTTGCTATTGATTAATCCAGTTCTTTATAGTCAAAACTGCGGAATTCTGCTGTCTGATCGTATCCGGAGTAGTCCACGCATGCCATGCCGACAAATGCTCCGGTGAAGAATCCACCGTATGACTGGAGTACGTAATCATCGGACAATACAGCGGCATCCAGTGTGCCCGGAATCTCTGTATAGTTCTTTCCGTCAAAGGAATACTCGTAGCTGTAAGACTGCTTTCTTACTTTTGTGCGAAGCCATACAAATTCAACATCATCCGGTACCGGAATCGCATCGTCGCGAAGGAACGAACGATATCCGCCACGATTGCACTCTGCCACTTCGATCACGCGGCCATTTTTCTCATTCCACGTAACGAAAGCGAATGACCAGTGCTTATCATTGTAAAAATTTGTCAATCCAGCCATCTGCTGATAGTTGAACGGATCAAATTTCACTTTCACTTCGGCATCAAAGTTAAATGCCTGCCAGCGTTTTGCCACCAACGAAAGCTCATGCTTATTGCTGAGGGATCCTTTTCCGACCAATGTCAGCCTGCCATCCCCTGTCGTACCCATTTCCTCGGTAAATGGTACGCGGAGGGTATTCCACTCATCATGAAGTTTTGGTGTGTCAAATTCATCATGCATCGAATGATCTGCCGGTGCTTCTGTCAAGATTGCATCTTTCGGCGCATCCACAAGCACTTTTCCGCCATGTCCGCCCTCGATACGAGGCCAGCCTTCT
>ENA-OQHI01001214-OQHI01001214.1-human-gut-metagenome-genome-assembly--contig:-NODE-1214-length-12889-cov-3.072042_pt1 | contig 12889 bp, 9 predicted proteins | sample MGYA00242561_ERZ504713 | MGnify/ENA primary metagenome ERZ504713 (study PRJEB26092, sample SAMD00036217) | human gut metagenome | host: Homo sapiens | study: EMG produced TPA metagenomics assembly of... | reverse complement strand
ATGACGCAAACAAAGAATTACAAGAGTTGGAACAAAACGGAGAAGCGTTTTCTTCTGCGTTAGGCGGTGAACCTCCGACCTACAAATACAAAGAACTTGAATCTGAGCTTGAGTCATTAAGTCAAGCAATTGATGTGGCAAAAGCAAAATGGGACGAATTGCGCGCGTCAAATACTGGTGGAATTAATGATGAAGAAATTAAAAGCACCTTAGAAAATCTCGATCTGCTGTACGAAAAATATAGTGCAGTAGAAGCGAAAATGCGCGAAAAAGAAAAATTTGGTACTGATGTAATTAAAACCGAGCCAACAAAAGAAGCAGCTGCAGCAATGGAGAAGTTGGCGCAGGAAGAAGAAAAGCTGGCAAGTATCAATGACCGGTTAAAAACCTCGTATGATGACGTAAAAGACAGCATTGACAGCTATTCAAACTCGGCGAATAATTCAGCGACTAAAAACACAGCAGACAACGCGTCAAAGTTGGCAAAATCCAACGAAAAAATTGCTGACAGTGGAAAGAAAGCCGCAAATTCTCTGAAAGAGACCGGAAGTGCTGCAGGAAATGCCAAAAACGGAATTATGACGTTGCTAAAATACGGTCTAGGCATCCGCTCATTATTCGTTCTTTTCAATAAGCTGAGAAGCGCGGTTGTGGCTGGAATGTCAAATTTGGCGCAGGAATCCGGCTCAACCAACTCGGCTATCTCTATGTTGTGGGGCAGCTTGGAACGGCTCAAAAACAGTCTTGCGACAGCATTTGCGCCGATTCTTACAGCGATTGCACCGATTCTGTCAAAATTCATCGACATGCTTAGCACCGCGGCAACTTACGTAAGCATGTTCTTTTCGATGCTGTCTGGTAAGAAAACATATACTCGAGCATTAGCTGTTCAGAAGGATTACGCGGCATCTCTAAGCGATACGGCATCGAGTGCGGAAGATGTAGCGGACGCAACCAACGACGCGGCAGATGCGGCAGATGCGGCCGCAGAAGCAACGGAAAAATACCTTTCTCCTCTCGATGATCTGAACAAGATGGATTCGAAAAGCGACAGCGGTTCCGGCAGCGGCGGTGGCGGCAAATCCCCGGGAGCTGGCGGCGGTGGAGGAGGAACAGGCAGTGCACCGATGTTCACAGAAGAGCAGATCCCTAACACTTTTCTGGATAATCTGCAGAAAGTTTTTGATTTACTGAAAAAGATTAAAGACCTTTTTATGTCCGGCTTCTGGGACGGCCTTGGAGATTACAAACCGCAGCTTGCAGAGCTGAAAAAGGATCTGGCATCCATCAAAAGGAATCTTGCGGAGATCTTCACGGACCCGGAAGTAGTAGGAGCCGCAAAACGCTTTGCAGAATCTGTAATCTATAATCTCGGAGTTGTGGCCGGATCAATAGCAAGCGTCGGCCTTACACTGGCTGTTAATCTTGTAGGCGGTTTTGAAAGCTATCTGAGCAGAAATAAAGATAGAATCAAGAAATTTTTGGTTGACGTTTTCAATGTCGGAGCTGAAATTGCAGATGAATTCGGACTTATCGCCAAAACGATAGCCGAAGTATTTGCAAAAACGTTTGGCACACAAACAGCGCAGGATTTGACAGGAAATCTTATCGGAATTTTTGCATCTTTAGGCGGCTTGGCTGTAGAAATTTTTGCACGATACGAGCGCGATAAAATGTATCTTGCGTGGCAGCCATGGATCGATAACAAAGATAAATTAGTCGAAGCGATTAACGAAACAATCGCACCTATTCAGCATCTCGCGCAGGTTATCGAGGACTTTTTAAACGATACATCCGACAAAATCATTGCATTTTATGATGAGAGCGTTAAGCCATTTATTGACGACATCGAATCAGGCTGTGCGTCTATTTTGGAAACATTGCTTGATCTTTACAATAGTTATATAGTGCCTATCATCGATGAATGGGGAACGCGGCTCGAAGATTTGATTAATGGACCTCTTACAGATTTTGTCGATAAATTCCTTGATGTGTGCGCAAAAATCATTGAAGCGCTGCAGCAAATTTGGAATAACGTTCTTGTTCCCCTTATTAATTGGATTCTTCAAAATGTAATTCCATTATTGGCTCCTGTGGTACAATGGCTAGGCGACGCGGCTATTGATTTATTGGGCGCTGCGGTAGAAATGGCGAACGGAATTCTGGATATGCTCGGCGGTTTGATCGATTTCCTTGTTGGTGTGTTTACAGGCGACTGGAAAAAAGCTTTTTCCGGTGCAGGACAAATAGCACAGGGATTTGCGGCTACATGCGGCGCTGTAATTGAATGGATTGGAGACTATATTTTAACTCCATTTATGTCACTGGTGAAAAAATTATTCTCTGTTGACTGGGTAAAATATTTTGGCGTAGCTGGCATTGCTCCGCAGGAGCTTTGCGATTTGATTAAGGCAATATTCAAAACTATGAAAAACGTATTTGTTGGAATTATAAATTTTATTAAATACGCGTTTACTGGTGACTGGCGGAATGCTTGGCAGAGCGTCAAAAATATTTTTTCCAGCATTATGAGCGGACTTGGCGACGTCCTGCGTGCTCCGATTAACGGAATTATCAGCATGATTAACCAGGCGATTAACGGAATCAACACGTTGATTCGCGGTGCAAACAAAATTCCTGGGGTAAATATTTCAACAATTGGAAAAATTCCGCATCTGGCATCCGGCGCAGTTATTCCGCCGAACCAGGAATTCCTTGCTGTCCTTGGTGATCAGCGGAGCGGAAACAATATCGAAGCACCGGAGGGCCTTATTCGTAAGATTGTCCGGGAAGAGTCCGGCGGAAAGGCATCTACTTATAGATTTGTAGCTCAGCTTGATAGAAAGATTATTTTCGACGAAACGATTTCAGAAGGAAAGTTGAGACAGATGCAGACTGGTCAAAACCAATTCGAATTTTAAGGAAAGGGGCTATCATGGCACAAAAACACTTGAAATTTGGCTCTTTTGAAGCTCCGGAAGTGGACGAAGATGGATATTCTCTTTCTTATGCGACAACTTCATCGGATGACTCTGGGCGTATTATGAGTGGCGTTATGATGAACACACCGCTCTTTACGGTTGAAGCGTACAAGCTCAAATGGAGCGATATTTCCGCAGAAAATGCCGCTAAAATCCTGCAGGAAATCAAGGGAAAAAAACAGTATGATTTTTTCCATTTCAATGTATATTCTGGAAAATGGGAAACATCACCTTTTTACACCGCAAATATCGAAACAGCCTTTTATTCGCTTGTAGATGGCGAGGAAAAATGCTCAGAATTAAGTTTTCAAGCAACGGGGGTTAATCCTGTATGAAAAATGTAAGTACGGCGTTTAGGGAACAAGTGAAAAATGGGGCAATAATCTATCCGTATGCAGATATGACTCTTTCGGATGGCTCTACGCTTACGCTTAGTCCAGAAAAAAACTTTCGCGTGACAGGTAACTCTATCACACAGACGGCTGGAAATAATTCTTTCCCTCTTGGCGCGGCGATTTCGAAAACAATTAAACTTACCATTGATAATAGCGACGGAAGTTTTGATGAAAAAGACTTTCTTGCAGCTAAAATAACGTTAAAAAGTGGCGTTATTTTGGCTGACGGAACCACAGAAAAAATAAAAGAAGGAACGTTTTATGTCACAGATCCGGTTGCTCCCGGCAGTACACTTGAATTTACGGCCGCCGATGCAATGTCGAAAACGAGCGTGTCATATGTTCCAGGCGTAACTTACCCGGCTACATTACTCCGAATTTATCAGGATGTTTGCCGCCAGTGCAACCTTATTATCGGAAGCGCGTCGTTTCCTAATCAGGATTTTGTGGTAGAAGAAGCCCCGGAGAATGTGAATTGTAGGTCTGTTCTGGCCAATATAGCGATGATCGCCGGTGGAAACGCGCTGTGTGACGAAAACGAACGTGTTGTTATCAAAAGTTACAACATGAACGACATAAAAAAAGCAGACGGAAGCTATAACACAGATGGGTTCCAGGTCTTTGAGAATTTTAAGAGCACGCCGGAAGTGTCTACAGATCCGATTAAAATAACAGGTGTACGAACCACAGTTGAGACAGAGGATGGGAAAGATTCTGATCTTATCATTGGAGATACGCAGTATTGCTTTTCGGTTGACAATCCGTTGATAGTGGGAAAAGAATCTGACGGACTGCAGCTCATCGCGAACAATGTTATCGGGTTGAAGCTGTATTCTTTTAGCGGAAGTCACATTGCGTATCCCATGGCGGAGGTCATGGACACCTGTTTTGTTAGGAAAAATAATGGATCCGTTTTCCCAACCGTATTAACATCTGTTGAATTTAACTATCTTGGTTTCACCAACTTAAAGTGCGACTTGGATACACCGGAAAGAACAGCTTCTTCTTATGGAGGAAAAGCGGCAGAAATCTATCAGAAGATGAAGCGCATAACGAAGCGGCACTACACAGAATTTGAAAAACAGATGAATAGCTTAAGCGAACGTCTGGATAACTCTTCCGGCGTGTACATGACTACAGAAGAGCAGACAGATGGCAGCAACATCTATTATCTTCACGATAAACCTACATTAAAAGAATCACAAATCGTATGGAAAATGACGGCAGAAGCGGTTGCGGTTTCCAGCGATGGTGGAAACACTTGGAATGCGGGACTTACAGTCGATGGAACGCTTATTTCCAAAATCATGACGACGATAGGCATCAATTTTGACTGGGGTGTAGGCGGCGAGCTTGTTATTCAGGACGCGTCTGGTACAGAAACGCTTTACGTTAATGCGGAAACCGGAGAGGTTAGAATTTCGGCTTCTGCAGTCAGCATCAAGGGTGAAAGCATTGATACCGTTATCTCGAGACTTTCAAAAAAAATTCTTGATGATTTTGTTGACGGGGAATATGCGGACAATATCAAAGACATTGAAAACTCCATAGACAAAAAAGCGGAATCATGGTATCAGGAAAACGACCCTTCGATTGAATGGACGGCCACGGAAGAAACATATTTGCTGGACTCTGACGGAAAAAACATCTTAGATGGGAATGGAAATCCTTTTCTGACCGTTTGGGAAAAAGAAAAATCTATTCATGAGGGAGATCTGTGGAAAGTTCCGAGCACTGGTGATGAGTTTATTTACATTAGCGGAAATTGGGTAAAATCAAAGGTTCCGGATGATTTATTTGATTTTATCGACGGTAAGGCTCAAATTTTCGTAAACACGCCTGTTCCTCCGTACAACGTAGGTGATTTGTGGTTTGGCGGCGCGGATGCAGATATTATGACCTGTGTAAGAGATCGACAGGACGGAGAATTTTCTGCGGATGATTGGGAAAAGAAAAATAAATATACCGATGATAGCGCAGTTGATGATCTTAACAAAGCTCTTGACCAGGAAGAGATTTTTAATCGTTTAACCAATAATGGAGAAGAGCAGGGCATTTATTTACTTAATCGCAAGCTCTATATCAACTTTTCATTTGCGCGCGGTGGTATTTTAAAACTTGGCGGAAAAAACAATGGAAATGGAGAATTTCATGTCTACGACGAAAATGATGAGCTTATAGGATCTTGGAAAAACAAAGGATTTTCAATTGACAAAGCGGAATCTGTCAAACTGGGTGATTTCTTCAATTATGACTCGAACGGAAATATCAATGGTCAAGCAGATGTATTCATTACAATGGGTGGCTGGCAAATTAAGCAAACGACAGTATATGATGAGCCTGCTGAGTATTGGGAAACCATCGGAACACAGGAAAACGGTATTGGAGCTAAAGGTCCGTGGGTCGTTTGGGGCGGATGGAACGGCTTCGGGGCGTTCCATAAAGACAACTATAATTTTGTAGTTACGGAAGACGGAACCTGCAAAGCGATGTCGTGGGTTACTGGATCCAAAGCAGAGTGGAAAGAAGACATTCATGCCTACGAAGACGGTGCCCTTGAAAAAATCAATAATACGACTGTATACCGGTACAAGTTAAAACGTCACTCAAAAGATGACGACGGAAGGCACATCGGTTTTGTAATTGGAGACGGTTTCGACTTGACAGGCGATATATTAGACCACGATAAGAGTAATATTGATATGTATAATGCTCTTGGAGTGGCTTATAAAGCCATACAGGAGTTAAGCAAAGAAGTATCAAAACTCAAAGAAAAATTAAAAAGATATGAATCGGAGGAGTAAGCATGCCGGAATTCAAAAAATATTCAGAAAAATCAGAACTCGAAGACAACGATATTTCGATTTTGAGTGAATCAAACGGAAAAACAAAAAAGTTCAGTTTCGGAAGTTTATGGAATTTCGTTTCTTCCGGACTTAAAAATAAAACAGTCGAATCACTGACTACTTCCGCAAAAAGCTTAGTTGACGCAGTTAATGAGGTTGCAAAACTCTCAAAAGCGAACGCATCCCGAATCGACACTTTCACCCAACTGCCCAACGGATCAACCACTGGAGACGCAGAGCTACAGGACATCCGCGTCGGGGCAGACGGAACAAACTACAACCCGGCCGGTGATGCCGTAAGAAAGCAGATCCAGGCAACAGAAGCAAAAATAATCCCAGTAGATGATACCCTGCAGGAATCTGGAAAAGCAGCAGATGCGAAAGTTGTAGGGGACAGCATTGGTTCACTCAAGGAAGATTTAGCTGACTATTATCCAAAGAAACAAGGCGCGTTCAAACGAGTAAATATGATTTTAAATTTGCCCGATGAAGTAATTATGCCATCTGGAATTGAAAAAAATATTTTGAATGGTGTGTGCGAGATTAATGGTACATCTACAATTGATTATCCGAATCTCATCATCAAAAAATCTATATTAACAAACCATGTATATTTATTTACTGCAAAGATGAAAGAGAATGAAATTAGCTATCAATCATGTTCTCTTATAACAAGAATTGGAACGAAGCCTATTACACGAACCGCAGTAGGAGAATATCCCGTACAGCTTTTTGAGTATAAAAACTACTCTGAGTACACTACTTTCTGCGCGCTTTTCTCACATAATTCGGATGCGGATGTCGATTTCTCAATTTCGTTTAACCTTGCTAAAACTAGCAGAGAAGTGGCTATTTCTGCAAAAGACTTCGTTATTACGGATGTAACAGGTTTAACAGATGCACAAATAATAGAAATTGTACAAACAGGAATGCAAGATGGTGTGTATTATAACCCCGGTAAAAATGTTGCAGATGCTTTGTCTAATCAAGCAAAGGAAGATATTACAGTTGAAACAATAAAGAGAATGTATCCAAATCCAAATGGATATTGGTACGGAAAGAAATGCTTGGTTATTGGAGATAGCACATCCGCCACCGAACAGTGGCAGAAAAAGCTTTCCGAAAACCTCGGTATGAGTGTAACAACTCACGCCAAAGGCGGTATTCAATTTTTACAAATGGTTGTCGGTAGTCTTGGGTATGAGGGTGATTATGATAATGAAACGGGAAACACTGGCGTTTTACAACCGCTAAAAATAAGTGATGTGTACGACAAAAACTTAATCATTATTTTTGGCGGTTTTAACAACAGGGGTATGAAGCTTGGTGAAATTACTGACTTATACAAAACTGATGGAACAGGACAAAATACCGTAACTGGGCAACTCCAATTCGTACTTAATTGGATATACGATTTGCTTAAAGGAAATGAGTCTTATGCTCAAAACCTAAAGTGCAAAATTGTAGTTGTGACACCTTATTGTTGTGGAAAATACAATTATGCAAACTATGATGGTTATAGTGGTGATAACTGGGCTGGTTATACTTTGCGTGAAATGTGCGACAGAATTATTGAAATTGCTGCGTTAAACAACTGTTCTAGTTATAACGCATGGGAAAACAGTGGAATCGGTCGTCACACATGGACAATTTATTCCGCATCTCCTACCGCAACGAAAGAAGCGGGAAGTGATACTGCACCGTATCCTACAAATGCAGACCAGTTGCACCTCAATGATTCGGTAGGATATCCTCACTTGGGGGATTGTATTTCTGCTTTTGTAAATGGAATCGTTTAATAACTAAAATGAAAAATAGAAGATAAATATATATATTATTGCATGTTACCAATCACTACAAATGGAGCCAACTCGATAGATATATATCATGGTTCAAAATTGTATGTTGGAACGCCTCATACAGTCACGATAAAAAAAATCGGATATGCTATATCAGATTCCGTTACAGATAGAATGATTCGGTTGATTGTTAATAATGAGACGTTATTGGATTTATACAATAGCGTAGATGAACTTGTCAAGATTACTGAAAAAACCACAAATAGCGTGATCAACACTTGGAAGAGTAAAAAAGTGTTGGTGATTGGAGATAGTATAACAGCAGCTCAAAAATGGCAGAAAAAACTAAACGAAATGCTAGAGATGAATGTTTATACACATGCAAAAGGAGGAGTCGGTACTGTTGCAATGGTGGATGGCGATAAAGGGTTAGGCGGTGATTATGATAACGAAACATCGGCAGGTGGAGTGTTAAAGCCATTGTCTGTAGATGATGTGAAAGATAAAGATTTAATCGTTGTATTGCCAGCGTATAACGACAGAGGTAAAGATGACGGTGCGGTTGGTGATTGCTACAATCCTGATGGAAGCGGGCAAAATACAATTGCTGGAATTGTTCAGTACACTATCAATAGAATCTATGAGACACTAAAAGAAGCAGATAATCTGAATTGCAAAGTGTTATATGCAACACCGCATTGCGCTGGAAAATATCCATATATTGATGCGGATGGATATACTGAATATCCGGCTGGATTGGGAAGAACAATGGAAACGCTTGCCAATACCATTGTTGCGATTGGAAATCACAACAATATCCCGGTATGTGATTTGTGGCACAACTCTGGAATCAACAAATTTACATGGAATGTCTATGGTAACAGTCCAAATCCAGTAAATACACAATATAGTCCATATAAATTAGATTCTTCTGGAAATCCAACTAGTACAACACGTATTCGGTACGTTAAGGGACAATCGTATTATCAAGTACGTGATGGAGCCGTTGTTTTAGAGAAGTATACAGGTTCAGCACCATTTCCGTATAATGCTGACCAGTTACATTGTAGTTCCATGGGATATGCTCGTTTAGGAGAGTGTATAGTAGGAGCTATTATTTCACAATATGGTAATTAACTACAGATGGCTTGTAGGAACTAAACTTGTTGATAATTATACGTATGTAAAAGGGATCGACAATGGATTTCCACATGCAAGTGCTTATGTAAAAATTGACATGAAAAAGAATAAGATTGTTGATTATTATAACGCACATAACTGCCCTGTTGAAGTAAAGGATGGAATATATGAATAAGGTAATTTTATTAGTATTTTGTCACTTGGTTGGTGATTATGTTTTACAAAATGATTTTATTGCAAAGACCAAAGGAAGTAATTGGTATCATTTGTTCGTACATTGTGCGTTGTATTGTTTACCATTTTATCTTGCCTTTGGATTAACTTGGCAGCTTGGAGTTGTTTTTTTGACACACTGTATTATTGATCCGCTAAAGGCGAGATATCAAAAAATATCATATGTAACTGATCAAGTTTTGCATTATTTGGTATCATTCGTTTATTTTTTGTAAAAACAGGAACGAGGTGAGTAAAGCTATGAAACCTGATAGATTTACAATTACAACTAAAAAATTTGATTTTATGAAACTAAATGAAAAGATTATTGAGAATTTTGTGGAAGCTGGATTTGATGTACCGGTTGTTCTGACGAAGGGCTTGGAAGTCGCGGACAAAGCAATCAACCAGGAGCAGGAAAAGAAATCAGAGTGAGGGCGGCCAACAACCGTCCTCTTTTGCGCCGGCGCAAATCTGCCGGAGAAAGGGAAGTATCATGAGAATTGACAGATCTTTTATCAGCAACCAGAACACCTACGAAGAGAACGATCCGCGGTGCATCGTAGTCCACAACACGGACAATTTCCGTGCGGGTGCCGATGCCCGCACACATGCAGAAGCGCAGCATAATGGTGAGCTGTCCAATATGTCTGCCCACTATTACGTTGATGATGGAGAAACAGCATACCAGGCAGCGCCGCACAGCAGAGGATGCTGGCACGTCGGAGTCAACTATGGCGGTGCTAACCTGTTTGGACGCTATGGCAATCGGAGCAGCATCGGCGTGGAAATGTGTGTGCAGAGCGGATATGACTATGAGAAGGCTTTCCGTAATACCGTTGCGGTGGTCAAGGAGATCATGAGAGAAACCGGAATCCCGGCATCCATGGTATATCGGCACTATGATATCTGCAGCAAGCACTGCCCTAGCCAGATTATGGAAAGGGATGACTGGGGTCGCTTCAAGAAGTTGATCAGCGGTGCATCCAACACGCCGAAGCAGCCGGAAAATACGAAATACGAGCCTGGAATCTATAAAGTCAACGATGCAGCGCTCAACATCCGTAAGAGGCCGAACGTTGACAGTAAAATCGTCGGAGTAATCCGGGATAAGGGCAGCTATACGGTGACGGAAATCCAGAATACGAGTTGGGGACGGCTGCTCTCTGGCGCTGGCTGGATTAACTGCCATACTAAGTATTGCACTTATGGCGGCGCAGCTCCGAAAGAGGAGCAGAAACCGACCGCAAAAGCGATCTCAATTGATGGCGTATGGGGTCCGGAGCTTACCCGCCGCCTGCAGGAGATCTTCGGGACCGGCGTGGACGGGAAAATCAGTAACCAGCCCACGACAAACAAGAAATACTGCGTCGGTATCACAGCGGCCGAGTGGAGCAATCATCTGTCCGGCGGATCAGCTCTGATCAAGGCCATCCAGAAATGGTCGGGGGTAACTGCTGACGGATACATCGGACCACAGACCATCCGCGCGATGCAGCGCAAGCTCGGCACACAGGTTGATGGTGTGATCAGCAATCCATCCGCGATGGTTCGCGCCCTGCAGGAGTGGTGTAATCGGCAGTAATCGGCCAACAAAAAAGCCCCGGAGATCCCCGGGGCAAAAATAAAGAATATATGAAGAAACATATTGAAAAAACACTTGGTTTTGCTATAATGACCAAAGAAGATAAGAAAGAAGGAACAGATATGCATATAGTCGGAAGGATAGATCGAAAAATATATGAATGCATAACGGATGACATCACGACTGATGAAGTAATTATTACAGAAGAAAGAATCCAGCATATAGTGGAGAGACATCCGAATGACTATGAACAATATTATGCGTATCTGAAAACAGTTGTTGAAGATCCAGACTATATTATAGAAGCGAATAAACCCAATACAGCTTTAATTTTGAAAGAAATTATTGAATCAGATGAAAGGCAGTTCAAAACGATTCTCAGATTGAAAACATCAAAAGATAATAAGGTTTTTAAGAATTCCATTATTACCTTTATGAAAATAAATGAAAAAGAATGGAGCCGTTTGATTCGAAATAAACGAATTCTTTACAAAAGAGAATAAAAGTGTTATTATTTAAATACCATAAGACAAGAGGCTGTTTGAGGTGGAGGATTTCGTACCCGTCCACACGCCGATGGCTTGACAGGGGAAACCCGAGAGACGCAGGAGAATGGTACGCCTGCCAAACAGCTTCTTGTTTAATGGCAATATAATAGTTAAGTGGAATCCTGTCAGTCAAAAGATTGATAGGATTTTTTATATGAAAAATCCCGGGAAAATTACCCGGGAAAACATATTGTATCATCGAAATATTGACAGTTACAGCATATCATCTGTTATTGCATTCCGGTGGACCGGATGGAGAGATGGGCGCATCCATGCGGTATCTCTCTCAGCGTTTCACAGCACCGAACCGAATTGTAGCGGGGGTGTTGAATGATGTTGGTACATCGATTCCGTTATTGCACATTTTATGGTTAGTTTTACTATGACATTATATTTGGATAAAAGTAGTTTCTAAAATATCTGTCTTAAAACAGCTTTGTCTTCCGGATGTTTTTATTTTTAACTGAATACCAAACGGAATACATTTCAGCCATATCGTGAGAATGTTATCCTTGTGTATGTCGATATGGTCTAACACCTCTTTGTACAATAATTCATTATTGCTATCAGCACTCATAATATTGTCTAAAGCGGCTATATATTTCTCAAGCTTGTTTTTCTGACGTGATTCTTCTTTGGCTTCATGTAGGGAATCAGATAACTGTATATTTAATTTTTTTATTTCTGTATTATACCAATCTGTCTGAGCCTGTAAATCTTCTTTTGAAATCAATTCATCCAGCATAAGATCAATCGCTTTTCGCTTTTTGATTTCCAATTGCTCTATTTTTTTCTTGATTCGTTTGGTATCTGTTTTCTTGACAGTATTTTTCTGTACCAAAGCAATTTCGCTCAAGATTTCTTCTTTTAAAGAATCTTTTTCACTTTGAACAAGTGAAATGCAATAACTTATACAAGCTTGTAAAGCCTTATCGTTGATAGAATTATTATTACATCCGATAGAATTACCGTCAGCATCTTCTTTTAATGTGCCATGTGTAGCTGTTGCATGGCATCTCCATGCCTTGTACTGTTCACCGTTTTTAAGCCTTTTCGTGCGGCTCACAAAGCGGTTACCGCATTCAGCACAGAACAATTTACCACTGCACCAATAACGATTACTATGTTTTGACTTTTGGTCAGCAGATGGGGAACGTCGTTCTAATTCGTTCTGTGTACGTTCCCATAAATCTCGGTCAATAATGGCTTCGTGATGATCTTTCAAGTAAACCGTGTCCTCCTCACCGTGATTGTACTTTTTAGCGTGGGTTAAATAATTTGGCGTGAATGTCTTTTTCTGACGTAAATCGCCAACATACTTCTCATTTCGTAATATTTTTAAGATTACGGTATTAGACCACTGATGGACTCTTTTAGGGCGC
>ENA-OQHI01001206-OQHI01001206.1-human-gut-metagenome-genome-assembly--contig:-NODE-1206-length-13004-cov-3.908409_pt1 | contig 13004 bp, 7 predicted proteins | sample MGYA00242561_ERZ504713 | MGnify/ENA primary metagenome ERZ504713 (study PRJEB26092, sample SAMD00036217) | human gut metagenome | host: Homo sapiens | study: EMG produced TPA metagenomics assembly of... | reverse complement strand
CATGCTTTCATCATTCTGCCTCTTCTCCTGCTTTCCTGTTAAAATTATGATACTGCGCGGCGGCACGATGACCGTTTTTGCGCTGACTTTTTTCTGATTTTCTTCTGTCAGGAAGACTTCCGGTGTGTTGGTGTCGGCCGTCAGATACCAGACCTTCTGCTCCGGGAGGGACGGCAGTGCCAGCTCATGCGGATTCCAGTGCATGTTGTAGGCAATATAAAGATCGTCGTCCTTGTTTCCGTCTTTGTCCTGGAAATAGCTTCCGCAGTACATGACGCCGATAAAACGGCACGTATTTTCCATCTGGGAGAACCAGGCTCTCTGGCTGTGGAAGGACATATCCGGGCAGCCGTAGGATTTGTAGTCGATGAGGCGCGGCTCGCGTTCGCCGTGCAGCGCCGGATGCGCCTTCCGGAAGGCGATTGCTGCTTTTACAAAGGCGGCAAACTCCGGATTCCGGGCGGCTGCTTTCCAGTCGATCCAGCCGGTTTTGTTGTCCTGGCACCAGGCGTTGTTGTTGCCCTTCTGGCTGTTGCCGAATTCATCGCCGCCGTAAATCAGCGGTGTTCCCTGGCTTGTCATCAGCATGAGAACGGCATTTTTCAGCTGGCGGAGACGCAGCGCGCGCACAGCCGGTTTCCGGGTCACGCCTTCTGCGCCGCAGTTCCAGGTCAGGTTTTCGTTGGAACCATCCATATTGTCTTCGCCATTGTCCAGATTGTGTTTCTGTTCGTAGGAAACGCTGTCATACAGGGTAAAACCGTCGTGATCCGCAAGATAATTGATCACACCGTGTGTCTCCGGGCTTCTTCTCAGATAATAGGTGAAGTCGGAAAGGCTGCCCTCATCGCCTTTTAAGAAGCGGCGGATATGGTACTGGTAGCCCTGATTGTGTTCCCCTAAATTCCGGAACCACGGGCGTTTTCCCTGATAGATCCGTGCGCCGTCAAAACCGAGGAAAATCAGTTTCGTCTTCCGAAGGAGTGCATCTTTGGACGCTTCTTCTGCCAGCGATGCATCGCCGACCAGATGGAAACCGTCGATCTGATAGCGGAGCTGCCAGTGGTGCAGAACCTGCAGGGCAAAACCAGAAGGCGTTCCCGGGGCAAAACAGAATTCCATCAGGCATTCGATACCATTCTCATGCAGGGCATCGACCATCTCTGCGAACTCTGCGACGGCATCTGCGGATGCAGCATACGAAGCTTTCGGAGCAAAATACAGGGCCTTTGTGCCGTATCCCCAATAATTCACGCGCTTCTCTTCCACCGGCGCCGGATATACATAGGCCGGCTCCGTAAGGGAGGTCCACTCAAAAAACTCGTAGGACGGCATCAGTTCTACTGCATTGATACCGAGTTCTTTTAAGTATGGAATTTTTTCGATCACGCCGCGGAACGTTCCCTTGTTCTTTACACGGGAGCTTCCGTCTTTGGTGAAACCGCGCACATGGAGCTTATACAGAATCGTCTCCTCATACGGCCGGTGCAGTGAGGTGGTGCGCATTACCGGGTACTCCGGGAGAAGGCAGCAGCAGGCGCCCTCTTCTTTTTCCATCGGTGCACCGAAGGTTTCTCTTCCTTCTACTGCTCCCGCATACGGATCCAAGCAGAAAGCTTCGTCCATCCGGTAGGCATACGAAAACTTTCCTACCGTCAGGCCTGTGATTTCCACGGAACTGATCACGCCAGTGCGCTCCTCTTCCGGAAGCGGCACGGTAAGAAACGGTTTCTGGTGACCTTTCCGGTACAGCAGAAGCTCTGCTTTTTTTCCATCTGATACTTCTACGGCAAAATTGTATCCGTCTTTCGTCGCCGATGCGCCCATTTTCTCCGGATTTCCCGGTAAAATTCGATATTTTCCTCTGTTTTTTGTCTGTATCATAATTTCCGCCCTTATTTTTTATAATTTGTTGCAATTGTCATACTATTAATGTAAATCATTTGAATAAAATTGTCAATTGACCAATGTTACCAATTGTTATACCTCTAAATCCAGTTCCACCGGGCAATGGTCGGAACCGAGAATTTCGGTATGGATTTTGGCATCTGCAACTGCATCTTTTAAGGACTCTGATATCATAAAGTAATCAAGCCGCCATCCTGCATTCCGCTGGCGTGCCTGAAAGCGGTATGACCACCAGGAATACGTCACGGTGTCCGGATACAGCATACGGAAGGAATCAACAAAGCCTTTTTCTTTGATCACAGCAAATTTTTCGCGCTCCTCTTTCGTAAAGCCGGCGTTTTTCTCATTTGCCTTTGCATTTTTGATATCCATCTCGGTCGCTGCGACGTTCAGATCTCCGCAGAAAATCACCGGTTTTTCCTGCTCCAGTCCTTTTAAGTAAGAAAGAAACGCATCCTCCCACTCCATCCGGTAGGCAAGGCGTTTTAATTCATCCTGCGAATTCGGTGTGTAGACGGTTACAACAAAGTATTCCGGAAACTCTGCCGTAATCACACGGCCTTCCATATCATGTTCTTCGATTCCGATACCATAGCGAACGGAAATCGGCTCCTCTTTGGTAAACAGGGCCGTGCCGGAATATCCTTTCTTTTCCGCATAATTCCAATACTGATGATAGCCGGGCAGCTCAAGGTCGATCTGTCCTTCCTGCAGCTTTGTCTCCTGCAGGCAGAAAATATCGGCATCTGCCGCCTCAAAGTATTCCTGAAAGCCTTTCTTCATACAGGCTCTCAGTCCATTTACGTTCCAGGATATCATTTTTTTCATACGCAATTCATCTCCTTTTCCTGACAGTCTGTTCTCTGCGGTTTCTGTTGCAAAGCGCTGGGAACCGACTTCCGTTTTCTTTTATTCCTCTTTCAGAACATACAGCACTTCCAGCGACGCATCCGACGGTCCGTGAAATTCGCAGCCGTCTGCTTTATACTGGCGCATCAGTTCCAACATTTCTCTGCTGTACCGCTCGCCCGGGCAGATGAGCGGGATTCCCGGCGGATATGGGGCTGCCATCTCGGCTGCAATTCGTCCTTCCGCTTCTGCAAACGGAACGGCTTCCTTCTCCGCAAAATATGCCTCGCGCGGTGTCTTTACCATCTCCGGCAGGCTGCGGAACAGCCACTGCTTTTCTGTAAACTTCGTCCGCCCCGTCGTTTTCCCGCTCTCTGCTGCCGAAATTCCTGCCAGCGCATCGATCAGCCGTGTGATATCTTCCTCGCTGTTTGCCCAGGTAATAACGCAGACCACGTTCTCCTCGTCGGCAAGCTCTGTACTGACGCGGTATTCCTCGTACAGACGCACCTGCAGATCGTAGCCGGAAATACCAAGTTCTCTTGCCGAGAATACAAGACGCGTCAGGTCGATCTTCCATACGCCGCACGTTCCTTCCATCTCGGTCCCAAGAACTTCGATTCCTTTGATCTTTGCAAGCTCCTGCCGCGCCCTCTGGCCGAGTTCCAGCGCGCGTTCCATTCGCTCTTTTCCGTGCAGCGCCATCCCGCGCCGCGCCGCATCGAGGGATGCCATCAGAAGGTAGGACGGCGATGTACTCTGTACCATCTGCAGATTGGCGGCCACTCTTGCCTCATCGAGACGGCCAGAACCGAGTGATACGAAGGAGCTCTGTGTAAAGGAACCCGCCGTTTTGTGGATACTCTGGGCGCAGGCATCCGCACCACTTTCCAGTGCGCCGAGAGGAAGCTGTTCGGAAAAATAGAGGTGCGATCCATGTGCTTCATCGACAAGAAGCGCTGCGTTGTGGCAGTGACAGATTTCTGCGATCGCCTGCAGATCACTGCAAAGACCGTAGTACGTCGGGCTGACCAGAAGTACGGCTTTCGCATCCGGCGTTTCCGCGAAGGCTTTTTCGATCGTCTCCGGCGTTACGCCGCCCCACATCTGCCATTTCGTGCTGTACTCCGGCATCACATAAACCGGTGTGGCTCCGCTTAAAATCAGGCCCATCAGCACCGATTTGTGCACGTTTCGCGGAACAATGATTTTTTCGCCCTCTTTCACAGACGAAAGCACCATCGCCTCGTTGCCGCATGTTGTGCCGTTGACAAGAAAAAAAGTTTTTTTTGCCTTCCACGTTTCCGCCGCCAGTTTCTGCGCCTCTGCAATCACGCCCTCCGCGTGATGCAGATCGTCAAGCCCTTCTGCCTCCGAGAGGTCATACGCCGCAAGCGACGCTCCGTTTAACGTCTCATCCAGCCCGCGCTCAAACCGGTGTCCCGGAATACGGAAATAGGCCGGTGCTTCCTCCCGGAACTGTTGTAACGCCTCCACAAGAGGCATTCGATTCTGATCCATTCTGCTTTGTTTCCTTTCAAACGATTTCTGAATCTTTTTCTGAAGCGAAAGAATCCTCCCCGCACCGCTGTGCGGGAAGGACCCCCTTATCTGCATTTTTGTGTTTTATATGGTTTATTCTACCGGAGTAGTCCAGCCATATTTATCTTCCAGTTTGCCCCACTGGATACCGGTCAGGGTATCGTACAGTTTCTGGGTCAGCTCACCGATCTTGAAGTCATTTACAACAACAGAATCGTCCTTGTATACAAATTCACCAACCGGAGATACAACTGCTGCTGTACCAGTACCAAATGCTTCTTCCAGTGTGCCGTCATGACCTGCTTTCATCAGATCGTCAACCGACAGATGTGTTTCGTTTACTTTATATCCCCAGTCTCTTAAGATATGGATCAGGGAATCACGGGTTACGCCCGGAAGAACAGTTCCTTCCAGCGGTGCGGTGTAGATTTCGCCGGCAATCTTGAACATGATGTTCATGGTTCCAACCTCCTCTACATATTTACGATGTACGCCGTCCAGCCACAGAACCTGGGTGCATCCCATCTTCTCTGCTTTTACCTGGCCTGCGATGGAGCTTGCATAATTACCGCCGCATTTTGTAAATCCTGTGCCGCCTTTGACTGCACGAACATATTCATCCTCAACCAGGATCTTAACCGGGTTGATGCCCTCTGCATAGTATGCTCCAACCGGAGTGGTGATGATAACGAATTTGTAGGATTTTGCCATATGTACGCCAAGGCTTGCCTCAGTAGCGAACATGAACGGACGGATGTAAAGAGATGTACCTGGCTCAGACGGTACCCAGTCTTCCTGTGCTTTAACCAGTGCTTTGACAGCCTCTACAAACATCTCCTCCGGTACGCCCGGCATGCAGAGTCTCTCGTTGGATTTAATCATACGGCGTGCGTTCATTTCCGGACGGAACAGCTGGATCTTTCCTTCTGCTGTTCTGTAGGCTTTCAGTCCCTCGAACGTTTCCTGTGCATAGTGAAGTACCATGGTTGCAGGATCCATCGGGATTCCGCCGTACGGTACGATTGCTGCATCATGCCATCCCTGCTCTTTGTCCCAGTCCATGACAAACATATAGTCTGTAAAGTGTTTTCCGAATCCAAGATTTTTCTGATCCGGTTTTTCCTGTAAATGTTCTCTTTTTTCAAATCTGATATCCATTTTTTGCCTCCCCGGCAGTTGAGGATAAGTTTGTTCAGCTGCCTGTATATTTAGATTCAATAGTGATAGTATAAAACTGTACCCGAAAACAGTCAATAGAAAATACGACTAATTTTTCATTTTTTCGTTCTTATTTATTGTATCTTTTCCGTATTTTCCTGTATCAGCCGCATTTTTTCTGCTTTCCCGGCACAGCCATTGTGTTTTTTTCTATTATCTGTTAGAATGGCAGACAAGAACCTGATAAGACTTGAACACGAAAAAGGAAGGTAATACAAATGAGTGAAGAATTATTCAACAGCGCATCCTGCAGCGGAGACTGCGCAGACTGCGGCAGCGACTGCCAGGATCTGGATCAGCCGACTGTTACCCTGACACTGGACGACGATACCGAAGTAAAATGTGCCGTACTGACCATTTTCCCAGCTCCGAACCAGAAAGAGTACATCGCTCTTCTGCCGCTCGATGAAAACGGCGAGAACGAAGACGGCGAAGTTTATCTGTATCGTTACTACGAAGAGAACGGCCAGCCGAACCTCGACAACATCGATTCCGATGAAGAGTACGAAATTGCAGCAGACGCATTCGACGAGCTGATGGATACCGAGCAGTTCAACGAGATGGAAGAAAATTCCACCGAAGAGTAAGAATCACAGACTTTGAAACGATTGCAGAACCCGGCGGGAGACCTTATTTTCCTGCCGGGTTTTTCTCTCTTTTTCTCTCAAATTCCCATTATTTCTTATTTGTACAGCTTTTCTGCATCTCTCTTTAAGATCTGTTTCTATTCTTTTACAGACGTATAATATATGTGAGTAGCAATTTTCATGCCGCTACATTACATAGGAATACGAGGTATCTTTTTATGAGAGATAAAGATGTGATACAGCACATTCAGGATTTATGCAAAGAGCGTTCCTGGACTTATTACCGTCTTGCAAAAGAGGCGGACATTCCCTATTCTACCTTAAATAATATGGTAAACCGCACCAATATTCCAACCATCCCTACCCTGCAGAAGCTCTGCGACGCTTTCGGCATCACACTTGCCGATTTCTTTCTCGACGAGCCGGATGCCCTGCAGCTTACCGAAGGACAGCAGGAAATCATTACGCTTTACAATAATCTTTCGCTGGAGAAAAAGAAAATCTTAAAGGCTTATATGAAAGGTCTTCTGATGGAAGTCTGACTTTTCCGGCATCATAAGTATCACAGATAAAGAAAGTTCCGTTTTTTGTTTTTCTAAAACAGAGGCGGAACTTTTTTTCTGTCGATAAACTTTTCTTAAATTTTTCTAAAGCCCGGGACTTTTCCCGTATTTCGTTGTAGAATAAAGGACAACTGTTCACATATTAATCACAGAAGGAGTTACCCTTTCATGCTACAGATTCAGCATATCAAAAAAGAATACCGGACCGGGACGCTGGTACAGAAAGCGCTCGACGATGTGTCCTTAAATTTGCGCGACAACGAGTTTGTCGCTATTTTAGGGCCGAGCGGTTCCGGAAAGACGACGCTTCTGAATATCATCGGCGGCCTCGACCGCTACGACAGCGGCGATCTGATCATCAACGGCATTTCCACGAAAAAGTATAAGGACCGCGACTGGGATTCCTACCGGAACCACACGATCGGCTTTGTCTTCCAGAGCTAAAACCTGATCCCGCACCAGACCATCCTTGCAAACGTAGAGCTGGCGCTTACCATTTCCGGTGTTTCCAAAGAGGTGCGGCGCAAAAAAGCAATCGCGGCACTTGAAAAGGTCGGTCTTGGAAAACAGCTCCACAAGCGGCCGAGCCAGATGTCCGGCGGTCAGATGCAGCGTGTCGCCATCGCCCGCGCTCTTGTCAATGATCCGGAAATTCTGCTTGCCGATGAGCCGACCGGCGCGCTCGATTCCGACACCAGTATTCAGGTCATGGACCTGCTGCAGGAAGTTGCCAAAGAACGCCTTGTCGTCATGGTCACACACAATCCGGAGCTCGCCGAGCTTTACGCCAACCGGATCGTCACCCTGCGTGACGGTGTGATCTGCTCCGACACGAACCCGTTTGAGCCGGATTCCGAAACCCTGCTTCCGCCCAAACACAAAAACATGGGCAAATCGTCGATGTCCTTTCTGACGGCGCTCTCCTTAAGTTTTAATAACCTGCGCACCAAGAAAGCGCGGACCTTGCTCACCTCGTTTGCCGGCTCAATCGGCATCATCGGCATTGCACTGATTCTGGCACTCTCCTCTGGTGTCAACGAGTATATTCAGAATATGGAAGAGGAAACTCTCTCCGAATATCCTCTTCAGATCCAGAGCACCGGCTTTGACCTCACTTCGATGATGGTCGGCTCACAGAATGCCGGCAAAGACTCAAAAGATTCCGGCAAAAAGAATGAAATCAAAGTCCAGGAAGTCGTGACCAACATGTTCTCCACCATGAACTCCAACGATCTCGCTTCCCTGAAAAAGTACCTTGACGGCGGTGCGGACGGCATTTCCGACTACACAAATGCCATCGAATATTCCTACTCCGTCACGCCGCAGATCTACCGCGAAAACGGCGATTCCATCCGCCAGGTGCACCCGGACCAGTCGTTCCGCTCGCTCGGCCTTGGCGCAAGCTCCAACAGCATCATGTCATCCATGATGAGCACCAACGTCTTTTACGAGATGCCGGACACCGCTTCCCTGTACGAGAACCAGTACGACTTAAAAGCCGGACACTGGCCGGAAAACTATAACGAATGTGTGCTTGTCCTCACTTCCGACGGCGGAATGAGTGATTTTCTGCTCTACACCCTGGGGCTCCGCGATGCACTCGAGCTGGATGAGATGGTCCGCCAGTTTTTAAATGAAGAAACCGTCGAGACCCCTTCCTCCATCGGCACGTATTCCTACGATGATATCCTCGGCACCACGTTCCGTCTTGTGAACAGCGCCGACTGCTACGAATACGACAGTCAGTATCAGGTCTGGAAAGATAAAAGCGACAACGAAGACTATATGAAAAAGCTCGTTGCCAACGGCGAAAAGCTCACAATCACCGGTATTGTCCAGCCGTCCCCTGACTCTGCCGCCTCTGCCCTGACCGCCGGCATCAATTACCCGGCATCGCTGACCCGCCACGTTGTGGAGGAAGCAAAGAAATCCGAGATTGTGAAACAGCAGATGGCGGACTCCTCCATCGATGTCTTTACGAATCAGGAATTCGGCACCGTGGATCAGAACAGCGGTCTTGATATGGATTCCTTTATCACTGTCGATGAGGACAAGCTGCAGAACGCTTTCCAGTTCGACGATTCCGCACTCTCCGGTGCTTTTTCCGGTGATTCCATGAACCTTGATTTTTCCAGTGCCTTTGCGGACGCCGGAAGCAGCATGGATCTCGCGGGTGCGATTGACCTCAGTCAGATCTCTCTTAATTTCGACGGACTGCCGCAGCTTGATCTTGGCCAGATTTTATCCGGGCTTACTCTCAATGTCAGTGAAGACGGCATGCAGGAACTGGCTTCCAGCCTCATGGAGGGCTATCAGGGCTACGCCTCGGAGCACCCGGAGGCGGATTATTCCCATTTACAGGAGGATTTCGTCTCCTACATCAATTCCACGGAAGCACAGGAAATCCTGCGGCGCCACATCCAGACCATCATTGCAGGCGGCGGTGTTTCCATTACACAGGAACAGATCCAGGAACTCATTCAGCGGATCTTCAAAGGGTATCAGGCATACCTGATCAAGATGGGCTACACCGACCCGGAACAGTTTGATGCTTATCTTGCGGAGTATCTGCAGACCGAAGAAGCTGTTCAGATCATCAACGACTGGATTTCCGAGGTGATGCAGAACAACGGCAATATCGAAATTACATCCGACCAGCTCACTGCGCTTGCGACGGAGCTTTCCAACGGTTATCTCGCTTACGTGAAGGAGAACGGCCTGCCGGATCCGACGGAGATGGGCCAGCACTTTATCGCCTATCTGAACACGGCGGACGGCCAGCAGCGGCTGAACAGCGGTATCACAAAAATCGTCGATCTCGACGGACTGCAGTCCCAGGTTTCTTCTGCGCTCACAAACTACATGGCAGGCGTTATGGGAAGCTACTCCGCTTCTGTCGCCTCGGTTCTGCAGACACAGATCACTTCCGCGATGGAACAGATGATGACGCAGATGGCCTCTGCAATTCAGTCCGAGATGGAGCGCGCCATGACGCAGGTCGGTAATTCTCTTCAGGATTCGATGGGCGATGCCATGAAGATTGACACCGATGCCTTTGCAAGTGCCTTCCAGATGAATATGACTGAGGATGATATGAAAGAGCTCTTCGCTTCTCTTAGTTCTTCCGGCTCTTCCACCTATGAGGGCAATCTGCAGAAACTGGGCTACGCTGATTTTGACGAACCTTCTTCGATCAGCATTTACCCGAAAAACTTTGAGAGCAAGGAACACGTTGTCTCCATCCTCGACGGTTACAATGACACGATGGAAAAAGAAGGCAAAAACGAGCAGGTAATCTCGTACACCGATATGGTCGGCACTCTGATGTCCTCCGTCACGGATATCGTCAACATCATCAGCTACGTGCTGATCGCTTTTGTCGGCATTTCCCTTGTGGTTTCCTCGATTATGATCGGCGTCATCACCTATATCAGTGTTCTGGAACGCAAGAAAGAGATCGGTATCCTGCGCGCGATCGGTGCTTCGAAACGCAATATTTCGCAGGTCTTCAATGCCGAAACCTTCATCATCGGACTCTGTGCAGGACTGATCGGCATCGGGCTCTCGCTGCTTCTGATGATTCCGGGCAACCTTCTGATCCACCATCTGGCGGATACGACGAAGGTCAGTGCTTCTCTTCCGCTCGTCCCGGCGCTTGTTCTGATTGCACTCAGCGTCGTTCTGACCCTGATCGGCGGTCTGATTCCGTCGAAGAAAGCGGCAAAAAGCGATCCGGTTACGGCACTCCGGACAGAATAATCTGATCCTTAAAACACACTTTGCAAGTACGCAAAAAGCGGCCGGCAGAGGCTTTTCAAAAGTCCCGCCGGCCGCTTTTTTCTATCTTAAACTTTTATTTTTCTTCCAGAAAAAATCCATGCTCTGTCCGCACCAGTGTCGTCTCATAGAAGGTCTTTGCGAACTGCACCAGATAAGCAGTATCTTTGGCGCCTGCCGTCTCATACGGGGAATGCATCGCAAGCTGAGCCATTCCGATATCCACGCTTGTCACCGAGACAAGAGAGTTCAGAATTGCGCCGAGCGTGCTTCCGCCCGGAATGTCGGCGTGGTTTGCGAATACCTGGCACGGTACGCCGGCCTTCTCGCAAATCATCTTTGTTACGGCTTCCGAAACAGCATCGGTCGTGTATTTCTGGTTTGCACTCTGTTTGATGACAACGCCGCCGTTCATGTAGACGCGGCTCTTCGGATCGTATTTCTCCGCATGCGCCGGATGGAACGCATGTGCATTATCGGCAGAAACCATAAAGCTTCCCGCAAGATCTCTGTGGTAAGCGATCGTATCTTTTCCGCACGCTGCGTTGATGTGCTGCAGGGTCTCAGTCAGGAACGACGAATCTGCGCCCTGTTTGGTAAGGCTTCCGACTTCCTCGTTGTCAAAGATTGCGCAGACATTAACCTGACCTGTCGCTTTTGCGGCAAGGAATCCTTTTAAGGAACCGAATGCGCTCTGCAGATCGTCGAGGCGGCCGCTGGACAGAAATTCTTTGCTGGCGCCCCAGATAGAGCCCTCCACGCGGTTGTACAGATAAAGTTCCATCGAGAGGATGTCCTCTTTTGCCGTATCCGGCAGAAACAGCTCATAGAAATGATCTTTCGCTGTCTCATCACCGAGAATCGGGAGCATGTCGGTCTGCACACTGTATTTGATTCCGTTGTTGATGTCGCGGTTCAGATGAATCGGCAAATTCGGGATCGTCACCAGATCTCGTCCGGCATCAACCAGCACGGATTTCACGCTGTTTCCGTCACGTACCACCATGCGGCCCGCCAGGGAAAGCGGACGGTCAAACCATGGGGAACGGATCATTCCGCCGTAGCCCTCCACGTTCAGGCGGGTATAATGACCATCCGTCACGAATGGGTCCTCTCCCTTTACTTTAAACGTCGGACAGTCGCTGTGGCTTGCGATGATCTGGTAGCTGGAAAATGCGCTCTCCGGGATCTGGAACGCAATCACCGAGGATTCATTTCTCGTCACATAATATTTTCCGCCCGGAACGAGACTCCATTCTTTTGTCTCCTCCAGTTTTGTATATCCATTTTCGTTCAGCAGATCACTGGCTTCTTTTACCACATGAAACGGGCTTTTGCACCGCATGATAAAATCGAGCAGCTCCTGCGCTGTATTCAGGTATTCCATAGTTTTTCTCCTTTGCATATATTCAAACGCTTCTTCTATTTTATAAAATCCCGCTGTCTTTTTCAAGACCCAAAAACCTGTGGGAACTTACTGTATCACTCGCAATCATCGTTTCGAATCGGATATTCGCAATCCGCTTCGCTACTCGCACATAAAACCAGCCGCTGCTTCACAAAAAAATCCCGCACAGACAGATTTTTATTTTCTGTCGTGCGGGACTTACTTTTTCCGTTTTTTCTGCTATGCAGAAACCTGATTTCCGGTATACAACTGATAATATTTTCCTTTCTGTTCCATCAGCTGATCATGGGTACCGCGCTCAATAATTTGTCCCTGCTCAAGAACCATGATACAATCGGCGTTTCGTACGGTAGACAGACGATGTGCGATAACAAAGGTTGTTCTTCCGCTCATCAGCTTATCCATACCATCCTGAACAATGCGCTCGGTACGGGTATCAATGGAGCTTGTCGCCTCATCGAGAATCAGTACCGGCGGATCCGCAATGGCTGCACGCGCGATCGCAAGAAGCTGCCGCTGACCCTGGGACAGATTCGCACCGTCTCCGGTCAGTACGGTATCATATCCATCCGGAAGCCTGCGGATAAATCCGTCTGCATTGGCAAGCTTTGCTGCCGCCACGATTTCTTCATCTGTTGCATCCAGCTTTCCGAACCGGATATTTTCCCGGACTGTTCCGGTAAAAAGATGCGTATCCTGAAGAACAATCCCCAGGGAACGCCGCAGATCTGCCTTTTTGATCTTATTAATATTGATGCCATCATAGCGGATCTTACCATCCTGGATATCATAGAACCGGTTGATCAGATTCGTAATGGTTGTCTTTCCGGCTCCGGTCGATCCGACGAATGCGATCTTCTGTCCCGGCTCAGCATATAACCTGACATCATGCAGAACGATCTTATCATCATTATATCCAAAGTCAACTCCGTCAAAGACAACATTTCCTTTCAGTTCAATATAATCCACTGAGCCATCTGCCTGATGCACGTGCTTCCATGCCCAGCGTCCGGTTCTTTCTTTACACTCTGTCAGCTTTCCATCCTCTTCTTTCGCACGTACCAAAGTGACATAACCTTCATCTACTTCCTCCTTTTCATCCAGCAGACGCAAAATTCTTTCTGCCCCCGCCATCGCCATCTCGATCGCATT
>ENA-OQHI01001203-OQHI01001203.1-human-gut-metagenome-genome-assembly--contig:-NODE-1203-length-13048-cov-3.579832_pt1 | contig 13048 bp, 7 predicted proteins | sample MGYA00242561_ERZ504713 | MGnify/ENA primary metagenome ERZ504713 (study PRJEB26092, sample SAMD00036217) | human gut metagenome | host: Homo sapiens | study: EMG produced TPA metagenomics assembly of... | reverse complement strand
AATTATATACATCCATCTCCAACTGATTAAAAGATTTTATCATCTCATGCGTAAACATATGAATTCAGTTCCCTTCTATTTTTTCTCTCTATTCCATTCTTCTGATTATTCACTCAACAACTGGCTTGCTTCCTTCCAGCACTGCCGTCCTGCTGCCAGGATGGAACACGGCTGATCCAACGTGATCATTCCGCCCTCTGCCGTTGAGATAAATCCTCCTGCTTCCATCACGATCAAAGATGCTGCCGCATAATCCCACGGATACAGCATCAGTTCAAGATAGACTCCATTTGCACCGGATGCCACACGGCAGATATCAAGTGCTGCAGAACCACCGGCACGAATTCCAAGGCTGTTCAGATACAGCTTCTTCGCATGGTCAAAGATTCTGTCTGTATCTTCTGTCTGATACCGTGCAGTTCCGAATGCAACCAGATTGTCTGCAAGTCCTTTGTCCGAACAGTGGATTTCTCTTCCATTCAGCTTGGCTCCTTCGCCCTTAACTGCGGAATACATTTCTCTTGTGTATGGATTGTAAACACAGCCAAACAGCATTCTTCCAAACTTTGTCAAACCAACTGATATACAACTGTGCTTGTAATCAAAGATGAAGTTCGTCGTTCCATCAATCGGATCTATAATGAAACAATAGCCATCTCCAAGTTCCTGCTGCATCCCGTCTTCCTCTGCAAGAAATGTCGCTTCCGGTATGAGTTGACGCAGGTTCTGAATCAGATAAAACTGAATCTCCTTGTCATGCTTTGTCACAAAGTTTGCAGTTCCTTCTTTATCAAAAACTGTCAGTTCCTCGTCCTGTGCCTGAAGCATCAGTTCCCCTGCCAGTGTCACTATCTTTATAATCTCATCGTATAACATGTTGGTTGTAGTCCTTTCCTGTTTATTCATCCAATCTTACAGATTCCATTTTTCTATACTGCTGATTCTGCTAATACTTCTTTGTCTTTCTATCTTACCATGATTTTCTACATTAATCTATATAGAACAAAGAATGTGCTCGGCACATTCTTGCACCTGCGGCGTTGCTGAGCGCCAGTGACGCTCGTCCAGCAACGACCGAAGTGAAACGTAGACGCTTGCGACGCCTACCTTGTACGCCGCAGTGCGCATCCTAAGCGGAGCGTTTTTTATATGTTAGGAAAGAACTTTCCTAACATATAAAAAACATCTGCAACCGACCAATTCAGGCTGTGCAGATGCTTTTTCGTATTTTCATCCTCTATTTCATTGCGTCTTTAATCGCTGTCAGAAGCTCATCATAAGTCTCATATGCCGGAAGTTCCGGATGATCTGCTTTGATCTGCTCTGTGCTGCGGAACAAGAATCCTGCCTTACTTGCCTGGATCATACCAAGATCATTGTAGGAATCTCCGCTTGCAATTGTATCGAATCCGATAGACTGCAGTGCTTTCACAGTACTCAGTTTAGACTGCTCTACGCGCATCTTGAATCCTGTAATCTCGCCGTCCTCAGCTACTTCCAGACTGTTGCAGAACAGTGTCGGCCATCCGAGCTTCTCCATCAGCGGTGTGGCAAACTGTGTAAATGTATCACTGATCAGGATTACCTGGCTGAATGTGCGGAGCTCATCTAAGAACTCTCTCGCTCCCGGAAGCGGATCGATCTTTGCGATTGTCTCCTGGATCTCTTTCAGTCCGAGACCATGCTCTTTCAGAATTCCAAGTCTCCAATTCATCAGTTTATCATAGTCAGGTTCGTCTCTTGTTGTCTTCTTGAGTTCCGGAATTCCACTCGCCTCTGCGAATGCAATCCAGATCTCCGGTACAAGTACTCCCTCTACATCAAGACATGTTATATACATCGTAATATTCCTCCATCTGCTTCGTTCTTTATTCGCTTTATTACTTTACTGTAATGTATTGATTTTAACATATATGCTACATATTTACTACTTATTTTTTTACGACAGTGAAAAAGGAGACCAGATATCTGATCCCCTTTCCCATCTTCTATTATTCCATAATAGGTTTCAGTGCTTCTGCAAGCTTCTCTTTCTCAGCTTCTGCCTCTGCAAGATCTTTACCAAGTGTTGTGTAATAGATCTTGATCTTCGGCTCTGTTCCGGATGGACGAACGATTACTGTCTCGTTGTTCTCCAGTTTGTAAACAAGTACGTTAGCCTTCGGAAGTCCTGTTTCTTCTGTCTTCTCGTAATCAATCACGCTGGCTACTTTGTATCCTGCGATCTCTTCCAGAGGATTCTTACGAAGGTCTTCCATGATTCCTGACATCTTATCCATTCCGCTCAGTCCCGGGAATTCAAAGCTATCGATCTTGTTGAGATAACGTCCGTACTGTGCGTAGATCTCTTCCAGTCTCTGTTTCAGTGAGCTTCCGATGCTTCTGTAGTAAGCGGCCATCTCACAGATCAGCATAGATCCGATGATTGCATCTTTATCACGTACATAAGGTCCTGCAAGGTATCCGTAGCTCTCTTCAAATCCGAAGATAAAACGGTCAACTTCTCCTGCTGCCTCGAGGTTCGCAATCTGATCTCCGATCCATTTGAATCCTGTCAGTACGTTGCGAAGTTCTACTCCGTAATGCTCTGCAACTGCATCTGCAAGTGGTGTAGATACGAGAGATTTCACTGCTACCGGCTTCTCAGGCATTGTGCCTTTCTCGATACGTCCTGCTGCGATGTAATCAAGAAGAAGAACTCCGACTTCATTTCCTGAAACAAGCTCATAGGATCCGTCTGGGCACTTCATAGCGATTCCGACACGGTCTGCATCAGGGTCTGTTGCAAGCATAAGGTCTGCGCCTGTCTCTTTCGCAAGATTCAGTCCCAGTTCAAGTGCTGCAAAGATCTCTGGGTTCGGGTAACTGCATGTTGTGAAATATCCATTCGGGTACTCCTGCTCCGGTACGATTGTTACATCTGTGATTCCGATGTCTTTAAGTACACGTGTTACCGGTACTAATCCAGATCCATTCAGTGGGCTGTATACAAGCTTAAGTCCTGCACTCTTACACAGACCCGGACGAACCTGACGGGACTCGATTGCCTCATACAGTGCATCCTTACAGTCATCTCCTACGAAACGGATCAGACCTTCTTCAACTCCCTGAGCGAAAGACATATACTTCGCACCTGTAAGTACATCTGTCTTCTGGATCTCTTCGTATACGATTGCTGCTGCATCATCCGTCATCTGGCATCCATCCGGTCCGTATGCCTTATATCCGTTATACTTCGCCGGGTTGTGGGATGCTGTTACCATAACACCTGCGTTACAGTTATAATAACGTGTTGCAAAGGAAAGTGCCGGTACAGGCATCAGAGCATCGTAAATTCTTACTTTGATTCCGTTCGCTGCAAGAACTCCTGCTGCTGTCTTCGCAAACACATCACTCTTGAGACGGCTGTCGTAGCTGATTGCTACTGTCTGTGTACCACCCTGTGTTTTCACCCAGTTGGCAAGTCCCTGTGTAGCCTGACGAACAACATAGATATTCATTCTGTTTGTTCCTGCTCCAAGCACTCCACGAAGTCCGGCTGTTCCAAACTTCAGCGCAACTGCAAAACGCTCCTTGATCTCGTCATCATTTCCTTCGATTTTTGCTAATTCCGGCATCAGATCTGCGTCTTCCAGGTCTGCTGTCATCCAGCGCTTATACTCTTCCTGATACATCTTAATCACTCCTATTATTTTCTTAAAATGTAAAATTATTGCAATTCAGCCATACAACGTAAGACCGTCAGTTTATGACCACTTCGTTGTATGGCTGAACTGTTTCTAAACTTTACAAGTCTAGTCATATTATACCATGCAGGTACATTTACAGCAACATTCCACGTCTATTTTAACAAGCATTTTTCTTGTTACATAGAAATAATTCCCAATACATTTGCAATAGAACTTAATAATATAATAATCAGGAAGATTGGTGCCAGATATTTCAAAAAGAACATGTATAATTTCTTTCTCTTAAATGCAGATGATTGCTCGATCTCCCTTGCGATCTTGTCAAATCCAACTGTACGAATAATCAAGAAACATGTTGCAAGTGCTGCAAGCGGCATCATCACGGAGTTTGTCAGGAAGTCGAAGAAGTCCAGACTTGCCATACCAAAGAACTGAATGAAATCCAGTAATCCGTAACCCATGGATGATAATGTTCCAATAACGATCATAACAACAGCCATCAAGATACAACATCTCGGTCTGCTCCAATGAAGCTCATCCTGGAAGGTAGATACGCTTGTCTCCAGAAGTGAGATTGCACTTGTTGCTGCTGCAAGAAGTACTAATACGAAGAACAGGATTCCTGCCACTCTTCCAACTCCCATACTTGCAAATACTTTCGGAAGTGTGATGAACATCAGAGACGGTCCTGCCTGCAGGTCATCCGGATTACCACCGGAGAATGCAAATACAGCCGGAATGATCATAAGTCCTGCGAGCATTGCGATCGCTGTATCGAAAATCTCAACCTGTGTTGTAGTCTTCTCAAGGTCAACATCTTTACCGATGTAAGAACCATATGTATACAAAATTCCCATTGCGATTGACAGGGAATAGAACATCTGTCCCATTGCTGCAACAACCGTCATTGCAGAGAAATGCTTCGGATTTGGGATCAGGAAGTATTTCACACCTTCGATCGCACCCGGTCTTGTCACAGAATAAATTGCAACGATTATCGCAAGGATAACCAGAATCGGCATCATGATCTTAGAAACACGTTCTACTCCATTCTCAACTCCTGCAAGGATAACGCAGAATACAAGAACGGCAAATACGATAAACCATGCTTCTACCTGGAAAGAATCTGAAATAAATTCTGTAAAATATCCATCCTGTGCAACGGTCTGCACATTTCCTTTCAAATACTCTACCAGATACTTAATAACCCATCCACCAATTGAACTATAATAAGGTACGATCAACATCGGGATCACTGCGTTGAGCCATCCACCGATCTTGAATGATTTCGTCTTACCGAAAGTCTGATATGCTCCGACAGGACTTTTTCTTGTCATTCGTCCAAGTGCTGTCTCTGACATGATCAAAACATATCCAAAAGTTACTGTCAAAATCAAATATACGAGAAGGAAAATTCCTCCACCATACTTTGCAGCCAAATACGGGAATCTCCAGATATTTCCCAGGCCGACTGCTGAGCCTGCAACAGCAAGCACATACCCGATCTTACCCGAGAAGCTTGCTCGCATTCCTGATTGTCCTTTGTTGCTCATAGAATTCCTCCACTCATTTAACAGCTTATGCTGTTATTTTCTCTTGTTTTCTTTATACATAACTTCCTTTCACAGGTCGTCATTGTTTCTATTCTACCATTCGACACAGTGAATAGCAACAAAAAGAGTCACGTTAATGCTTTAAAACATTAATTTTAAGCATTAACGTGACTCTTTCTTATAATTTCCCTTCTTTTTCCGCTTTTTCAAGCAGCTTCTCAATCCCTTTGTTCCACGCACCGATCTTTACTCCGGCATTGATCACGCGCTCACATTTTCCCATTGTCTCAAATGCTTTCTGAAGTGTTTCTTCCCGAATCTCCTCAAACGGTTCTTCCGTGATCACTTCTGCCGCAAGTAATCTGGCCAGCCGGTAATCCATATCATTTTCATATAAAATACCTGCTGCAAACGGAATGTGTTCCTTCTGAAGCCGACGATAAACCGGGATTCCAGTTCCACCGGAAGAGATCACGAACACTTCCGGCTCCCCCTCCGGCGCAGGAAGTTCAATACTTCCAAAAAGTGGGTCAAAATATCCATTATTGATTCCATACAATTCGCGAATGATTTCTTCTGTAAATACTTCTTCCGGACTTCCATAATGTGAAATCGTCTCGCCTTTGACACAGATGATCTTGTCCGAAATCTTCTGTGCCAGATCGATTTCATGAAGAGACATGATCACCGTAATCTTCTTCTGACGTGCCATCCTCTCAAGAATAGACAACAGTTCAAGCTTATATTTCACATCCAGAAATGAAGTTGGCTCATCTAAAACGATCACATCCGGATCCTGACAGATCGCTCTCGCCAGCAGAACACGCTGCTTCTGTCCGTCACTGATCGCATTAAAATCACGGTTGCCAAGTTCCTGCGCATGAACTGCCTGCATTGCCTCCTCCACCAGACGCTCATCCTCCTGTGTCAGAATTCCCAGCCGTCCTGTGTAAGGATAACGTCCGGTCGCCACAATATCATGACATGTCATCAACTCTGTCTTGATCCGATCCGTCAACACGACCGCCATCTTAGACGCAAGCTCTTTGTACGGCAGTTTCAGAAGAGAAGTATCATCAAAAAATACATTTCCACCAACGACTTTCAGCTGTCTTGTAATACTTTTCAAAATCGTTGACTTTCCCGAACCATTCGGACCGATCAAAGTCACGATCTCCCCCTTGTTGATCCCGATATTGATATCATAGATCAGGGAGTTTCCATTATAACCTACCGACAGGTCTTTCATTTGAAAATAATAATCTGCCATCTTATTTTCTTCCTCCCTTCGGTATCATCATATAGATAACAATCGGTGCACCCAGAATAGAAGTTACCGTACTGATATTCAATTCCACCGGTGCCAGTGCCATACGTGCGATCAAGTCACAGATCATGCAGAATACAGCTCCCATAAAGAAAGTTCCGGGTATGACCACGATTGGTTTTGATGTTCCAAATGCTTTCCTTGCAAGAAACGGAACTGCGATTCCCACGAAGGAAATCGGTCCCGCAAATGCTGTCACACACGCTGACAGAATACTAGAAAGCAAGATCAAAATCACGCGAAATGTCTTAATATTCACGCCCATGCTCTGCGCGTATGCTTCTCCCAGCTGATACGCACTGATCGGCTTAGATAAGAAAAATGTAAACAGCACCGCAAGTCCGACAACCACTGCTGCCACACGAATATTGCTCCAGCTCATTCCGGAAAAGCTTCCCTGTGACCATCCGTGCAGATTCACAATATCAGAATCATCCGCAAATGTCACAACAAAATCCGTGATCGCCGAACAGATATATCCGATCATGATTCCCCCAACAAGAAGAGAGGCCATATGCTGCACTTTTTTCGACATCAGAAGTATAAATCCCGTCGATATCAGTGACCCGATAAATGCTGCAAGAATCAGCGTGTACGAAGAAAATCTGCCGATATATTTCAAATACACGATCATTGTAAGTGCCACGACCATTTTCGCTCCGGAAGAAATTCCGAGAACGAAAGGTCCGGCAATAGGATTGGAAAAAAATGTCTGCAGCAAAAAACCTGAAAGAGACAATGCACCACCAAGGAGCGCTGCCATCAGAATTCTCGGAAGACGGATCTTCCATATAATATTGTACTCTGTCGCCGCTCCTTCTTTCAGAAAGAGAATGCGCAGAATCTTAGGCACCGGAATATGAACATTTCCGGTATTGATATTTAGCACTGTCACAACACAAAATACTGCTGCAAGAATCAGAAATACCGCTGTGTATCTTGTACGCCGTCTGAAATTTTCCTGATGAAAACTTGTCTGCTCCATTCTTCTACTCCATCTTTTCAAGAAATGTCATCTGAGATGCATCACCGTCTGTCAGCATCAGATGCATATCTTTGATCAGCTCTCCGACTGTATCTGTTGCCTGATATAAGTTCTTTCCGGTATACCAGACATTTCCGTCTTTCACCGCCTTGAATTCAGAGAACAATTCATTCTTTGCTTCCAGTTCACTGATACTATTTACCTGTCCGTCGATCGTCCCGTTGTAGATCAGATAATCTGCACCTACAGCAGTCGCATAGAATTCCTCCATCGTCAGTTTAACAGATGGTGCGTTACTGTCCGGATTCTTCAGATCTTTGAACGCATATCTTCCACCTGCGATTTCAATCATTGACGGAATATAATCGTCAGATTTTCTCACAACGATTGAACCATCCGTACTCACATAGAAATAAGCAACCGTCTTTTCCGTGTTCTCGAAGCCTTTCAGTTCCTCGATTACATGAGCCTGCTGGTCAAAAAATGTATCCGCTTCTTCCTCTTTATTCAGAAGCGCCCCATAAAGCTTGATCCACTCGGTTCTTCCAAGCGGATGTGACTCATAACTGGAGTAATCTACAAATACCGGAATCCCAAGATCTTCGATCATTTCCTGTACCTTCGGTGTATGAAGGATCATCGTTGATTCGATTGCCAGATCACAGTCTCCATCAACGAGAGTCTCATAATCCGGTTCGCTGTATTTTCCCGCAAATGTCATCGCTCCGGATCCCATTGCATCCTTTGCACTCTCTACATACCAGCCGGAAGCCTCAAGTCCGGAGAATTTTACCTTGTCAATTCCGCCGATTGCATCAAACAGAGACATGGATGCTGTCGCCGCCATATAAATATTCTCTGTCGGCTGCTGGATCACAACAATATCATCCGCCAGATTTTCCGGTTCTTCTTCACCTTCCGGAACGATCAGATATTGCTTATCTTCATGGACATCGATCAACTTATATCCATCCTTATAATAGTATACATCGAATTCTGTCGCGTAAGTCAGATCCATTGTAGATTCATAAGTAAGCCCTTCGATCTCCGGTGCTTTTTTTGTCTTGTCGGCTGCATCTTTGGTCTTATCCTTTGTTACATCTGCACCTGCTGAATTATTACCGCTGTTTCCACCGGAGGCTGCGGTAGAACCGCAGCCTCCGAGCAGAAGTGCAGCTGAAAGCATTAACGCTGTGATTCTGCATCTTCTTATCTTCATTCTATTTTTCTCTCCTATTTCTCTGCCGCTGCTACTGCCGCATCAAACTTCTCGTTCGTCAGCTCTTCACATCCGTAGAGAACACCGTAAACCTTGATCCACTCCTGCTTTCCAAGTTCTGTCTTTTCCTCGGAAGAACGATCAACAAAAACCGGAATACCAAGCATTGCAAGCTTTTCTGTCAGCTCTTCGAACTGTTCCGTCTTCTCTTCTACTATCAGAGTCTCTTTTGTATCTTTACTGTCTTTATCTGCTATTTTGTCAGTATCTTTCGCTGCATTTTCCTCAGAATCTTCTCTTGGAAGAATATCTCCTGTAAACAATGCAAGATTCACTTCACTCTTCACAAGGTTCTTCAACTTCAGTTTGTCCGCTGTTCCTGCATATGCAACTTCAGCATTCTTCTCACCGTCTTTTACTTTCATCTTATCAGCAATCTCGGATACTGTACAGTCTTTGCTCTTCATTCCAACTGCTGCAACATTATCGAGAAGATCTAAGTCTTTCATCATATTCAGAATCTCATCAGACTCTGCATAAGTATGATCTGTCGGTTTTTTCACAATGATCATATCCTGCTCAAGGCCAACCGGAACTTCCACATCCTCCGGAACGATCAGATATTTCACAACATTTCCTTTGTAAAGCTCTGCTGCCAGATCCTGTTCGCTTGTGCCGTTGTTATCCGAAGCTACGGATTCCTCAGCAGAAGCATCCACTTTGCTTTCTTCATCTGAGTTCTTAGAATCTTCTGATCTATTGATCGTAACAGAAGCTACTTTCTTCTTGGAAGACTTCTCTGTATCTGCAGATTTATCTTCTGCAGACTTCTCATTTTCAGACTTTGTTTCCTCTGCTTTTTCAGGGTCTCTTGCTGTGTCCTTCGTCATATCGATTTCAAGAAGTACAATCCCCTGATCATAATGATAAATCTTGAAATATTCTGCATAGTCAAGCTTTGTCTCTGACTGATATTCCAAACCTATGATTTCAGGTGCTTGTTCATCCAGCTTCTGGTTACTGCTTGTTGAAACATCTGTTCCGTTTGCAGATGTTCCTCCATTCGCCGCTGCAAGATAAATGAAAATCGTATATTCTATCTCATGTGCGACAGACATTTTATCTGTCATTCCAATAATCTTATTGTTCTGATTCAACGCAACCGGGATAACAGCTGTCGCTGATCCGCCGCCCTTTGTTGTGTAATACTTATTTCCATTCGCTTTCACATACTGATAATGATCACTGCTAAACACGAGCGTTGCATAAGCCTGTCCATTCTGGATCGTCACTTTATTACAAGTAATCTGAACCTTACCTGTTCCACCGGACCAGGTAAAACGATCCGGAGTGTATACACCGTCTTTCAGTGTTGTTCCACTGTCTACATGAGAAGTAGAACCACTTGTATCGGATTCGTATTTTGATACATTATCTGCTTTTCCGTCATTTCCATCTGTTTTTCCTGAATTAGTTTCAGATACAGAACCGCCTGGGAAAGCAGAATTGTTCGTTCCTGTATTACCAGTATTATTGGAACCACCAGTAGTTCCGGAATTTCCTGTGTTTCCGTTGTTTCCGGAATCACCTTTATTCTCAGAATCTGTGGAATTAAGATCGGCAATCTTCTTCATTGTCTCTGACTGAAAAGTCAGCGTTCTGTCATACCAGATTCCTTTTTTAATGGAATAGGCTGCTACTGCGATTTCCTTATCCAACGCTTCTACCGGAACAGTATAAGTATATTTTCCTTCTTCATTCACCTGATATGGAATCCAGGATGACTGATCTGCGCTTGCAGCCTCTTCCTTTGTTCCCATATACAGATAGCCGTAACCGGTTCCGCTTAATGTAAGCACGGCACTCATTTTTCCGTCTTTTGCTGTCAGGATACAATCCACTACTTTAAACATGGAAGAACTGGAAGTTACGTCCATACTGTAGATTCCGTTTGCTACTGTTGCTTCCGGTGTCGGAGTTGGAGTTGGCTCTGGATTAGGCATTGGATTCGGTGATGGAGTTGGTTCCGGTGATGGTTCTGGTGTTGATGTTTCTTCCGGAGTTGGGATATACAGCCACAGATACATCGTATCATACCAAGTTTGCTTTTTTGATCTTCTCAAAGATACCGGAATCGTCTGTCCTGCCTGCGCCTGCGGCACTTTAAAAGTAAATGTCATTCCTCCATCTTCTGTCTTTGTTCCTTCAATTATGGAAGACTTCAGAAGGTCATCTTTAGAGCCAAGATAAAGTGCATCATAATGTGCTTTTTCTGTCTTAATTGTAATTTCAAGCTCACCATCTTTTTTCGTAACTGTTGACTTGCTGACCTTGAACATTGCGAACTCTTCGGCATTTTCTTTTACTACCTTCACAGATTCTCCAGTTACAGAAGGTGCCTCCTGCAGTGGCAGAAGTTCCGGTTTCGGAGTATTCGTAGAATCGTTAGAATCCGTAGAAGGTTCTGACTTGCCTGTCTCATCTTTTATCTGTGTATCCTTGTTATCAGTTTTTTCGTCCGCAACCTGATCTGAGACAGTTATGACTGGATTTTTCCCGGTGATTTCTGTATCTTTCTCTTCTGAGTTATTTTCTGAGTTATTCTCTAAATCTGGTTTTGTTTCTGCTTCGATTGAATTCTGATTATCTGATTTATCCGAAGAATTATCAACTTTCTCAGATTCCTCTGTCTGATCTTCTTTAACATTTCCTGCGTCTTCTGTCTGATTCTCATCTTGTTTCTTATCTAGATCAGCTTCTTCCACCTCAACCGTTTCCTGTAAATTTGTCTCATACTGCTGCTCATTTTCCGCCGCATATGTTCTTGTATAAGACAATGGTGAAATCACCATAGAACCTGTCAGCATAAGCGCAAGCCATCTGCTCTTATTTTTCATTTCTTTTTTTCTCCTCATAAGTCATGAATTATAAAATGCGAAAAATGGATAGAATTATCCTGACTCGAATGAATGATTGCTGGTCACACGTAATGCGAACAGTAGGAAGGGTTCTTTCGGTACAATCAATTACTCGTGATCTGGAATTCATATATTCCCCGCACCAGCGATCGGCAGGTTTCCTGACTTACAGATCTTCTATACAGAACACCTTCCCGGTCTCCCAGTGGATGTGCAGATTCTCTGCACTTATCTGTATAGGAGCGATCTTCTGAAATCTATTCGGCTCTGAAACAGTTGCCTTAAAACGATTTCTAAGAAGACCGCATTTCTGCTCACAGTGACGAGTTCGTACAGGACTTACACCTGTTTCCCTTTTACCTGTTTCGATTAGGATATGTACTCAAACATCCCCTGATCAAACAGCACCGAACGCTATTATTTCTGACTAACTATAACATTTCATTATATTGAAGTCAACTGGCAACATCTGGTCAAAACAAAACTTAAATTGAAATAGGACTTCAGATTGCTCCAAAGTCCTTTTCTGTCTTATATGCCTGACAAATTATTTATAGTTCCTCTCCGTTTGTTCTGATTACATTCTGATACCAACAAAATGAATCTTTCTTTGAACGCGCAAGCGTTCCCGTTCCATCATCATATTTATCCACATAAATGAATCCATAGCGTTTTGCCATTTCGCCGGTAGATGCACTTACAAGATCTATACATCCCCATGGAGTATATCCTCTAAGATCAACTCCATCAGCCACAGCTTCTTTCATCTGTTCTATATGTTTTTTCAAATAATCAATACGATAGCTGTCATGAACACTTCCGTCTGCTTCTTTTACATCCTTTGCGCCAAGACCATTTTCTACTACCATAATCGGAATTTGATATCTGTCATAGATTTCATTTAATGTATATCGCAATCCTTTCGGATCAATCTGCCAGCCCCAATCACTTGCCTCTAAATAAGGATTCTTAAGTCCTGCCACAATATTTCCTTCTACTGCTTTAGCAATACCTGTTGCATTTCCGACACAGTTACTCATGTAGTAACTTAATGTATAAAAATCAACAACCCCCTCTTTTAACAGAACATCGTCATCAGGCTCTTTCTTGATCTGAATATCATTTTCTTCAAAGAAGCGTTCTGCATATGCCGGATACTCACCTCTCACCTGGATATCAGAACAGAACCAGTTTATCATGCGCATCTGTTTCTGTGCTTCAAGAATATCCTCTGGATGACAGGTGCTTGGATACATTGTGATAAAGCAGATCATATTTCCCATCTTAAATTGCGGATATTTCTCATGTGCCAATTTTACTGCTTTTGCACTTGCTACGAACTGATGATGCAATGCCT
>ENA-OQHI01001192-OQHI01001192.1-human-gut-metagenome-genome-assembly--contig:-NODE-1192-length-13130-cov-4.249445_pt1 | contig 13130 bp, 10 predicted proteins | sample MGYA00242561_ERZ504713 | MGnify/ENA primary metagenome ERZ504713 (study PRJEB26092, sample SAMD00036217) | human gut metagenome | host: Homo sapiens | study: EMG produced TPA metagenomics assembly of... | reverse complement strand
TTCTACCAGTTCCGTGACCGTGGCAGACTGGGACTGGAGATCGAAGACCCCAACAATGCCGAGGTGGGCATTGCGCAGCCGGTGCTGGAAACCTATAAGGAGATCATCCACCGGGATTGGTTCAGCCCGCAGATCACCCGTCAGGAGGGCGAAGCTGCACTGCCACTGACCCTGCGCTGGAGCAATTCCGAGGATGCCGAGGGCGTGGCAATTCCGCTGCACTTCGAGAAGAACCCTACCTTCTGCGAGGCGGTCTTTGAGGACGAGAGCAACCTGATGCTGGAGCTGAACGGCAAGTGGTTCTATAAGGCGCCGGGCACCAGAACTGTGGATATGATGGCTGCGTTCTTTGAAAAGCCGCTGCAGGGTGAGACGGACCTGACACTGAAGATCTTCGCACCGCCGGCAACGGGGGAGAACGACCTCTCGCAGGAGGACGGCATGTTCCACTGCGACACCACCCTCACCAGCCTGCCCAAGGTGCGCATCCGGTTCGAACCGGTGGAAAAATAATCCGGCGGAAATTTTTGAGAAAAATTCCCTTGACAAAAATTAATTCATCCTGTATAATTTAAATAACGAGATTATCAAGGGCTTGTTATGATGACGATATCAGCAGCCCGGAAACAGGAGAATCATAGAAATGGGATTATTCGACAAAGTCAACCAGATGAGCCGCAGCGTGTCTGAGAGCTCCAAGAATGCAGCAGAAACCAGCAACCTGAAGAAGAAGATCGCCTACGAGCAGGAGCGGATTCAGGAGCAGCTGCAGGAAATCGGCCGTCTGTTCTACGAGAATCCGGACGGCGACCACAAGGCAGAGCTGGAAGTTTGCGCAGACATCGACGACAGAAAGCGCCGGATCGAGAGCATGCGCAGCGACCTCACCTCCATGAAGGGCGTTCGGGTCTGCAGCAAGTGCGGTGCACGGTTTGACGAAAAGTATGCCTTCGCATTCTGCGGCCAGTGCGGCGCAAAGCTGGAGGACTAATCACAAGAGCATAGCAGCAGCACATGCCCGCCTTGGGGGTGTGCTGTTTTTGTGTGCATACAGGAGGGAAAAACATGCAGCCAGAGTATTGCTTTGATTGGGCGAGCGTGCACGTGCCGGCATCGGCAGTGATCGCCCTGATGCGGAAGCACCGGAATGACGGCGTTTCGATTTTGTTTCACTATGCGCAGGGACTCTATAAGGTCGGCGTAGATCCCGGCAACGCAAGAGAACCGTTTTATATGGATGAGGATACCTATCCGTCCATGTTTGCTTTTTGCAGCTGCGCCTGCATCGAGGGCGGATTTCTTCTGCCGGACTTGCAAGACAAGCTGGACATCCTCTCGGTAAACGACGGGGATCCGGCAGCGTATTTTGCGGATTAAAGTATTTTGCGGATTAAATATATATGGAAGGAAGTTTGGTATGGAAACAGCAAAAAAGAAAAACCGGTGGCTCTCTTTTTTCGTAGACGGCGTGCTGTCCGGTCTGATGATCGGCACAGGCGGGACTGTTAGCCTGTCCTGTGACAACCGGTATCTGGGGGCATTTTTATTCTCGCTGGGGCTGTTCTGCATTGTGCAGTTCCGGTACGGACTGTACACCGGAAAGGTGGGCTATATTCTGGATCGGGATCTGCCCTATCTAGCGGAGACCTTTTTCACACTGCTCGCCAATGCCGTCGGCGCAGCTGCCATGGCAGGACTGGTGCATCTGACGAGATTCGCACGGGACACAGCGGTCACGGGAATGGATGTGACGCTGATGGATCGGGCGCAGGCATCCATGTCGGCGAAAATGGGCGACCATCTTTGGAGCGCATTTGTGCTGGCGATTTTCTGCGGCATCATGATGTTCTCCGCCGTGGAGCGCTCCCGCCGCTGTCAGGAGAGCAAGAACACCGTTGCCGGACTGTTTGTCATCGTAATGCCCATTATGGTGTTCATTCTCTCCGGCTTCAACCACTGCGTTGCGGATATCTTCTACTATTTTCTGGCAGGCTGTCCGGATCCCGGCCGTGCGCTGCTGTATTTCCCGGTGGTCATTCTGGGCAATCTGGTGGGCGGTATTCTGATCCCGTTCCTGAAGCGTTTCTCGAACCAGCCGCTTTAACCATCGCTTTTCCGGATAAAATTCAGACAATACCGCACATGAGAAATCGTGTGCGGTTTTTTCGAAAAAGGAGGACGTATTTATGGCATGGCTATCTTTTCTCTTGGTGGGCTGCGGCGGTGCGCTGGGTGCAGTGCTGCGGTATGCCATCGGCTTGATTCCGGTTCGGAGCGAATTTCCGGTGCTCACCCTCTGCATCAACTTTTTCGGTGCTGCGGCAATCGGACTGATTGCGGAGACGGCTGCGGGACAGCAGCTCTCCGCCCGGAGTACGCTCTTCTGGAAAACGGGCGTTTGCGGCGGTTTCACCACGTTTTCCACCGTTTCGCTGGAGGCGGTGACGCGGTTTCAGGGAGGCAAGTGGGGTCTGGGTAGTTTGTATGTGCTGCTGAGTGTCGCCGGCTGTTTTGGCGGTGTGCTTCTGGGAAAGCTGCTGCACCGCTGGCTCTTTGCAGTGTGAAAACAGGGGGAGCAGCTTCGCATCACACTGGGCAGTGGAGCATGTGCTCCGGAGCGACGGACAAAAGCTTTTGAATATACAGGAACAGCACTCGGAACAGCGGCAGTATCCCATTCATTACACTGCTGGCGGAGCGAGGCAGCAGGAGCGTGGGGAGAATGGATTGCAGTTTGATGGATTTCATAAACAGAATCTTCATAAAAAAGCCGACAGCATCTGCGTAAAAAAGCAGATGTCATCAGCGAAACAGCGGTTTTGGAATCCCAGGGGAGAACATCATTCCCGATCTTGAATTGTGAACTGTAAGCAAAACCCGACAACGCTTCTGTGCTATAATGAATTGCGGAATCTGTCAAGTATTCCAGAAAGGAATGGTTTCCATGAAAGAACAGCGGAGCATCTGCCTCGGCGGAACGCAAATTTCCTATACGTTGGAGCGCAAGGCAGTGAAAAATGTCAATCTGCGGCTGCGCCCGGAAACGGGATTGCTGGTTTCTGCGCCAAACGATGCGCCGCTGGCGCTGGTGGAGCGGATTTTGCAGCAGCATGGGGAGCGGATTTTGCAGACACTGCGCCGGTATGATACTGTCTCAGAACAGCCGGCGCAGTACCCCGTCCACTACACCGCCGGCGAAACGGTGCTGTATCTGGGAAAATACTGCCGTCTGTCGGTGGAGCAGGGCAGCCGGGACAGCGTACAGGTGCAGGGAGAGACCATCCGCCTGCTGGTGCGCCAGCCGGAGCAGGAGGCGCTTCGCAAAAAGACGTTCGACGACTGGTGGGAGCGCTCCTGTGAAAAAGCGGTGCGGAATCTCTGCCGCGCAGTCTATCCCGTCTTTGCACCCCACGGTATCGCCTTTCCGGAGATCCGCTTCCGTGCCATGGTGTCCCAGTGGGGAAACTGCCGGCCGCAGCGGGGAATCCTCACATTCAACACCCGCCTGCTGGCAGCACCGGTGCGCTGCATTGAATACGTGGTGATGCACGAATTCACCCACTTCCTCTACGCCGATCACTCCGGGAACTTCTACGGGTTTGTGGCACAGGAACTGCCGGACTGGAAGCAGCTGGAGATGCAGCTGCGGCAGGTGCAGACACGGCTCTAGAGCACCATTTCATCAGAAAAAGCCGGAAACTCTGGAAAAATTTATCAAACTGCACAAAAACGGCAGGTGCGGTTTGTCTGGTTTCCATAGAAATTTGATGTGAAAAGAAAAAAATATTGCATTTTTTTCACCAATGTGATAAAATGAGTATTGGATCGTGTCCGGATGCGGAAAGGACTGAAAGCTGCTTGGATTTTGGCAAAAGCCGGAAAAACAGGCGGCGCATCCGATTTCTGGAACGGACAGGACAAATCGGATTCGTTTTTTGCGAAAGGAGTATTTTTATGAAGAAAATTGGGCTCGGTAAACGGGTGCTTGCCTGTGTTGCAAGTGCCGCAACGTTGCTGACCGGAACGACGGCACTCTCTGCAGTGGGAATGCAGGTGCAGACGCTGACCGCATCGGCTGCATCCTATGACAACTATGCAAAGCTGCTGCAGTACACCATGTATTTCTATGATGGAAATATGTGCGGCAGCGATGTGGGAAGTGCTTCGCAGTTCACATGGAGAGATAACTGCCACACTGCCGATGAGGTGGACGGCGGTTACCACGATGCAGGCGACCACGTAAAGTTTGGTCTGCCGGCAGGCTACACCGCTTCCACACTGGGCTGGGGCTACTATGAGTATAAGGACAGCTACGACGCACTGGGACAGACAGCACACCTGAAGGCGCTCACAGACCGTTTCTGCGATTTCTTTAAGGCGAGCACAAAGCTGAACGGCAATGACGTTTCCAGCTTATGCTATCAGGTGGGCAAGGGTCAGGAAGACCACGATGTCTGGTGCTCTCCGGAATCCCAGACCGACCAGAGCCTGCGTACCGCATACTGGACTTCGGATGATGCCAGCGACATCGCAGCAGAATATGCCGCAGCACTGGCAGCAAACTATGTCAACTTCGGCAACGAGGAAGATCTGACCTATGCAAAGGCACTGTACAACTATTCCATCCGCACCAATAAGGCAGAGTGCCCGGCGGCTGGCAACTTCTACGGCTCCTATGACTATTATGACGATCAGGCATGGGCAGCTGGCTGGCTGTATCTGGCAACCGGCGACAGCTCCTATAAGACATTCCTGAACACCTTTATGAATGCCTCAAACGCCGGCAAGTCCGGACAGTCCGGCTGCCAGTGGGGCGTATATTCCCCCATGAGCTGGAACAATGTCAGCCTGGGTGCTGCCATTCTCCAGAGTGAGATCACCGGCAGCGGTTCTGACTGGTCCAAGGTCACCACTTATCTGAACAGCAAGTGCACCAGCGATAGCCAGTACTACTGCGAAGCTTCCTGGGGCAGCGCACGGTATAACACCACCATGCAGCTGGCTGCATTGGTTACCTCCAAGTATTCCGCACAGAGCGGAAAGGATTATTCCGGCTGGTGCAAGGCACAGATGGCAATGATCCTGGGCAACAACCCCAAGAACGTCAACTTTGTCGTTGGCATGGACTCCAACTCCGCAAAGTATCCGCATCACAGAGCAGCTTCCGGCTACAGCAGCTTTGACGAGATGAAGAAGCAGACCGGCTATAGCGCAAACGGCCACACACTGGTCGGCGCACTGGTCGGCGGTCCGGCAGATGCAAACTTTACTTACACCGACTCGGTCAACGATTATGAGGCAAACGAAGTTGCGCTGGACTACAATGCAGGCATTGTCGGCGCAGCAGCAGGTCTGTACTCTATTTATAAGACCGGTTCTATCGACTCTACTATCGAGGGTGTCAACGGTTCTGCTGTAGTTACCACCGAGGCAACACAGGCAACCACCGCCTCCACCACTCGTGCAACCACAACTACCACCAAGGCAACTCAGGCTACTCAGGCTACCACACAGTCGAGCAGCACATCGTCCGGCGGTGCAACCTACTCCAAGAACCTGAACCAGGCTGTAGATTATGACAAGCTGCCGGCTACTGATCGTATGATCGGCTGGGCTTGGAAGGATCTGGGCGTAAAGTCCGGTGACAAGGTTACCAAGGTTGAGGTCAACATCACCGCAAAGTCCGGCGAGATCGGCAAGTGGCAGGGCGCATTCGGCTCTTCCACCAGCGTGGCACCGGGCTACTGGACACAGAGCGATGACATGACGCAGGTCATCAACAGCAAGAGCGGTACCATCACATGGGATGTAGATTCTGCAACCTCCTCCATCATTCAGGTGGACTATGACGGTCAGCTGAAGTTCGGTATCTGGTGGATCGACTGCACGCAGTTCACCATTGACTCCATCAAGGTTTACACCGGTAACAGCAGCTCCGTTACCACTGCTTCTACTACCAAGACAACTACCAAGACAACTACCACAAGAAGAACTACCGCTTCTACCACCAAGGCAACTACCACGACTACCAAGACCACTGGCACACAGCCGAACTGGCCGGAAGCTACCCTGTACGGCGACGTAAATCTGGACGGCGCAATCGACCTGACAGATGCTGTTCTGCTGAACAAGGCAATCGCTGGCTCTGTTTCGCTGAGCGACCAGCAGAAATCGAATGCAAACGTTTGCACTGACATTGGTCTGAGCGCAAACGATTCCATGGCACTGCTGAAGTTCCTGGTTCGTCTGGTAAATAACCTGCCGACCGACTAAAAACGTGCAGTAAGATGCGCAATATTTTCCGATAAAAAGAGTGCGGAGGTCTGAGGACTTCTGCACCCTTTTTGAATTTCCATGGAGAAAAGCTGAATTTTCGTCAAAGTGCCCAAAATCTAATGGAACTGTTCGGTAAATTTTACTGAATTTTGAAAAATCTCTTTACAACAAAAATCGCATATGCTATAATATTTAAAACGAGAAAATTATGCGCTTGTAAGGGGATTATTGCGCCATTTTGCATATCTTATCAACCGCATAACACGTCCGGTTCGCCGGCGGGAAAGAATCGTTGTATTTGGACATGCGTACCCATGTCCATCACAAAAACTTTTTTCAATTTTCAAGGAGGATACTTATGCTGAAGAAAACTCTCGGCAAGAAGGTCATCTCCGTGCTCTCGGCTGCTGTTATGGCAACCTCTGCGACTGCGACCGGTCTGGGCGCAATCGCACTGACTGCCTCTGCTGGCAATGAGCTTGGAGAAGGTACTTTCGAAAACGGCAAGGGCTTGCCGTGGCACATTTGCGAAAACGCAACTGGTGAAATGAAGTTCGACATCACAGATGGCATTTATGCGATCCTGATCAAAACTCCCGGCGGTACTGGTTACGGCGGTGAGGACCGTTGGGACTGCCAGTTCCGTCATAGAAATCTGACCATCGAGAGGGGTCACACTTATCGTGTAACTTATAGTGTAAACCCGACCAACTCCGGTCATATGTATGCAAAGCTGGGTGACATGACCAACGATGACAAGGAAATGTGGCACGGCAACGGCGAAAAGCTGAGCATGACCTATGAGGAAGGCATCAGCACGGACGATCTGGTTAGCAAGCTGAAGAGCGCTAGCAAGACCGGCGAGAGAGTTGACTACGGTCAGGGCTGGGACGCTTGGAAGGGCGTTACCATTCCGGCAAACCAGTGGTCTACTTATGCTTATGAATTCGTTGTAGATCAGACCGACGGCGCAGAAGGTACCGGTGAGTGGACATTCCACATGGGCGGTACTGGCCGTTACACTCCGGAAGAGTGCTTCCCGGCTGGCACAATCGTTCGGTTCGACAACCTGGCACTGGTTGATATGACCGACGACAAGACCGACTATGTTACCACTCCGGATTATAAGATCACCGGCGTTGAAGTAAACCAGGTTGGTTACTATCCGAACGCTGCCAAGAAGGCTACTCTGATCCTGGACAGCGAGAGCGACACCAAGCAGTATGACTACTCCATCAAGGATTCTGGCGGCAACGTTGTTTACACCGGCACAACTGATGGCAAGGTTATCTACGATAACGGCGGCTGGAACTACAACCAGGTGATCGACTTCACCGACTTCACCACAGAGGGCAAGGGCTACACTCTGGAAGTTGCTGGCAAGACCTCCATTCCGTTCGATATCAGCAGCAGCCTGCTGTCCGGCGACGGATCTTCCGCAAGCATGCTGACCAACGCAATCAACTACTTCTACCAGAACCGTTCTGGTATAGATACCAAGGCTGAGTACATCACTTCCAATCAGGTTGTTGACGGCAGCTCCGCAACTCTGGCTCGTAAGGCTGGCCACAACCCGGATAAGGCTGAGGTTGCAGACGAGTGGGTTTACATCTACACCGAAGAGCCGAGCTACGGCAAGAGCATTGATGTAACCGGCGGCTGGTACGATGCCGGCGACTACGGTAAGTACATCGTAAACGGCGGTATCTCTCTGTGGACTCTCATGAATATGTATGAGCGTTCTGTGGCTGTCGGCAAGGCTGACAAGTGGGCAGACGGCACCGGTACTGTTGTTATTCCGGAAACCAATAACAACACACCGGACATCCTCGACGAGTGCAAGGTTGAGCTGGACTTCTTCCTGAAGATGCAGCGTGAGGATGGTATGGTATACCACAAGATGCACGACTACAAGTGGACCGGTCTGGCAGTTGCTCCGTCTCAGGAGGGACAGCCGAAGCGTATCGTAAAGCCGGCTACTTATGCAGCAACTCTGAACTTCGCAGCAGCATGCGCACAGGGCGCTCGTCTGTTCGAAGCTTCTGATTCTACTTATGCAAAGACTCTGAAGGACGCAGCAGTCAAGGCATTTAAGGCAGCACAGGATCAGTACGCACCGTTCACCGGCTTCACAGACACTGGTCTGTATGCGCCGATGGTACTGGCAAACAAGGGCGGTGGCCCGTACGGTGACGACAACGTCAGCGACGAGTTCTACTGGGCAGCTTGCGAACTGTACATCACTACTGGCGATAAGGCTTACTATGATGTACTGAGCCAGTATGGCAACGGTCAGAACGTATACGGCAAGGACAACGGTAAGGCTTTCGAGGTTTCCAGTGTTCTGGCCGGCGGCGAAAACAACAACACATGCTCTCTGTTCACTTGGGGTACTCTGAACAGCGTAGGTACCATCTCTATGTATGAGAATTCGGCTGACATGCTGAAGAAGGGTCTGCTGACTCAGGACGAAGTTGACAAGATGAAGGAAAGCATCATCAGAGCTGGTGACTACTATCTGGATATCCAGTCCAAGTCTGCATATGACATCCCGTATGTAGGTCACAACTATGACACCGAAGTTTGGAAGTACGACAGCGCAAGCGGCACAGGCAACCTGGTTGGTCTGGAGCTTGAGGATGGTTACGAGTGGGGTTCCAACTCCATGGTAATCAACAACGTAATGGCTCTGGCTCTGGCTTACGATGCAACTGGCGATGTGAAGTACATCGATGGTGTAACCTCCGCATTTGACTACCTGATGGGTCGCAACCCGCTGGAGCAGTCTTATGTAACCGGTTATGGCGAACACTCCACACAGTATCCGCACCACAGATGGTGGTCTGGTCAGCTGAATAGCAGCGACTTCCCGTATGCACCGGCAGGCGTTCTGTCCGGCGGTCCGAACTCCAACATGGAAGACCCGATGGTTCAGGGTATGGGCTACAAGATCGGTTCTCTGGCTCCGATGAAGTGCTACCTGGATAACGTAGAGGCATGGTCCGTAAACGAGTGCACCATCAACTGGAACTCTCCTCTGTGCTGGGTTGTATCCTTCATCGAGGACGAAGCTCCGAACATTCAGCGTGATGGCACAAAGCCGACTACTACTACCACAACTGACGAAAACGCAACTACTACCACAACTGCTGCTACCACTGCTTCTGACAGCGATAGCACTACTACCAGCAACAGCAATGAGACAACTGCAACCACTTCTGAGGGTGCAACTACCACAACAACCGTATTCAGCACACCGGCTGGCGTTCTGCTGGGCGACGTAAATCTGGATGGCGATGTTGATCTGTCTGACGCAGTTCTGCTGAACAAGGCAGTTGCAGGTGCAGTTCAGCTGAACGAACAGGCTACTCTGAATGCAGACTGCAACAGAGGCGTTGGTATCACTGCTGACGACAGCATGAGCCTGCTGAAGTTCCTGGTATACCTGATCGACGCTCTGCCGGAGTAAGGCGAAGCGATTCGTACAACTTTTGTACAACATGAAAACGGGCTGATTTAGAGCTTCGGTTCGTTTTGAAAAGGGCACTGCGCTCCCGAATGGGGGTGTGGTGTCCTTTGTTTTTGGAATAAGTCCGCTGTCACCCGCATAAGATAATGGAAAAAGGAGGCGGAGCAATGCGGACGGGTTATGCTGGAATCTTTGTAGCGGTGCTGCTGCTGTGCGGATGCACGTTTCACACGGGACGTGCTGTGCCGGAAAATGCACAGTTCTGCGACAATTTGGCAGATCGGGTGCAGAGTCTGGAACAGCTGCACCTCACTACCACCACTGCGCCGGCGGCGGAGGGAACCGCCTGTGTGCAGTACGATCCGACCTATGCCATGTGGTTTCCGGTGATGGACTATGCGGAAACCCTGCAGGGCAAGGATGCGGAATCGTTTCGTGCGGAGATGCGCCGGCGTTTTCAGCAGGCAGCGGACATGGGCATCAATACGGTCTATCTTCATGTGCGGGCTTACTGGGATGCCTATTATGCCTCGGCGCTCTTTCCCGTGGGGGAGTATGCCGGAGAAACGCTGGACTTCGACCCGCTGGAGATCATGCTGGAGGAAGCGCATGAACTGGGGCTGTCCGCGCATGCGTGGATCAACCCCATGCGCGGACAAACCGACGAGGGTATGCAGCAGATGGGCACGCAGTTTCCGGTGAAACAGTGGTATGAGGACACGGAAAAGCGGGGGACATATCTGGTAAAATCCGGTGTGCTCTGGTGGCTGAATCCGGCGTATCCGGAGGTGCGCCGGCTGATTGCGGACGGCGTGCGGGAAATCGTGGCGCAGTATCCCGTGGATGGGATTCACCTGGACGACTATTTCTATCCGACCGCCGATGCAGCGTTCGATGCGGCAGCATTTGGGGCGAGCGGAGAGTCGGATCTGACGCAGTTTCGGCTGGCACAGACCAACGCCATGGTGCAGCAGATTTACCAGACGGTGAAGTCTGTGAATCCGGCGCTGCAAGTGAGCATCAGTCCGCAGGGAACCATGCACGGCAACTATGAGAGCCAGTTCTCCGATGTGCGGCGCTGGGCGGCGGAGGCGGGCTATTGCGATGTGCTGATTCCGCAGGTGTATTTCGGCTTTGAGAACGAAGTTGCGCCGTTTGCCGAGACGACAGCCATGTGGGCGGAAACGGTCACCTGTCCGGCGGTGTCCCTCGTCGTGGGCATCGGAACGCACAAGATGGGACGGGAGGACACCTGGGCAGGAAGCGGCAGTCAGGAGTGGCTGGAGCACAGCGATATCCCTGCACGGCAGGTGGAACTGATTCTCTCCATGGCGCAGGTGCACGGCGTGGCGATTTACGACTACGCCACCACGTTCCAGCCGGAAACCGCCGTGGAGGCCATGCAGCAGCAGGTGGAAGAAATTCAGGAACTGCTTCGCCGCTGACGCAAAAAGCGCATCCTCGGAACTACGCCGAAGATGCGCTTCTTTTACGAAAAGATCAGGGATGGGTTACTTGCCGGCAACTGCCTTCTGGAGTGCCTCTACCTTGTCACGGCGCTCCCACGCAACGCCCAGCTCTTCCCGTCCCATGTGGCCGTAGGCAGCCAACTGGCGGTATTGCGGTTTGCGCAGATCCAGCATCTCGATGATGCCGGCAGGGGTCAGACGGAAGATCTCCGGAATGACCTCCTCCAGAACGTGTTCCGAAACCTTGCTGGTGCCGAAGGTGTCTACCCGAACGGAAACCGGATTGGCAACGCCGATGGCATAGGCGAGCTGTACTTCGCAGCGCTTTGCCAAACCGGCAGCCACGATGTTCTTGGCGATGTACCGTGCAGCGTATGCGGCGGAACGGTCTACCTTCGTCGGATCCTTACCGCTGAATGCGCCGCCGCCGTGGCGAGCCATACCGCCGTAGGTGTCTACGATGATCTTTCTGCCGGTCAGACCGCTGTCGCCCTGCGGACCGCCCACAACGAAACGGCCGGTGGGGTTGATGTAGTACTTGGTGTTCTCGTCCAGCAGTTCCTTGGGCAGAACGGTGTTGATGACGTAGTTCATGATGTCCTTGCGGATGACCTCGGTGGAAACATCCGGTGCGTGCTGGGTGGAAACCACAACGGTGTCAATGCGCAGGGGCTTGTCGTCCTCGTATTCCACGGTCACCTGTGCCTTGCCGTCCGGACGGAGGTAGGTCAGGGTCTTGTTCTTGCGCATCTCTGTCAGCTTCATTGCCAGCTTGTGCGCCAGAGAGATGGGCAGCGGCATCAGCTCCGGCGTTTCGTCGCAGGCATAGCCGAACATCATGCCCTGGTCGCCGGCGCCGGTTTCGTGGGACTCGCTTTCACGGCTCTCCCAGGCATCGTTGACACCCATTGCAATGTCGGGGGACTGCTTGTTCAGCGCCGTCAGGACAGAACAGGTGTAGCCGTCGAAGCCGTACTTTGCACGGTCGTAGCCGATGTCTACCACAACGTCACGGGCGATCTGGGGAATGTCCACCTTTGCGGTGGTGGTGATTTCGCCCATGCACAGCACCATGCCGGTTGCTGTGATGGTTTCGCAGGCAACACGTGCCTGTGCATCCTGTGCCAGAATCGCATCCAGCACAGCGTCGGAGATCTGGTCGCAGATTTTGTCGGGATGACCTTCTGTGACAGACTCGGAAGTGAAAAGATTTCTTGCCATAGTTTTGTTCCTTTCTAACCTTTGGGGACAAACAAAAAAAGGTACCGCAAGGGTACCTTTGTGTGTTGTACAAGACCCTCATCTTTCGGATATACCGCAGGATTTGGCACCGCTGCTGACGCTTGCAATCAGCCGGTTGTCGGGCTTCACAGGACCTGTTCCTCCGCCGCTCTTGATAAGGTATATAAACGCCTGTTCGGTATTTTTTCCGAAAAATACGGAACAGGTTCTCAGGAAAATTTATCAGCGTGCCGTCTTTCGGCAGTCCCGCTGTTCCTGCCATACGGATCGCAAAATGCTACCGTTTCTATTATACCCGAAGATTCGAGCCGTGTCAAGGGAAAACCGCAATTTTCGCAGAGAATTTCAATGGAAAAATCGGGAGAAATGGCAGAGTGCAAAATGTGGCAGGCAAAACATGTTGAAATTCAGCGAATCAGCCGAAAAGTGAAAAGTTTCTTGCATTGCGCTTGGAAAAATGCTATAATAAAAGTATGTTTTTCGGAAGAAAATCGAGAAAAGGAGCGTATTTATGTTATCGGATATCGAAATCGCACAGCAGACTAAAATGAACCCCATCGGCGAGGTTGCCGCATCACTCGCCATTGCAGACGAGGACATCGAGTGTTACGGCCACTATAAGGCAAAGCTCTCGGAATCCCTGTTCCAGAAGCTGGCGGACAAGCCGGACGGCA
>ENA-OQHI01001177-OQHI01001177.1-human-gut-metagenome-genome-assembly--contig:-NODE-1177-length-13216-cov-4.380851_pt1 | contig 13216 bp, 10 predicted proteins | sample MGYA00242561_ERZ504713 | MGnify/ENA primary metagenome ERZ504713 (study PRJEB26092, sample SAMD00036217) | human gut metagenome | host: Homo sapiens | study: EMG produced TPA metagenomics assembly of... | reverse complement strand
GTAAATCATCCTCTTTCTATTGTACCACTGGTGTAAATTTTCTCTTTTTGACTAGTCCTATTTATATGCTAACATCAAAGATTTAGAGAACGATCAGACAAAATTAGATTCGGCATTAAAAGTATTGGATTGTATGATTTCTAAAAAAGGACAACAGTTGATTGCGAATGGAACGGGTGTAATTTCATTTAATCTAGATGTTGAATCTATGATGAATGATGTCAAAGGACTCGAGGAATCTTTAAAAAATAATAATATTTATATTCGTTATTCAGCACAAAAATCGTTTGCGGCTGCCAAAGAAGTTGTCCATGGATTATTAACTGGACAAATGGATGAAAATAGTGCGTATGATATTTTTTGCAAACTCATGAATGCGAAGAGTGATAAAGAAAAGGCAATTGTTCATTTTGACAAGGATTATTCCATTTATTTAAATGATAAAAATGGTCGTGATGCACCATCTTCAATTTTGACTACGATAAGAAAGGCGTATGATGTCAAGTTGGCATTTGTACCCTATTATTATTTTACTTCATCCATCTATAAAGGGGATTGTACGGCCAGTCAATTGGATTTAATGCTTTGTCACGATTCCAATACTTATGTTCATGTTAAAAAAATGAGTGGTAAAGAAATTTATGCGTTGGTAAAAGAATTGGATGTAAAAGACAAATACTCTTTACCAATCGCATCTGGAATGAAGCTTGTATATGATCAAAATTATAAATTAAAAGACATATTGGTAGATGACGTATCGATTGATTTTGATAAGAAGTATTCGATTCTGCTTTCAGATAGTACGGATGTATCGAATCCTTCTTTGGCAAGTGCATGGGTCAGTATTATGTCAAAACAGGATCAACCATCAAAACCAGAAGATTATATAGAGATTGGAAAGTAAAATTATGCAGAAGATGAAGAGTAAAAATAGATTTGTACCACTTCTTTTTGCGCTGTTGATTATAATCGTTGTTGTATCCCAAATTCTTTTTGCGAAGATGAATTCATATATTGAAACAAATGGAAAATTGAGTCTAGACGCGGTGGATGAACAACTTCAACAGACATATGACCTTCAGTTGGATTCGTATTATAGTCAACTTCATTTAATTGAGAATTATTTGATTCATGATTCAAATATATCTCTTGTAGAAAATCAAAAGTTTCTAAATAGCTGGCAAAATGAATTGGACAGTCAAATCTTATTTATAAAAGAGAACGGCACAGCTATAACGGCGGATGGCACTCGTTGTAGATTGGATATTTCCAATCCGTTATTAATGAATCTTAAAAATAATAAGAATATCGCAAAACTAATTCCATTAAGTTTTAGACAAGAATCCGGAAGTGGATTCTTAATGGCTGTACCATGTGAAAAATATGATATTGATGGTGAGTCATATACAGCCATAGGTTCTGTTATGGATAGTAAAAAGTTGAATTCCGTACTTAACTTAAATGGATATGATGGAAAAGCCTTTATTTTCATGGTAAATAAAGATGGCACTGTGATTTATACAAACCAGTCAAAAAAGGAATTGGTACAAAATTATTCGTTGATCAAACATTTAAAAATGGAAGATGCGATCAGTGATGAGCAGGCAGAAAAAATTGAAAAAGCAATTCAAAATGATGAACATGGCGTTGAGTTATTAGGGAATGATAAACCATTTTATTTAGGATATCGACCTATTCAAAATAATGATTCCATGCTTATATGCATTGTTTCAAAATATGTTGTAGACAATAGTTTAGTTAGCTATCAACGCATGGTATTGTTCATTGCACTTATTATGGTTATTTTGATTTTCTTCTTGATTATGGGATTATCTTTAAGTGTTTCAAAAATGAAGCTTACAGATCAAAAAATGAAATATGAAGAAAAAAATAAAGAGATTCAAGAAAAAAACTTAAAGGAATTAGCGAACATTAATAAGAATTTAAAGATTGCACAAAGTGCAACTACACAAGCTTTAGAAGTGGCTGAAAATGCCAATCGGGCTAAGACCGATTTCTTAGCGAATATGTCGCATGATATTCGTACGCCAATGAACGCAATCGTAGGTATGACAACACTTCTTCAAAAAGATTGTGGTAATGAAGAAAAAGTGAAGGAATATGCGAAGAAGATTGAATTATCTTCAAAACATTTATTGGGCATTATCAATGATGTTCTAGACATGAATAAGATTGAGTCGGGTAAGACGACCTTGAATTATACAGATTTATCCATCTTAGAATTTGTGGAACAAATCAATACGATCTTTCGTCCTCAAATGGATGAAAAACAGCAATCGTTTGAAATTCACGTGGAAAACATTTCACATGAATGGGTACATGCAGACAGTGTTCGTTTGATGCAGATATTTAATAATCTATTATCGAATGCCGTTAAGTATACACAAGCCGGTGGACACATTCAGCTTTGGTTAGAAGAATTATCTTCAAAGTCTTCGGTATATGCCAAATATCGCTTTTTAGTCGTCGATAATGGTATGGGTATGGAAGAAAGTTTTAAAGATAAGATTTTTGATGCGTTCACAAGAGAAGAAAATAGCGTGACAAATCGAATTCAGGGGACTGGTCTAGGTATGGCCATCACAAAGAATTTATTGGATGCGATGGGCGGAACGATTGAAGTGGAAAGCGAAAAAGGTAAGGGGAGTTGTTTTGAAATCTTATTGGATTTAAAGATTGTCAAAGATCATGAAGTAGTGAGCACAAAAATTGAAAATAGTATGGAGAGTATTTCTGGCATGAAATTCTTGTGTGCAGAAGATAATGAATTGAATGCTGAAATTCTTGAGGAATTATTGAAATATGAAGGAGCAAAGTGTGTCATTTGTGAAAATGGTAAGAAGATCGTAGAAACGTTTGAACAATCCAAACCAGGCGAATATGACATGATTTTAATGGATATTCAAATGCCAATCATGAATGGATATGAGGCAACATTAAAGATTCGTTCATTTGATCAAAATATACCAATTATTGCGATGACGGCCAATGCCTTCAGTGAAGATATTCAACATTCCTTGTCAGTAGGTATGGATGCACATATTTCAAAACCAGTCGATATGCAGATTTTGAAAAGCGTTGTACAAAACATAAAATCTGGCGGGGGGGGGTACCCCAAAAGGATATTACAGAAAACAAGTGAGGTAAGTTTGTGTTAATATATTCAAATTAGGTATGAATTGTGTTAGAAACAATGGATGAAGTGGGAATAGGGTTATGAAAAGTTTAGAAGAAAGACAGAAAATTTTGATTGTGGATGACTCCAAATTCAATCAGGAACTATTGATGGAAATAGTGGGTGAGAACTATCAATATATATTGGCTAATGATGGTTTAGAAGCCATTTCCATCCTACAAAAGGATTGGACAATTGATTTAATGTTGTTGGATATCAATATGCCAAAAATGAATGGGTTTGAAGTTTTGGAATATATGAATAAGTATCAGTGGATTGAAGAATTTCCGATAATTGTGATTTCTGCAGAAGAAGAGACTTCAATTATTGAAAAGGCATATAATTTAGGGGCTGTTGAATATATTCAACGTCCTTTTGATGCGTTTATTATTAAGCGAAGAGTTATGAATACACTTGTTTTATATGCCAATCAAAAACGATTGACCAATGTAGTAGTGAATCAGGTGTATGAAAAAGAAGAAAACAATAAAGTAATGATCAATATCTTGAGTAGTGTTGTAGGAACATACAATAAGGAGAGTCGTGAACATATTCTTCATATTCGTATTGCCACGCAGATGCTTTTAAGAAGGTTAGTTGAGAAAACGGATGCGTATCCTTTAACGGAGTCTGATATTACATTGATTGCGACGGCATCGTCTTTACACGATATTGGTAAGGTGTCAATCTCAAAAGAAATTTTAAATAAACCGACAAAGCTTACGGATGAAGAATATGAAATTATGAAGACACATACTTTACTTGGCGCAAAAATGATTCGTAGTATGGAATATCCGAATGATAATCCATTGGCTCAAATGGCTTATGAAATTTGTAGATGGCACCACGAACGCTTTGATGGAAAGGGCTATCCTGATGGTTTAGTGGGTAATGATATTCCTATTTCTGCCCAAGTTGTATCGGTTGCGGATGCATTTGATGCACTGACAAGTACGCGTGTACATAAAAAAGCCTATGATTATAGAACGGCCATTCAAATGATTTTGGATGGAAAGTGTGGATGTTTCAATCCATTGTTAGTAGAGTGTTTAAAAGAGGTGGGTACAGATATGTATTTGGCTTTTAAAACGCAAAAGGACGATTATAAAGATTATCATGAGGCAAAAAAATTGTCTAGTGAAATATTAAAATCAGAAACATTGCCATACAGTGATCATTCACAGCGCATTATTGATTTTTTAAAGGAAAAGATGGACTTTTTTGAATTGAGTCAATCTAAAGTCTTATTTGATTATAATCCTTTAATTGGTGAGTTAACTATTATAGATCGAGAGAAAAATAAAAAGTATAAAAAGAGTGTTTCGGAATTTGAGTCGTTTGATGTGAATGACGAAGTGGTGGAAGAAGTTAAAAAACATTTAAATGAAACTTCTGTGGAAAATAAAGAGTTTACTTTACAATTTAAAGAGTTAAATATAAAATTTCATACGTTGTGGTCTGGTTTGGATACAGATCAATATATTGGCGTGATTGGTCAAATAGATAGGAGGATATGATTTGAAAGGGAAACGAATAATTACAAGTTTATTGAGTCTATCTTTACTTGTTTGTCTACTAAGCGGATGTAAGACAAGGAATTTAGAATCGGATGCATCCAATTTACCTGTTATTACTTTAGGCAGTGATAATTATCCTCCCTACAACTATTTGAATGAGGATGGAAATCCTACAGGTATTGATGTGGATTTGGCAACCGAAGCGTTTAAACGATTGGGATACAGAGTTGAAGTGGTTTATATTGATTGGGAAAAGAATAAGGAACTTTTAGAAAGTGGAAAAATCGATTGTATCATGGCATGTTTTTCTATGGAAGGAAGATTAGATGACTACAAGTGGGCTGGTCCATATATCGCAAGTCGTCAGGTGATTGCGGTAAACGAGGATAGTGATATCTATACTTTGGATGATTTAAAAGGTAAAAATGTAGCTGTACAATCGACCACAAAGCCAGAAGGCATTTTATTAGAGGGTAATTATAATGTAGGTAATTTGATTAGTTTAAACCATAGAGAATTGATCTTTACATTCCTACAAAAAGGATATGTGGATGCGATTGGCGCTCATGAAGAATCGATTATTCAATATATGAAGGACTATCATGCGGATTTTCGTATTCTAGAAGAGCCATTGATGCGAGTAGGCATTGGTGTAGCTTTCTCAAAAAATGATAAGCGTGATCTTTGTGAGAAGTTGGATCAAATATTAAATGAGATGAGGCAAGATGGCACATCTAAAAAGATTATAGGTAAATATCTAACGAATCCAGAAAAGTATTTGGAGGTGGATGATTTTGCGTATTAAAAATTGTTACTACCATATACTGACAGTACTACTAGGGGTTTGTATGATTTTCTCTTCTGCATTTTATTTTATCCAAACACAAAAAGATGAAACAGAAACTAAGTTGGTAAAAATTGTAAATTATGTAAAGATACAATGTTCTACATATACCCATTATAATGAGGCGAGTGAATCGAAGAGTTTATTAAGAACGATTGAGAGTTGTCGTCAGCTTCAAACGAATCTTCAAAGTAAAGTAGATGCAGGAAAACTTATAGATCAAGCTTTTCTAAAGGATAATCTTAGTACATTATGGATGGATGGGATTCTTGTATTGGATGAAAATGGGAATATAGAAAGTTCCTATAGTACAAATGATTCCATTTTAAAACAAGTTCATCAATATATCCGTAAAGATATTGTTTTGAATTATATGAATTGTCCAGAAAGAACATATGCACAACGCGTTGAATTGGATGATGGGTCTCATTTAGATATTGCGACATGTGCAAGAAGTGATGCACCTGGTATTGTCGTTTCTTATTTTTATACTTCCGCTTATTTTGCGCAGAATTATAATTTAACACTTCAAAATTTGTTGAAAGGATATAGTACAAAATTGGATGGAACGATTCTTGTTTGCGATGAAGGAAACATCATTGCCAGTAATGATAAATCACTTCTTCATGCTTCGACAAAGAAGAATGAAATTGTTCAATTATTAAAAGGAAACAAGGATAGTCAACATATGTATCATTTTAATAATAAAGGTGCAGGCTATTATGGCATTATGTTGAAACAAAGTAATTATTATATCTTTGCCTATATTCCAGATCATGTGGTATTTGAAGGTGTTTTCACAAAATTAGTTGCGATTTTACTTGTATATATATTGTTTGTGCTTGTACTAAGATATATTGGTCATCGCAATAATCGTATAAGACAGGCTAAAGAGCAAGAAAAAGAGAAGGTGCACCAAGAAGAATTATTAAAGGCAGCTAAAAAGGCAGAGGCGGCTAATGTTGCCAAAACCGAATTTCTTCAAAGAATGTCTCACGATATTCGTACTCCAATCAATGGAATCATTGGTATGGTTGAAGTTGGTGATCATTATAGTGATGATATTGAAAAGCAGGCCCATTGTCGTGCAAAGATCAAAGATGCTTCCAATACATTACTTGAATTAGTGAATGAAGTATTAGACATGAGTAAGCTTGAGTCGGGTGAAATCGTCCTTGAAGAAGTTGGATTTAATATAGATAAGTTGAGTGATGAAACGATTGGAATAGTAGAAGAACTCGCAAAAGAGCGTAATATTCAAATTGTCGAAGAAGAAAAAAGTATTACCCATCCATATTTGATGGGAAGTCCAATCCATGTAAAGCGTGTATTAATGAATGTTCTTTCCAATGCCATTAAATACAATAAGGATAATGGATTTATCTATGTAAGTTATAAAGAGTTGGACTTAAATCATTCAAACTCGACCGTAATTGAATTCACTTGTCGAGACACAGGCGTTGGTATGTCTAAAGAATTCCAGAACAAAATCTTTGAGCCTTTTGCCCAAGAACATATGGGAAGTCGTTCTAAATATGTGGGGACAGGTTTGGGTATGCCAATCGCAAAAAGCCTTGTCGAAAAGATGGGTGGATCCATTGCGTTTACAAGTCAAGAAGGTGTGGGTTCTCAATTTGTGATACGCATTCCATTTAAAATCGATGAAGAACATAAAAATGAAAGAGTAAAAGAATCCGCTTCCGCATCGATTGAAGGACTTAGCGTTTTACTTGTAGAAGATAATGAATTGAATATGGAAATTGCCAGGTTTATTATCGAAAACGAAGGGTCTAGAGTTACTTGTGCTACAAATGGTAAAGAAGCGGTGGATATCTATAAGAACGCACCCGAATCTTTTGACATTATCTTAATGGATATAATGATGCCGGAAATGGATGGATATGAGGCAACTCGAATGATTCGTGAAATGGATTTAAATGTTCCAATTGTGGCGATGACAGCCAATGCGTTTATGGAAGATAAAATAAAGGCTAAAAAAGCAGGTATGAATGCACATGTATCCAAACCTTTAGATAAAGATATACTGATTCGAGTTATATCGAAGTTGTGTGGTTATAAAAGCGTATAGTGTTTTTAAATTAAAACGATAATTAAATCGAATAAATAACTATATAAGTTAGAAAAACGATGGCATGTTAAAATTTTGTATGTATAATGAATTTGATATTATCGATTGGCAAATTCAGTGAAAGCTTGAGATGTAAACATGCTGACCAATATAGTATTTTAAAGCAATTGATAATAGTTCTTTTTCGATTATGGATATGCATTAGAGTACAAAAGAGTTTCTGTGGCATGAACAAGAAACTCTTTTTGCGTTGAAGAAAGAGAAGAAAAGATTATGAAGAAAAAATGTGGAGGATTATTTAAAGAATTTGTAAAGGCAATCGTAAAACATACGATTGTTTTTATTTTGTGCAAATAAACTAAATAGAAATATTGTTTAGCTTCATGACTTATCATTTTCTTTTGAGTATGATAATTATATAAAAGTGAAGTTTTTTGACTTTGAAGAAAGTGCTTTTTAGTTGCCACGGCAACATATTTTAATCTTCATAAGGCACTTTATATAAAGGATAATAAATGAAATTAAGAGGATTTGTGCACCTTAAATGCACCTTTTGGATAACTTCATCAACAAATCAAATTAGAGAAAATTTAAATTGTGTGTCTATACTTGGATTGTTGTTAATGTTTTAACACGGATTCATAGTATTGTAAAAGCTGGTTTAAAAATCGTGATTGTAAAAAATCAATTCATCTAAAAAAGAATTATAAAAGTCTTTTACAATATTTATGTATTGATTCCAGTTAAAAATACGGTCGAAAATAAAAAAATATGATTGAAATCACGCATAAAAGCAGTCATAAATAAATACGATTGTTTTTATGCGTGATTATACATATAATATAATTAATAAAAGTGGAAAGGAGTCTATATGCGAGAAACAAGAATACTAGAATTTAAAGAAAAAATTACGAATACTTTTCTAAAAACAGTGAGTGCCTTTTCGAATTATGACGGTGGAGTGATTCTTTTTGGTGTGGATGATGATGGAAATATAAAAGGTTTGTCTAATGCGAAACAAGCTTGTTTAGATATTGAAAATAAAATCAAAGATAGTATTTCGCCTCAGCCAAACTATACTTTAGAAATCCAAAATAATGAGCAAACGATAAAATTAAGTGTAAAGAGTGGTCTTCAGAAACCGTATTTGTATAAATCAAAAGCATATAAACGAAATGATACATCAACAATAGAAGTAGATACATTAGAGTTTTCAAGACTTGTCTTAGAAGGAAAAAATATTCGGTTTGAAGAATTGCCTTGTAAAGATCAAAAGTTGTCTTTTGAAATTTTGCAAAGTAATCTAAAAGAGAAAATTCAGATTGAAACTTTTAATAAAGATACTTTAAAGACATTAAACCTATATGATGACGTGAATGGCTTTAATAATGCAGCTGGTCTTTTAGCGGATAAAAATCATTTTCCCGGAATTGATATTGTGAAATTTGGAGAAAATATCAGCATTATACAAAAGAGGATTACTTTTGAAAATACATCCGTCTTGGATATATATGAAAAAGCTCTTAGTGTATTTAGAGATTATTATCAATATGAAGTAATTCAAGGAGCTGATCGAAAGATGGTGGAAAAGATACCTGAAGCTGCATTTAGAGAAGCTGTTGCGAATGCTTTGATTCATCGAGTATGGGATGTGGATTCACAAATTAGAGTATCAATGTATGATGATCGAATAGAAGTTGTATCTCCAGGTGGATTACCATCGGGAATCACGGAGGATGAATATTTATCAGGCAAACTTTCGGCTTTAAGAAACAGAAATCTTGCGAATGTATTTTACAGATTGGGGTTTGATGAAATATTTGGAACAGGTATTACAAGAATTAAACAAGTTTATTCTGAAGCATCGGTAAAACCAAGTTTTGAAGTATCAGAAAATGCGATTCAAATTGTACTTCCTGTGTATGAAGAGAGTACAAATTTAACGGAAGATGAAAAAGTAGTGTATAAATTTTTGAGCAAAAATATGATGAAATCAATGAGTGAAATTGCACCATATATATCTTTTGGTAAATCCAAAACAACAAAGTTATTGAAAGATATGGAACAAAAAGGTGTAATCACTATTGAAGGTAAAGGGAAAGGGACAAAATATAGAATTAAATAAAATGAAAACATTTGATGACTTGCTTGTGCAACAATTGCAGGATGAAGAGTTCAAAAAAGAATACGAAGCTATTCAACCGGAAATGAATGAAATTAGAGCTCGTGTAGATGTTAGAACTTCGCAAGAAAAATAAATATGGCAGTTGGTCAATTTTAGGCTAACTGCTTTTTAAAGTCAGTTGAGATGGTACTAATATTGTGCAAAAGGATGATTTTGTGTTCTTTTAGAATGCTAAATTGTATCTAATTCAACGAAAATAACACGTTTTAGATCAAATAGGAACTATTGAACATAATTCACAATGTTTTCACATTGAAATTTTATAATTAGAAGTGCTACTGGATGTAGTAATGGTGAACCCTCTGAATTAAAAAAAGAAATCTGCTTGAGTTCTCGGCAGATCCTTCGATTTTTTTGCAGGAGGACGTGTTGTATGTATATTTATCTATACATTGATGTTGCCATGGTTTTATTGGCTTTAGTTGAATTGCTAAAAATCACATTGATTATTATAGAAAAATGTAAAAGACACTAGTTCACCCTCACCAATGGATTACTAGCGTCTTTTGACCTTAATTCAGAGTGACCACTGTATCCAGTAGTCTTTCTGTATTTGTATTATACCGATAAAGGAATGTTTATGCAAATGATGTTTTTGCTAGATGGAGTTTTCAACTTTAATATGATAAATTATATAAAAGTGAGGTTTTTTGACTATGAAGAAAGTGCTTTTTATTTGCCATGGCAACATATTCTAATATTCATAAAGTTCTTTATATAAAGGATAATAAAAGAAGTTAAGAGGATTTGTGCACCTTAAATGCACCTTTTGGATAGCTTCATCAACAACATGGCTTGGCTTAAATGCTGAGCTTTTTATTTATGCTTGTGTATAAATTATAAAAAATACTGAGCATAACTAGATAATCCGAAAATACAAATAATTTTTTAAGTTTTAGATATTAAAATATCCCTCTTCTACAAGATTTTGTCGACTTGTACCGGTTTTGTTTACTATTTTTTTTCTTGTGTGTAAGATTTACTTACCATAATATCACGGAGGCAAGAGATATAATGAACAACAGTTTTACCAGTAAATAAGCTATTGTGTCACATTTGGATGAAATCAATGGTTTGTTGTTATATGCAATATTAGATGAATGATTAACCAAGAATACAGATTTAAAAATGGGCTGAGTATATTAATGAAGAGGATTCCGTTTAAATTTATCAGTAGTCAGATACCTGGGATTTTTAGACGATGGAGAAACAAAAAAAGAATTTATTTGCAAAATAAATTGTATCGGAAATTATGTGGCTTTAATAAAAGTAATTGAAAAAAGGATCTTTTGATGATATGAGAAAATATGTTAATGCTGTTTTTCAGAATTTTGTAAAATATCTATTTGATATAAAAACTAATATTGGCATCATAATGTCAACATAAAATTCATCAAAATAGATCGTTTTATATTCACCAGTTTGAATCGCATTATTTAGTTTTCAAATGTATCAATTATGTCTTTCATTTTGTATTTTGAACCTACTGCATCAATGATGCTTTAGCAGAGTTAGAAATATTTCAAACATTTGATAAATTGAAAAAAAACCAATTGTGTATATTTGTAACACATAGATTGTCAAATATTGGTTCGTCGGATCAAATTATAGTTTTAGATAAAGGCGAAGTTATTGAACAAGGAGTTCATAAAGATTTGATTAAAAAGGATGTTAAATATAAAAAATTATTTGATACACAAGTTAGTCTATATAAAAAGGGAGGCATAGAAGAATGTTAGAAGTGAGAAATTTGTTCAAGGCATTAAACGGAAATGAAATATTAAAAAATATTAATCTTCAATTTGAAACAGGAGTTTATGGATTGTTAGGCGCAAATGGAGCAGGAAAAACAACATTAATTAAATGTTTGTGTAATTTATATGAAATTGATTCGGGGAGTATTTTGTATAACGGAATACAAATTAATCATTTAAAAAATAATTATTTTAATTCTTTAGGATATTTGCCACAAAATTTTGGCTATTATCAAGATTTCACAGCTTATGATTTTTTATCATACATAGGAGTTTTAAAAGGCTTAGAAGGAAAAAAACTTGAACATAGGATAGAATATTTGTTAAAAGAATTAGGATTATACGAGAAAAAGAATATTAGACTTAAGCTTTATTCAGGAGGAATGCTTAGGCGGGTGGGAATAGCTCAAGCATTGTTAAATGAACCGAAAATCTTAATTTTGGATGAACCTACAGCTGGATTAGATCCTAAGGAAAGAATTCATTTAAAGAATTTACTTAATCAATATGGTGAGAAGCATACAGTAATTATTTCTACTCATATTGTTTCTGATGTTGAGGATATTTCAAAAGCCATTATTCTCTTAAAAAAAGGTGAAATCTGTGAACAAGGTGATTTAGATGTCTTATTAAAAAAGATTGAAGGATTTGTTTATGAAGGAACTGTACCTAAAACACAATTGGATTATTTCATGAATAAGTATAGAGTTAGGAATGTATACGATTTGGGTAATACTATTAGAATAAGGATAATAACCAAAGATAATGTTGAAAAATGTTTTGTGCCTATAGAAGCTACCTTAAATGATTTATACTTATACTATTTTGATGAGGTAAGTGAAGATGACTAGGTTAATTAAAAATGAATTAAATAGAATATATACATGTAAGATTAACAGAATCTCAGTATTATTATTAATTATGATTCCCGTCATATATGGCTTTTTGACAGTGTTTCAGGATCAGACTATAACTTATTATGAACAAGGAATAATCTATGGTATTGATGCGATAACCTTTGAAAAAAATTTATCTCATGGTACTGTGGAAATAAATGATGATGAAATAAATAAAATTATTGATAAATTTCAAAAGCAAACAAATAATATTAACAGCAATGATGGCAAAGCATTTAAAACAATGTACAGTAAAGAGCTGAGGCCCTATGAAGAGGTGATTTCACTTATTGATTTTACTTTGGGTGGAACATATATGGATCAGTATAAAAAAATATTAGAAGTTAAGACTCCAATAAATTTTGTTGAGCTTTGGAAAGATAAAACTAATTGCACCGCTAAAACACAAAGTTTTAAATCTGGATATAGTAAAGGCTATCAAAGATTTCTGAAAAAAAATATGGATTTATTTCTATTTATGTCTATAATGCTTGCGATTTGCTTATCTAAAATGTTTTCTCAAGATAAAGAAGAACGGATGAATGAAATTATAAGTACAACAAAGAATAGGGGTACGAATCATTTTGTAGCAAAAGTGATTACTGGAATAATTATATCAAGTTTCTATTATTTGTTGGCCTTGTCCCATTTTCAATAATAATCTAAGAGTAAACAATTCGTGTGCTAGTTGTAATGAAAAATAGAATTACAGAGTATATAATATAAGAGCCAATA
>ENA-OQHI01001155-OQHI01001155.1-human-gut-metagenome-genome-assembly--contig:-NODE-1155-length-13444-cov-4.541109_pt1 | contig 13444 bp, 9 predicted proteins | sample MGYA00242561_ERZ504713 | MGnify/ENA primary metagenome ERZ504713 (study PRJEB26092, sample SAMD00036217) | human gut metagenome | host: Homo sapiens | study: EMG produced TPA metagenomics assembly of... | reverse complement strand
AGTCTATATCCTGAATATTTCTGCTCCACACTTCTCTTAAATCGTTACCTGTAGATTATGGGTATTCAAAAAAATCTATTATAAATTTACCACATCGAAAAATTCTAATTTATTGTTTTCTTTCAGTATACCATAGTTATAATCATTCCATCTGACAAATATATTTAATTCCTACGGATTTTTCTACAAAACATATAACCGCATATTATTACACTTCATCAGAAAAACTTTCTCAATCTCTATTGAAAAATCGTATCAGAACATCCGACATTCTATCTATCAATATTTTCTCTTTAGCAAATATAATCTTAGTACGGTATCCTACTCCCTCCGGCGCAAATTTTACTATACTTCTTATACCTTCAAAAGCAAACACACAAACTACTTTCTTACTAAAAAAGCCTAGAAGAGACATTCTCCTCTAAGCCTTTATACTTTATCACAGAATATTTTTTGCTTTTATTTTCCTCATGGTCACGAGGTTTTTTTCGCTTAAATCGTACCTTTTGAACACGTGTTGTTACATATAAAAGTCTTAAAACCACTAAATACTCTTATCTCACCTCATAAACAATCTTCACAAAAACACCTCTTTTGTTACATCCATATGTAAAAACATCTTTGTCATACTTTTTCTGTTATCGGTCACTATACTAATATATTATCTCTTATCTACCGCAAACATCTCTTCACACTGGATCATAGACTTATGTGCATTCTCTACCATCACTGTTAAGAATAAGAATATAATCTCTATAACAGTCATTGCAGAAACTCTAGAAAAACAGAACTCATCAAGAAAAAGTTTTTCTCTTGTTGCAGTTGTAATATGATATTGTACTTCTTCTCCGATGGCAGAATGAGCACTATTAGTAATACCTAAAGTCATAGCCCCATTCCTATTGGCTATCTTAACTGCTTCTAATACTTTATCTGATTCACCAGAGTTACTAATTGCAATAAGTACATCTCCTTTACCTAAAGTAAAAGAATAAGATAACTGTGTTTCCCATATAGTACCTGCAGTTGTAGGTATACCTAATTCATTAAACTTAAAAGCTGCATCAATAGCCACAGGAATCGTATTTCCTACCGCTACTACCTGTACCCTAGAAGCATCTCTAATACCCTCTAAAATTGCTTTAAATTCGTCTGTATTGATCTGATTTACTGTCTGTTTGAGTTCAGTAATCTTATTCACAAGAATATTCTGTAATGATTGTGGTATATCCTCTACTGATATTTCATTAGATACTTCACCACTCTTATGTGTATCCACTAATTCCTGTGCTAAAGAGATCTTTAACTGGGCAAAACCTTTTAAACCTACCTTACGACAAAATCTAGATACAGATGCAATAGACACATCACTTGTTTCTGCAAGTTCAGATACAGTCATATCTACGACTTCTTTTGGATTATTTAATATATACTTCGCAATCTTCTTTTCAGCATCAAATAACTGATCATATAGCACAGTAATATTATCTAATACACTTCCCATTTCTTATTCTCCTTCTACAATGAAATTCCTTACATCGTCATGTTAACACAAAAAAATTCTTTACACAAACAAATAGAAAAAATGAGAGAAACATTAATATATACCACTCATTTAAGATGCATCATCATAACAATAATTTGTATCAGTTATCTTTTTTAAAATTTATCATATCAGTATTGTGATCAGATTGCTTCTTGTCATCATTGATAAGAATGCAAAAAATAACTACCTCGCTCCCTGGTAAAGTTTGAGGTAGTCATTTACTAAAAACAAATCCAAGGACAACCGCTTACTGGCTGTTCCTCTTTTCGTCTCCATTATAGTTTACAAACAAACCAAAGTCAATATATACATCTGTTTGAAGCTTCTGAATGAGAAAAAAGAAAAAGCAGACTTTCGTCTGCTTACTCTACAGTGAATTCTTCACCCTTCAACATTTTCTTAATATACTGCTTATTCTGTTCTACGCTATTTACATCAGGAATAAAGTAATAAAGTCTTGTATCAGGCATATAATATCCACCCTTCATCATCAAACCATTACCTGCTACCATAGAAGACTGGAATGACCATGAAGCATTGGTATTAAGCTGATCATTCGCAATTCTAGCCATTTCATTCATCGGCATATCAGTCACAAATGTACCTTCAATAGATTTTAAGATATCCGTATAATGAGTAATGATTGCTGGAGAAGCCATCTTTCTAATAATAGCCTGTAGAACTGCCTGCTGGTTCTGTGCTCTATGACGATCACCAGTAGTATAGGCATGTCTTTCTCTAGAGAAGGCTAAAGCCATCTGACCATTCATATGGTTCCATCCTTCTTTAATAGGCTGTCCATTCCATACAGATAAGTCTTTATCTGAATAAACATCAACACCACCTAGTGCATCTACTACTTCTACTAATGATTCAAAGTTAACTCTTGCATAATAGCTAATATCTACATCTAAGAAGTTTTCTACTGTCTTAACTGTATTTTGTGTACCTGTTAAGCCAGAATGTGTGAGTTTATCTTTCTGAGAAGCATCTGCTAAAGTTACATAAGCATCTCTAGGGATACTAGTCAATAATACTTTATGTTCAGGGATATTAATAGTCATTAAGATATTCACATCACTACGTGATACTTCCTGTACACTTCCACGAGAATCAATACCAGAAATATATACACAGAAAGGATCCTTTAATACATCTAAAGTCTTTTCTTCTTTAATCTTATTGTATGATTTAAACTTTGTTGTCCAGATCACTCTTGTATCCTTATCAAAGTTCTTTTTATAGTCTGTAATTAGATCTCTAGAACCTTCATTAATAAGTATTGCATCTACTTTTTTATCATATAATGCATCTACAATCGCTTCTACACCATACAACTCACTCACACCATAGTTAGATATTTTCTTACTTAAACGGTTCAATGCTTCATTTATTTTAGTTCCATTAGGATTATATCCTACTGTCTTCTTTAAGAGATCATTCATCTTTTTGTATTTACTATTCTTTCTAACTACTAATGAATATGTTACATAATCATATTCGCTAGTTACTTTATTGTAGGCTGCTTTACCAGACTGAATAAAGATACATCCTATAATTAAGAATATACTAATAACAATAGAAATAATCTTACCTGCAAGAGGTCTTTTCTGTACCTTTCTAGATACGATAGGTCCTGGTTTTGCGACTAAATAGACAAGTAATGCAAGTACTGCCAAGAAAGACCCTATCACAATCAAATAACGCATAGGTAAAACTTTTACAAATATGATGCTAATCATAAGTATGATGCTTAATACTATCTGAACACCGATAATAAAACGATGATCAGTCATGAAACCCAACTTTTTCTTCATCTTTTATATCTCCCATTCCCAAAACAGCACGAAAGTATACATATTTTACAAAAAATGTATAAAAATTGTGTTGACAAAACTTAGTATAGCACATCACCTTATTATATGTAACAATTTCACCAAGTAAATTTGTTATTTGTAACAAGTTTACACTCCTTGTAACATATTTATATGTTGTATTTATTACTACAACTAAAAAAAGAAGAACCTTCAATGAGGTTCTTCCTAAAAACATTAAGCTTCTTTCTTCTTTAATAATACATAACCTAATAATGAGATCATTGAGAAGAATGCGAATACTCCTACCATAGTAGTATCACCAGTTGCTGGTTTAGTACTTGGTTTTACTTCTGGTTTAGTTGTTTCTTCTGGTTTAGTTGTTTCTTCTGGTTTAGAAGGAGTAGTAGGTTTTTCTTCAGGAATACTTGGTGTAATAACTGGTAACTTTTCTAATGCATCCATAGCTTTTCTTAAGTCTCCAGTTAATGCATCTACTTCTTCCTGAGTTAATTCATTCTTATTTTCTAATGCTTTTTCAGTTGCTTCAATGACGTCTAATAAGTTCTTATAACTCTTTTCTGTATATAACTTACTATCAGTCTTCTTAGCCTGATCAAGTAATAATTCAAGTTCAGCTGTATTACCACGAGTAACAAGCTTCTTAGAAGCTTCTTCTAACTTATGAGTTAAAGCTTCAATTTCAGCACTTGTATGTTCAGCTTTTATTTCTTCTTTGATTTCATTTAATACAAGATCAAAGTCTTTCCAGCTAGATGCTGTATAGTCTTCTTCTTTATAAGAAGCCATTCTATTTTCTAATGCTTTTATTTCTGTATCAGTTGCTTTAAGAAGTAAGTTCTTTCTTGCATCCTGTAATGCCTTATAAGCATCTTCTACTTCAGTAACAGTTGCATCTTCTTTATTTAAGATGTCTTCTGCATTCTTTAATGCTTCATTAAATGGTTTTACTGTAGAAGTTAAGTAAATAGTAGTATCTAAATTCTTTAAGTTATTAGAATCGATGTAGTTTCTAAGTTCCTGTTTACTCATAGATGCTTTAGTGACAAGTCCTGCTTTAGCCTGATGCAATGATTCAATCATTGTATTGACTGCATCTTCAGTCGCATCTTTATTAGTCACTAGTTTCTTTGCTTCTACTAATACTTCTTCTAATGCGTTGTAGCTTTCTTCTGTATAGTCATCTTTAGAAAGCTTTTCAATATCTTTAATTTCTTGATCGAGAGCTTTTAAATCACCACGTACAACTAATGCATCAAAAGAGGCTTTAAGGTCAGCTTTTGCAGTTTCTAAGGCATCCTTTTCACCCATCTGAGTGTTATATACGTCTAATGCGTGAGTTCTTGCTGTACTATATGCTTTATAACTTGTTGTAGTGTACTTATCTTCATCTACATGTAAAGAGTCAATGTAGTTCTTCAGGTCCTTAGCACATTCACTCTTATATTTATCATCAGTTAATGTGATAATTTCAGAAATAGTAGGAATATGATTTTCTTCCCATTCAAACTTTAACTTATATACATTACCATGAGGGATATAGAATTCAATTAAAGATTTTCTTAAAGTACCTAACTGTACCCATTCTTTATCTTCTTCAGGTACATTTCTAGTTGTTACTTCTTTATCAATTAATGCATATACCTTAGCATTGCTGATTTCACCCTTCTGGATAATATTGAATTTCTTTACATCAAGCTTATCAGAAAGAGTATAAGTGATATAACCTGCTTTATTTGATCCTGGTTTATAAGCTGTTAAAAGGTCACCATCAATCATATACTGAGGTTTATAACCTTTTGCTTCTGTGACATTAGAATCAAATGTAGGGTCATTATCTTCAGGCGCATATTCTCCATCATTGATCATGATTTCGTTGAATACAACAGCTCTAGAATGGTTAGATGCAGTAAATAGGATTCTTAAGTAACGAGCTGGTACATGTTCTGCAGTACCTGATACATATACCTTATTAGGATATGTACTAGATGCTTTATATCCTGCATCAGAATCGATACATTTAACCATTGAATCACCAGTGTTTTCAACACCATCACCAATTGTCACAACATCTGTCCAGTTTTCTAAATCACTAGAAACACTGATAATACCATCTCTAATATAGTTATAGGCACTATCCTGACAATACATTGCAATCTTATCGATATTTCTCATCTGACCTAAGTCATAGATAATATACTGTCCTTTTAATGGGAAATCACCAAATTCTGTTGTAGAATCAATGTTGCCATCAAATGCAGCCCCATTGTTTCTAGAATCTTCTGCAACACCCCAAGATGGGTTGATAGTCATAGTTGTCTTATATAAGTATGGTGCAGTGATTTCTGTAGAATGTACCACAAACTTATTCATAGTTAACTTCACATCAGAACTCTTCTTATTGATCAAACGTACATAACGTGCATCTGGAAAGTTCTTGTTTAAGTCTTTTACTTCAACCCAGTCATGTGCATTCACTGAAGCTTCTAATACAACTTCACCACTATAATCAAGTTCTAACTGTTTTAGATCTTTAACTCTTGATAACTTCACACCTACATATTGTTTAGGTGCCAAAGTCATTTCTTTTGTATACACTAAATCTGTACGATCTAATGTACTCTTTGAATGTAACTTATAGTCTGTATTTGTATAAACAGCCTTGTCATCATATTCATTCACTACATCAGTATGGTTGAATGTCTTTACCTTCCACCAATAACCTGCTGTATCACTCTGAAGATGTAATTCAAGGTTTCTTACACGAATTGCCTTAGCAGTCAAATCCTGATCTTCTACATTTAAATGAACAGTGGCATCACCAGCATATTCTTTTAATGTCTTCCAAGTTGTACCATCTTCTGTATATTCTAATGCATATCTAGTGATCTTATCAGTACCACTATCCTGTACGAAATTGATAGTACCTAACTTCTTAGTGTTATTGAATGTAAGAGTCACTGCTGCATCTACTGGAATATAGTCCTTGATTTCTCCTGCTTTATATGGAGATTCAGCAAAATGCGCATATGTAGATTCATTATCATCTAATAAGTTATCTAATGAACCACCCTTTACACCAATCTTAGTCATAGATAATGTACCCTTATCAGTGCTTGTAGAAGGAGTAGTCGTTGGGTTAACTAAGATATCTCTTACACCTAACCAAGTGTTACTCTTATCTGCAGTCGCAATCATACGGATACCCTTAACACCTTTTAAGTTAAGATCTGTTAATTCTACATTGTTTGGTAAGTCATATTCTGTTTCATTGACATCAGTCCAGTTCTTACCATCAGTAGTATACTGTACTTTTGCTTTTAAGAATGTATCTCTAGGGTTAGAGTTCGCACCCATTCTAAAGATGACATGGTTTACATCAATTGCCTTAGAATACTTGATACCTACATAAGTACCTGCAGAAATAGTATTAGGGCTCTTGTAAACTAATTCTGTAGAAGCATTACCATCAAAGATGTTATCTTCCTTACCATCTGGAGTATCTTCACGGTTAGTGATATATTTCGCAATCTGTTTATCTGGATTAACGATTGTAGATACGACTTCAGATAAATAAGAATCTAATGATTTAATAAATGGTACGATATGCTGTACACCTACTTCAGCATATTCTAAATGGTCTACATAGTGGAAACCATAAGACTTGCTCTTTTCAAAAGCAGCTTGTGCATTGGCATAATAGTCCCAGATAGATGCATTGTCTTCTTCATTCTGTGCAGCTCTAATACCTTTAATATAGTTTAAAGCAGCATTTGTTGTATCATCCCAGCAGTTTAACCAGTAAACAATCTGAGACTTGATTCTTTCATTACCGCTTGCACGATAAGTTTTAGACGCATTCTGTAATACTGTGAATTCGTTGATGATGTCATCAAATTCTTCATCAGTGATCTTTTCACCTTTAGATATTTTAGTCTTGAATGCATTGAGTTTTTCTTTTAATTCAACAGATTCCTCTAAACGAGTCACTCTGCTATCCATATTCTGGTTGATCATATGTTTAGATAATTCTCTTAAAGCAGTTGATGCTTCAGTTTCTTCATAACCATTATGATCCACATATTTGAATGAAGCATTATAGCACTTATTTGCTTCTTCTTCAGTTTTCCAGATATTCCATGAATAACATGCATTACCAAATATTGCGACTTTACTTGGTTCTGACTGCTGCATTGGGTTTAATACAATACCCTGTATCTTAGAAGGATCAACACCTGGATGAAGGAATGTTGTATAACCACCCATGATTAGATGCTTCTTAGAGTTATCAGTACATGGCCAGTTGATCCACATATAAGGACCACGACCTGCAGTATTAGTGAATGAAGAAGTAAAGTTATTAGTTACTTCACCCCATACACGTCCACCAGTCATAATAATCTGTACGTTTTCAGGGAAGTCACGGTAGTAAGACTGACCATAACCCATATATTCCTGAGTACAGAATGGTAATGTAAGCTTTAAGCCAGGGTAAGAAGGCTGTAATTCTTTAAGCCAGTTAGACATATCTGTCAATGTTCTTGTATAATTAGCACCACCTACGTTACCAGCATCGTCTGCAAGAATTGCAATCTGACGAACACCAGCATCAATAACCTGTTTAAACTTAGCCTGCATTACCTTTAAGTCAGCCTGATAGTTTGCTTCAGAGTTATAACGGATTGGGTGATTCATATAAGGATGTAAGGCAAATACGAAACGGCATTTAGATTTGTTTCCAGCCTCTGCAAGTGGTTTGATCTTTGTATTGATTTCTTCTTCTGTATAAAGGTCACGCCACTTAGCGTTATGCTTTGGATCATCTTTAGGAGCATAGAAATAAGAATTAAGCTTATAATAGCCTCCCCATTCCATCAATTTACAACGATCTTCTGTTGACCATGGATTCCCATAATAACCCTCAATAAATCCACGGCTTGCAACATCCGCATAATCCTCGATAGAGAAGTTTCTAATTGTTTTCCCCTCTACCTGTTTAAAAATGTGATATAAGCTAGTAAGTCCATAAAAAGCAGCATCCGTATCTTTACCTAAGATAGAAATAGTGCCTTTATCAGACTTTAAAGCATAAGAATCAAGTTTATCAAATAAACCTGCTGAAGTTGTTCCAAACTGTGAATCTACATATTGTTTAGAACCCTTCACACCAACAAGAATGTTTGTCTTTCCAGCTTTCTTTTCACTAGAAATACTTGCATTCATGCCTTTTAATGCAAGAACTTCATTTAGTCTTGCTTTTGTGTCTTCATCAATACCATCTTCATAGACAACATTGACCTGACTTGTCATTTCATAATCCCCATCACTATAATTCATAGAATGTGGATTAGGATAGACTTCATACCCTGTATCAGCTTTTACAGTCACTGGAAAAGCTGATACACAGCCTAATGCAACAAGAAAACTTACTGCATAAGTAATGACTTTCTTTCCTTTCATCATGTTCTCCTTTCTTGTATATTTTGTCTCATTTCATGCTCCTAGTTGATGAAATGAGTATTCAAACATGGATTTTTACAAAAAATAAAGACCAAATAAAGTATGACAAAAAAATGTATGTCATAATCTTTATTTGGTCTTGCCTGCTTAGAGTAACAATCCACATTGACTCAATTAGTATAACAGTATCTTTTATATTAAGCAAGCGTTTTCATATCTTATTTTATGATATTTTTAGGCATTTGAAGTCAGCAGAACATGAAACTGATAATTTAATCATGCCAACAACTAATAGTTTATTATGATTTTTTGATAAGAACGCAAAAAAATAACTACCTCGCTCTCGGCAAAAGTTTGAGGTAATTATTTCAAACATACAAATCCAAGGGCAACCGCTTACTGGTTGTTCCTTCTTTCATATTCATTATAGTTTACGCCAAAATCAAAGTCAACATGCATCTTTTTATAGTTTTACTGCATGACACGTTTAATATGTATACACAAGAATGTCTGTTCATCCGGAGATAAATCATATTTATATTTCTCTTTAATATGTTTCACAATACGGTTGATACACATTGAGAGTCTTAAGTTCTCTTTTAATAGTTGTCTGATGTCTTCTGTTGTATCTTTAAGGTTTATTTCCTGTCCTATAAAGATACGTTCAGCTAGGTATTTTAAATGCGTAGAGAGTCTTGCATAACTGCGTGACTGAGGAGAAATAGTCACCTTCATACTATTTTCAATAATACCGATAATATCAGTCACAAAGCTTAATATCTTAGTCGCATTATGGGTATTATTGTCCATTGAGAAATTCACTAAATGCAAGGCTATATAGTTGGCTTCTTCTAGATCCAATGTAATACCTGTTTTCTTCTTAATATAGCTTAATGCCCATAAACCTATTTCATATTCATTCTTATAAAGAATACTTACATCTCCAAGTATGACATAAGGGATTCTTATATTCTCCTGCTTACGTTTTAAGGCAAAGGAAATATGATCTGTCATAGTAAGGAATATTTCCCCATAATAGCGTGATTTAAGCTTCTTAATTGCACGAGAGACAATCTTATCAGTCATCTCATAACAATCAGGAGAGATATTATCATCTCTTTCTAATCTTTTATGAGGGTCTTCTTTAAACATATATGTCTTTTCTATTTTAGTGGAATCAACACTATCCCCTACCTTCTTCTGGAACCCTATTCCTGAACCTGTTAGGATAATATCTCCTAATTCTGGTGAGATAGCCGCAATGGAATTGTTGTTGAAAATCTTAATAATTCTCATAATAGTCCCCTTTACATTAATATATCGTTCATTGCATCCGCAATGAACTGGGCATTGGTGCCTACTAATATCTGTACATTATGGTTTCCTGCAATTGTGACATGTTCATAGCCTAATTGAGATATTTCGTCTTTATTAATAGAATGTATGTCATTTAACTCTACTCTTAAACGTGTAATACAGGCATCTGCAGATATACAATTACTTCTACCACCAAGAGCTTCCACAAAACAAATAGCCAAATCATCATAATCAAATGATTGTTTTGTACTAACTTCATCTTTCATACGTCCTGGTGTCATGAGATTAAAATGAAGAATCATAGTTCTAAATACAATATAATAGAGCACACCACAGATGACTCCTAAAAGGATCAAATAGTTTGCATGATAGGAGAATGGTGCCTTAAAACTCAATATATAGTCTATAAGACCAGCTGAGAAACTAAAACCAGCGAGCCAATGAAATGATGCAGCTATAAACATCATGATTCCTGTCATGACTGCATGGGCGATATATAAACTAGGTGCTAAAAACATAAAAGAAAACTCTAATGGTTCTGTAATACCTGTTAAAAAAGATGCACGAGCAGCCGAAAGCATCAATGTGCCTACTTTCTTTTTCTTATCAGGTGAGGCACATTGATAGATTGCCAGTGCGCCTGCTGGTAAACCAAACATCATGACAGGATAGAATCCTGCCTGATACGTACCAGTCACACCTTTAATACCTCCTGATAATGTACCCCAGAATCGTCCAATATCATTAATACCCGCAACATTAAACCAGAAAACAGAATTTAGGGCATGATGTAATCCTGTTGGTATAAGAAGTCTATTAAAGAATCCATATAAACCAGCACTAATTGGTCCTAACCCTGCCATCCATGTTCCAAAATGAATAAATGTTTCATAAAGCATCGGCCAGACATACATAAAAACACCAGCAAATAAAAGTGTAATCATACCTGAAATAATAGGAATGAATCTTTCACCACTAAAGAATGATAAAGGACCAGGTATTTCTATATGATTGAACTTCTTATAACAGAAGGCGACAATCAATCCTACCATAATCCCGATAAACGCATTATCCGTCTCACCAAAGGCAATAGAGACTTGGCTTATATGTAAACCCGAGATCAATGAAATGCCCTCAGGAGAGAGTATTTTAGTGATCATGAGATAATTGATGACTGCTGCCAAAGACAACGATGCATTCTTCTTATCCGTCATACCGATTGCGACAGCAATCGCAAAAAGGATAGGAAGATGATCTATGACTACACCACCTGATAATATAAGAAATGCCGCAAATGGATTATTGACACCCCACCCAATAGGATCAATCCAATAGCCAATACCCTTTAATAATGCAGCCAGAGGCATAATAGTCACTGGAAGCATCAGGGACTTACCTAATTTCTGTAAAAAACTCATATTGATCCCCTTTTCTGTACTAATCTATATTACTATTATATAGTAATTGTTTTAAAAATAATTACAGAATACAAAAAACAGCAATGTTTTTATAACGTGGTAATTATAACACTTTAATACCATTATGTAACCCCTAACACCCATTTTTTGAAGCAAAAAAAAGGAAGACTAATCTTCCTTCATAAACTTATATGTACATACACCAATAAGAGCACCTACAAGTGTAACTACCATCGCAAAAATCAACATGCTTTGTAGTCCTAATGTATCCTGTAAGACACCACCTAGATAATTACCTAAACAGAAGCCAAAACCATTGGCCATCATTGTGATAAGAGTCTGACCTGCCATTTGATCTGATTCAGCTAGGGCATCATTACAGTAATATGTATAAGTGGCAAATAGTAAGCCATATGAACATCCCTGGAACACCATACCAATAAGTAATACAAGTAAGTTAGGTGCTAAGGCAATTAAGAAGTTTCTAAAGATATACATGACTAAGCCAAAGACAATGAGCTTTTCAGGTCCAAATTTTTTCTTTAAGCGATATGTCATTGTCATAAATGGTGTTTCACTGGCTGCCATAAAGAAGATGGCTATACCATAGAATGATGAATCTCCACCAAGCTTCTTAACAATATTAATCAAGTAAGTAGATAAAGATGTCGCACCCGCAATCGCAAATCCAAATCCAAGTAAGAATAAGAAAAACTTCTTATATTTCGTGATCAAGCCAAATGGATTGGCTGGCTTTTCTGTTGATGCGTTCTTAATAGTAGAATGTGGTAGAATCAATAGATTAATGATAAATAGAATACTTGAGAAAATAAAGACAATATAGATGGCAGATGGTTCAAGCCATTCTACTAAGTAACCCATTAAAAAGGCACTTGATGCATAAGAGAATGAACCAAGTCCTCTTGCAAGTCCAAAGTTAATATCATGCCCCGTCTTGACATAGTCCATCGCAAATTGTGATAAAAATGGAACAACACAAGTAACCAGGAATAATAATGCGATATATAGTACCATGACGACTACTTTAGGTAGTGTCATAAAATAAAGAGCACTAAATGATGCGAATAGTATAGCATAGATTCCTAAGATAACATTGTGCGGTGTGAGTGCTTCATAATTATTTGGTAAGTTAGAGATATTAGCTGAAAGTATAAGCATCATAATACTTCCCATTGCAGTTACTATACCAATTTCTGTATTTGATAAGCCTTTATATTGTAAGAAAATGGCTACATAACCAAAAATCGTACAGTTAGTAATCCAATATAAGAACTGGATACAATTGTATTTCATTTGTAAGCGTTTCATAATTTCCTCCCTCAATAACCTTAGGTATTATATAGTATTTATCAAAAGAGGGACAACTATTTTCTTAATAAGAAAAAAGACACGACTCCTAAGAATCGTGTCTGAATGTTCAAACAAAGTGCCCCGGTTCTAGGAACCAGCATGCTCTACATGACTAGTTATAGAACATGCTTTAGGGCAGTTTGCTGTGTCCGCTCTCTAGACACAAGTCTATTTTAAGAAACATTTTTTTACTCGTCAATACCCTTTTGTAAATTTCTTTTAATATGTAACAGTATTATAGTTATTTATGATTTTAACAATTGCAAAACTGGCATTATTTCTCATTTTTATGATTGAACAATCCTAATATTTGTGTTTATCCTAAGTGTAATGATTATATCGATATAATCCTTTTTTATAAATATATGAGTATGTGTAAAGTTATTCCGTGATTAAATTTTCACTTTTCAAGACATGAAAAAAAGGGGCTGTAACGAATAGGTAGTATTTACTACTACCTTGAGCGTTACAGCTCTTTTTCGTATATCCAAACCCAA
>ENA-OQHI01001148-OQHI01001148.1-human-gut-metagenome-genome-assembly--contig:-NODE-1148-length-13515-cov-3.735154_pt1 | contig 13515 bp, 9 predicted proteins | sample MGYA00242561_ERZ504713 | MGnify/ENA primary metagenome ERZ504713 (study PRJEB26092, sample SAMD00036217) | human gut metagenome | host: Homo sapiens | study: EMG produced TPA metagenomics assembly of... | reverse complement strand
ACATTTCGCCGTCAAAATCCAGCAAAAAATAAACGTCCAAATTCTTGGCCAAGGACGCCCTCCCCTTTCTTAGTCTCTTGCGCTGTAAAGTGAAAGCTCTTTCCAGCAAGGGGTATTATACTAAAACCGGGCCGCCTTGTCAACCGCTCTCTGCATATTTTTTGCAATAAAATTTACGAAAAAAGCGCTTGACACAAGCTATGGTGCACCGCAAAAGCGCCACCCCACCGGATAGTGGTGCGCGCCGACAAAGCAAAGAACACGATTTGTTTACAAAATCGATACAAATCATTGACAACCTGTCGCCTAATACATTATAATAGTCAAAGTCCAAAAACACGGAGGTACTGTACATGAATCCATTGCATGAATTTGCAGCACTGTTCTCCAACTTCGGCAACATTGATCCCCGTATGATCGTGATGTGGGTGGTTGGCGGCGTGCTGGTCTACCTTGCCATTAAGAAGGAAATGGAACCCACCCTGCTGCTGCCCATGGGCTTCGGCACCATTTTGGTAAACCTGCCCCTCAGCGGCGCCATTACCCAACCCGGGGCGGAGGAAGGCCCCATATCCGTACTGTTTGATGCAGGCATTGCCAACGAGCTGTTCCCGCTGCTGCTGTTTATCGGTATCGGTGCCATGATCGACTTTGGCCCGCTGCTGAAGAACCCGTGGCTGATGCTCTTCGGCGCAGCCGCCCAGTTCGGTATTTTCTTCACTTTCTTTGTGGCCGGCTTCTTCTTTGATATTAACGACGCCGCGTCCATCGCCATTATCGGCGCTGCCGACGGCCCCACTTCCATCTTTGTGGCCAATACCCTGCATTCCAAGTATCTGGGCGCCATTATGGTGGCTGCGTACTCTTATATGGCACTGGTGCCCATTATCCAGCCGCCGGTGATCAAGGCTGTAACTACCAAGAAAGAGCGCCTGATCCGTATGAAATACCATGCAGGCGATGTAAGCAAAACCACCAAGATTGTGTTCCCCATCGTGGTAACTGCCGTTGCCGGTTTGGTGGCGCCTAAATCCGTTGCACTGGTAGGATTCCTGATGTTCGGTAACCTGATCCGCGAGTGCGGCGTGCTCAACCAGCTGTCTGAGACGGCGCAGAACGCCTTTGCTAACATTATTACAATTCTGCTGGGTCTGACCGTTGCTGCCAAAATGCACTATCAGGACTTTGTATCCTGGCAGACCCTGATGATCCTGGGTCTGGGTCTGGTCGCCTTCATCTTTGATACCGTAGGCGGCGTAGTGTTTGCCAAGTTCATCAATCTGTTCCTGCCCAAGGAGAAGAAAATCAACCCCATGATCGGTGCAGCCGGCATCTCCGCATTCCCCATGAGCGGGCGTGTGGTCAACCAAATGGGCCTGAAAGAGGACCCGCAGAACTTCCTGTTGATGTACTCCATCAGCGTCAATGTTTCCGGCCAGATCGCCTCCGTTATTGCCGGCGGCCTGATCCTGACCCTGGTATCGTAAGGAGGATATGATATGCAGACTTTATTTGCTTCTCTGCTGGCTGTGGTTACCATGGCCATCAACGCCCAGTCCTGGAAAACCACCCTGCCGGATATGCTCTTCGGTATGATCGGCATCTTTATCGTGATCGGCGTGATCATTCTTGCCACCTATGGGCTGAACAAAGCCTTTTCCAAAAAGAAGAAGGACGACAAGGACGAGAAATAAAAACAAAATGAAACCCAAAGGCGCTCGGCAAGTTCGGGCGCTTTTTCTGTGCAAAAAACAGGGTTGCAAAATGCGACGGTCTATTGTATAATATAGGCAAATTCAAACGCTATGACGAAGAAAAGTAGCGCTCCCCCTGCTGTTTAGAGAGTTGCGGTCCCGGCTGAAAGCCGCAGCACAGCAGCCTGCGTGAAGTTCCCTTCCGAGCGGTTTTGCTGAACCACAGTAGGCAAGAACGGTGTGAGCACCGTTATCAGGCTCAAAGAGTGTTTGCTCCGATTGGCACTTGCCAACTTGCAAAAAACAGGGTGGTACCGCAGGTAATTCCGACTTGTCCCTATACGAACGGGGCAAGTCGTTTTTTATTTGCACACTGCCGCGAGCAATACAGAATGAAAGAAAGGATACGAAGATGAAAGCACAACTGGAACAAATCCGCCGGGCCGCCAAAGAAGCACTGGCCTCCTTTGACAGCGCCGAACAGCTGGAAAAAGCCCGTATTCAGTACTTGGGCAAAAAGGGCGAGCTGACCGCTATTCTGAAGCAGATGGGTAAGCTGTCTGCCGAGGAGCGCCCGGTGATCGGCCAACTGGCAAACGAAATTCGCAAGGACATTGAGGACACCATCGCCAACAAGTCCGCAGAGATCAAAAAGGCAGCCCAGGAGAAGCGGCTGGCTGAGGAAACCCTGGATGTGACCATGCCCGGCACCCTGCCGCAGATCGGCTACAAACACCCGCTGTCCATCGTCCTGGACGAAATCAAGGACATCTTTATGGGCATGGGCTTTGACATTGCCGAGGGCCCGGAGGTGGAGTACGACTACTACAATTTTGAGGCACTGAACATCCCCAAAGACCACCCGGCCAGGGACACCCAGGACACCTTTTATATCAATGACAACATCGTACTGCGAACCCAAACTTCTCCGGTACAGATCCGTGTAATGGAAAAAACGCAGCCCCCCATTCGAATCATTGCCCCGGGCCGTGTATTCCGCTCCGACGCGGTAGATGCCACCCACTCTCCCCTGTTCCACCAGATCGAGGGCTTGGTGGTAGACAAGGGCATTACCATGGCAGACCTGAAAGGCACGCTGGAGACCTTTGCCAAGCGGCTGTACGGCGAGAATACAAAAATCCGCCTGCGTCCCCACCACTTCCCCTTTACGGAGCCCAGCTGCGAAATTGATGTAAGCTGCTTTAAGTGCGGCGGCAAGGGCTGCCCCTTCTGCAAGGGCGAAGGCTGGGTCGAGATTCTCGGCGGCGGCATGGTGCACCCCAAGGTGTTGAAAAACGGCGGCGTAGACCCGGATGTATACAGCGGCTTTGCCTTTGGTGTAGGCCTGGAGCGGCTGGTGCTGTTCCGCTTTAATATTGACGATATGCGTTTGCTGTATGAGAACGATATGCGTTTTCTGTCCCAGTTTTAAGGAGGTGCAAATATGATTTTATCCAGAAAATGGGCCAACGATTATGTGGACCTAACCGATATTGACAACAAGACCTTTTGCGACGAAATGACCCTGTCCGGCTCCAAGGTGGAGGGGTATGAAGTGGAAGGCAGCGACATTGAGAATGTAGTTGTGGGCCAAGTGCTTTCTATGGAGAAACACCCGGACTCCGACCACCTGTGGGTGTGTCAAGTGTCCGTAGGCGACGATCAGCCGCTGCAAATCGTCACCGGCGCCCAGAACTTAAAGCCCATGGACATTGTGCCGGTGGCACTGGTGGGCGCTACGGTGATCAACCGCAAAGACCATAAGTTAGAAAAAATCAAAAAGGGCAAGCTGCGAGGTGTTGCTTCTGCCGGTATGCTGTGCTCCTTTGACGAACTGGGTCTGACCCAAAACGACTTTCCTTACGCCTGCGCCGACGGCATTTTTGTACTGGGGGACGACTGCGACAAGACCCTGGGCATGGATATTCACAAAGCCATCGGCTATGACGACACCTGCGTTGAGTTTGAAATTACCTCCAACCGGTGCGACTGCCTGTCCGTAACCGGTTTGGCCCGTGAGGCGGCGGCCACCTTTGACCGGCCTTTCACCTTGCCGGAGCCGGAAGTGAAGCCCGGCCACGGCAATGTAAACGACCTGCTGCAAGTGCATATTGAAGACGGCGAAAAGTGCTACCGTTACACCGGCGCCGTAGTAGAGAATGTGCGGGTCAAGGAGTCACCCCGCTGGCTGCGGGAGCGACTGCGTGCCTGCGGCGTGCGCCCCATCAGCAACATTGTAGATATTACCAACTATGTGATGCTGGAGTACGGCCAGCCCATGCATGCCTTTGACCTGCGTTACCTGGTTGGCAACACAGTGAATGTGCGTAACGCCAAGGCCGGCGAGACCATCACCACCCTGGACGGCGAGACCCGGGAGCTGACGGAGAATATGCTGGTGATTGCCGATACGGAGAAGCCTGTGGCCGTTGCCGGCGTAATGGGCGGCGAATACAGCGGTATTATGGACGACACCACCACCATCGTGTTTGAGTCCGCCTGCTTTAACGGCACCTGCGTGCGCCGCACCGCCAAGGCGCTGGGTATGCGCACCGAGGCCTCTGCCCGGTACGAGAAAGAGCTGGATCCCAACCAAACCATGCGCGCCTTAAAGCGTGCCCTTCAACTGGTACAGCTGCTGGACGCCGGCGATGTGGTAGACGGCGTGGTGGACTGCTGCAAGAAAGTCAAAGAGCAGGTCACCGTGGACTGGGACTACCAGTGGATCAATCGGTTCATCGGCTTTGATCTCAGCGAGCAGCAGATGATCGATATTTTGAAGAAGATCGACTTTGATGTGCGCGACGGCAAGGTCTATGCTCCCACCTTCCGCAATGATATTGAGCACCTAGCAGACCTGGCGGAAGAAGTGGCCCGGTTCTACGGCTTCCACAATATTCCCAACCATATGCTTCAAGGCGCCGCAAACGGCAAACTGACCCACCGCCAGTCCTTTGAGCGCAAGCTGGGCAACACCCTGCTGGCCTGCGGCTGCACCGAGGTATCCACCTTTAGTTTTATCAGCCCCAAAGCCTATGATAAAATTTGCTTGCCGGCAGACAGCACCCTGCGCAATTCTATTGTAATCCTGAACCCCCTGGGCGAGGACACCAGCATTATGCGCACCACCATCCTGCCCTCTATGCTGGATGTGCTGTCCTTTAACTACAACCACAAGACGGAAGCCGCTTGTATGTACGAGATGGGCACCGTTTACACCCCCACAACCCCGGACAAACTGCCTATCGAGAGTCAAAAGGTCACCATCGGTATGTACGGAGGCGGCGCAGACTTCTTTGCGCTGAAAGGCATTGTAGAAAAACTGCTGGACTGCCTGCATGTGGATCACTACGATGTGGAGCCGGTAAAAGATAACCCCACCTTCCACCCGGGCCGTACCGCCGCCTTTACCATAGACGGCAAGGTGCTGGCAACTTTGGGTGAGGTACACCCCAATGTGGCAGAGAACTACGCCATCGGCACCAGAGTCTATTTGGCAGAGATTGATGTAAATACCGCTTACGAGAACGAAAGCGGCACCCGCACCCACAAGCCCCTACCCAAGTACCCGGCCAGCAACCGGGACCTGGCCTTTGTTTGCGACAAGGAGATCCCGGTGCTGAAGTTGCAGCGTGCCATCGGTGAGGCCGTAGGCAAGACCCTGGAGAGCGTCAAACTGTTTGATGTGTATCAGGGCGAGCAGATTGAAAAGGGCAAAAAGAGCGTGGCGTTCAACATTCGTATGCGCGCCCATGACCGCACCCTTACCGATGATGAAGCCGACGCTGCCATGAAGCGGGTGGTCAAAGCCCTGGACAAAATGGGCATCAGCCTGCGGAGTTGACCGAAAAAACGGACAACTGCCCGGTAATTTGACCGGAATATCGGAATTTTTGCATTTTAATATTGTAATTATTTCAAAAAATGTATATAATGATGTGTACGGAGGTGACTTTACCGTGACAGATAAGACCATGACATTTAGAATCGGTGATGAAAAAGAGGATGTTATGAAGGATACCTTAACCCAGGTGTTTGACGCCCTGCGGGAAAAGGGGTACAATCCCATTAACCAGATCGTAGGCTATCTGCTGTCTGAGGATCCCACCTACATCACCACCCACAACAATGCCCGCAGCCTGATCCGCCGGATCGACCGGGACGAGTTGTTGGCCGCTATGGTAAAGTCCTACTTAGATTAAAACGAAGGAGGCGTTCCCTTGGCGAAGAAAGGCGAATTCTTGGAATACAAAGGCAGACCGCTGGTACGCTGCGGCAACACCATTTACTACGGCAGTATGGCCGACCCGTTCGTTGTGTGCCTGAAGGTGCAGAGCGAGAAGAAGCAGGGCGACCAAACCATTGCCGACAAAGTAATCATTCAGCTGCTGAATACGGACGAGCAAATCTCGCCCAAAGAGCAGGTGGTCAAAAAGAGCGAAAAGACCGGCCTGTTCAATGCGCTGGATCTGGGTGCCGTTTGGCTGGAAAGAGCCCTCAAGAAAAACGCGTAATCCCAAGTAACCAAAAGAACCGAGTGCAGTTTGCACTCGGTTTTCTTTATTGCCTGTTCCCGACGGCCTGCTCTTATTGCGGATTGCACAAGGGCGGGGGTGTTTTTTTATGCAATATGTGAATTGACTTCACCGGATCGACAACTTATAATTAAGATAAGGGTAATTTTATGCACTTTTGCAACGAAAGGGGCAACTGGGATATGAAGAAGAATTTACGCAGCCTATTGTGCGGTCTGCTGGCACTGGTGCTGGTGTGTTCCTGCGCCGGCGCGGCCTTCGCCAAGGACAACGGCGCCACACCGGTAATCTCTGTGCACGGCATGGGCGGCTCCGGTCTGTACCTAAACCCGAGGTCGGAGGATGAGCAGCCAGAGGGCGTGTTTGACGCCAAAAGTCTGCTAAGCCGCGGCGGACTCATCCAAAATGTGCTGGCTGCCGTCGGCGGCAAGCAAACGGACCCGAACACCGTCATTGACCAAATCGCCGATCTGATGAGCGACTACCGCAACATCGCCTGCGATGAAGACGGCAACAGTCTTTACAATGTAGGCATCACCAACTACTGGACCGACAGTCTGAAAAACCACCCGGGCTACCTGTCCGGCACCAGCAACGAGCCGGCCATTTGCCGCCAAGTGGCGCAGAATATCGGCGCAGACAAAGTGTATGCCTTTAACTACGATTGGCGACTGGACGCCTGCGAAACGGCTGCCAAGCTGGCAGACTTTGTGGGTCAGGTCAAAGCCAAAACCGGTAAAAAGCAAGTGACCCTGGTCGGCAGTTCAGAGGGCACGGTGATCCTCAGCGCCTATATCGATCAATATGGCGACCGCGGCGACATCCGCCGCTTGGTGATGATCAACGGGGCGCTCACCGGCGTGTCCGTCACCAAGCTGTTTTGCCAGGATCTGCGGTTTGACGCGGATGTGGTCAAGAAATATTTAGACCGGGTGACCACCTCTTACCATAACCCGGACTTTGACTTTAGCCAGCTGAACCGGCTGGCAAACAGCCTGAATGTGGGCTACCTGTGCGACTTTTTGACCCAAGTAGCAGAGGACCCTGCACTGGTGGAGCGGGTGTATAACGAGATCTTTTACCCGGTGTTCGGCTGCATTCCCATGCTGTGGGAATTTATCCCCTATGATGATTTTGACGACAGCGTAGATGCCATGACCGCCATCGGCTTTTTAGACCAAAGCAGCGGCCTGTATAAGAAGATCACCCGCTATCATAAGGTGCAAAAGCGCCTGCCCGGTAACCTGAAGGCCCTGCAAAAGTCCGGCACCGATGTGGTGATCGTAGCCAACTACGGCCTGCCCAATATTCCCATCAACTCTGCGTATGCCAATCAGACAGATATTCTCATCGACACCAAATACGCTTCCGTGGGAGCCACCACGGCGGACTACGGCAAGACCTTGAAGCGCACCGGCGCCCATGTGTCGCCGGACCGCATTGTGGACGCCGCCACCTGCACGCTACCGGACAACACCTGGTTCTTTAAGGGCGTGGCCCATGTGAATTTCTGGTACGACAGCCAAGCCACCAAATTCTTGGCCGGACTGATCACCAATCCGAAGAAAAAGCAGTCTGTGCAGACAGTAAAAGCCGCCACCGGCAACGGCCAGTTTGTCAATACGGACGAGAAGCAAAACATTGTACCCTTTAGCGCCGGCAAGAACACAAACACCAGCGGTACGAAGAACACCAATTCCAAGAACACCGCGACCGCAGCTGTTAAGTCCCCTGCCACCGGCGCCCATTGGAGCCTGGCAGTGGGCGGCTCCGGTCTGGCCGCCTCCGGCTTGCTCTTTGCCCTGTACGCTCTGTTTGCCAAAAAGAAGAACGACGCAGCCACCAAATAATATCTATACCTAAACCAGCGCCCCCTTGCATAAGCAAGGGGGCATTTTTTTACCCAAAATTCGAAAAAATTGCGAGCTTATGTAGGCATCGGCCCCTACTTACCAATCCCTCCACCGCCTACAGCGGTCCCCCTCCCTTTACAAGGGAGGCAAAGTGGTAAAAATAGCGGCTCCCCTTGCAGTAAGGAGAGCCGTATTTTTCGTAGTGAACTGTGATTTACTTTTCGTCTGCGCCGAAGGCGAAGATCTGACCGGTGTACACATTGAACTGCATGGTACAGGGGCGGTCGCTCTGAGTATACCGCACAGTGAGCACATCGCCCTCCTGGCTCACATCCGTCAAAGTGGCGGTATCGGCCAAGGTATCGGCAAACAGGCTGGCCTGCTCCGGCTTATAGGTGCTCACATCGTCCGAGGTGAAGAGCACACCACCAAACAGCTGAATGAACTTAGCCAGCAGCGCCTGCTGCTCCGGGGTAAAGCTGATATTGTTGCGCCGTAGCAAGAACACATCCGGGTCGTTCAAAAATGCCCGACCGTTCAGCCCCCGGCGATACACGCTGTTGAGCACCGCATTGGGTGTAGACACATCCTCCCGGTGCATTTGGCGGCGCCGGGCAGAATGGGGCCAGCTGAGGGCCATATCTGCACCAATACGCATATAGTCCGCCACGCCAAAGCTGGGCAGCATCGGTGCGCCGCAAGCCAGCAGCAGCTTATCCTCGCCCACGCACTCCCGCAGCAGCTCCATGGCGTCATACGCCACCTGGCCGCGGGTCTTGCCGTACAAGGGCTTAACGGAAGCGGCATACAAAAAGTCCAGCTTCACCATATCAAAGCCCCAGGTATGCAGCACCGTTTGAAACACCTGCTTAATATATGCCCGGGCTTCCTTATGATAAATATCCAGGGCATAAAAGCCGCCCCAGTTGGCGCCCACCATCAAGGGGCTGCCCTTTTTGTCTGCCACCAGCCAGCCCGGGTGCTTCTTTGCCAAATAGGCATTCTTTTGCACCGCAAAAGGCGCCAGCCACAGCCCGGCTTTCAGCCCGCGCTGGTGAACCGCATCGGCCACCCGGCGCATACCGAAGGGAAACTTCTTGCTGTCCACAGACAGCCAGTCCCCCACGGCGGTCTGGTAGCCGTCGTCCACCTGAAAGGTATTGACCCCGGCGCAGGGGGCAATGGCTCGCAGGTCGTGCATGATGATATTGTGATTGATATTGCTGTAATAGTTGTACCAGGAGGTATAGCCCCGCAGCTTTTCCGTTTGGCGGGGGTATACGCCCAAGGCGGCAAAGTAGCCGTCAAATACCGCATCATAATGCCCCTGCTGCATATAGAGATCCAGCACCGGATAATCCTCCGTGAGCATCAGCCCCTCCAGATCCTTAGACACAGCCAGCACATTGCGGTTCATATCCGCCGTAATAACGGTAAAACCGGTGCGGTCCGTCAGGGAGCCGATAAAGTCCAGCATGTCGCCGGTACGCACATAAGCAAAGCCGTGAGAATGGAACACGCCCGCCTGCTTTTCCTCCGGTACAAAGGTATAATCGCCGGTATACTGCATACCCAAACGGCGGCCGATGGGCGATTTGCCAACGGTGCCCAGCCCGGGCATGCGCTCCGTGGGGCCGAATTCCCGGCTGTCCGTCCAGGACTGAAAGCCGTTGGCCATAAAGCGACTGGCCGGGGTAAACAGGAACGGCAGCTCCAGAATAAAACTGCGTACCTGTATGGGTGCGGTGGGGTGCAAAGTCACTTGCAAGCGGTGATCGCTCTCCCGCACCTGCAAAAGCAGGTCCTCGTTACTGCCGGTGGCCGTCTTTACGGTGCTGCCCAGCTTGTAATCAATGTGGTAGGAAAAGGTCATGGGGCGGTTCTCTCCAATCATTATTTTTTGAATTGCAGTGTGCAGCGCAGGGTCAAGGTCTGCATTTTCGGCAGCTTATACTGGGGCTTTAAGGTAGCCACAGCAGGCACATCGCCGCCAACACCCTGCTGGCCGCCGTCAATATTCACCGTCAGGTAATCATGGCGGGGCAGGTCGCAGGAATGCTTAGCTGCGTCCAGTTCCTCCAGGGTATAGGGGTGCACGCCGGCCTCGAAAGCACGACCCACAGCGTCTACCCGCAGCTTCACATCGCTGCCCACTTCCAGCCAGCGCACATCGCAGCGGTTGCCGTTTTCCTGCGGATACAGGTAATCGTGAATAAAGTCCTCGGCGCTCTTAAAGTGATACACGCCCAGGTACGCGCCGGTCTTGCGGTCGCAATAATTCTCGTGGGGGCCTTTACCGTAATAGGTCACGCCGTCCTCCCCGGACATCAGCTGGAAGGTAATGCCGTAACGGGGCAGATCCATGGGTACAATATTGCGGCAGGTCTGGGTCACCAGTACCCGGCCGGACGGCAGCACCACATAGGTGGTCTCTACCTGATCCAAGTAGCGGCACAGCCAGCGCACGGTGATCTTCACCGCATCTTTGCCTTGCGTGGCTGTTACCTCCAGCGGGGTCATAGCCTTGCTGGCGTTCTTAAAGGCATTCAGTCCGATTAGGGTGCGCACAAAGTCAAAGGGAATTTGGGCAATGCGCTCATTGTCAATATTGGCACGGCCAAAGCAGGGGCGCACGCCGCTGCGCAGGCACTCTCGACCGTCCAGTTCATAGGAGCTCAGCTCGCCGGTTTTCTTGGATACAGCCAGACTGAAATGATCACCGCTGACCACATAGGCGTCTGCCCGCTTGCACAGGCTGATTGCTGCAGGCGTCTCCTTCTTCACAGAGAAATCGTACTGCCCCAGCACAAACTGCTCTCTGGCCATCAGGTGACCGGCAGGCAGGCGCATGGCGTCCGCCTTCAGAATTAAATAAGCATCCAGCAGCTGCTCGCTCTTGGTATTTAGGTCAAAGGGAATATCAATCGTCACCTTCTCCAAATGGCCCGCTGCCGGCAGGTCCATGGTCTTTTCGTGCAACACGCCGCTCTCATCGGACAAGGTCAGCCGCAGGGCAAAGGCGCTCAAGGGCGTAAACATAAACCGATTGACAATCTGCAAGGTGTTGCCCACCCGGGTAAAGTCCACCTGCTGGTAGCACTTAACCACCTCATAATAATGAGGGTTGGGTGAACGGTCGCCGCGGAACACACCGTTAAAGGCAAAGTTGCCGTCGTTGGGCTTGTCGCCAAAGTCGCCGCCGTAGTTCCACTTGTCCTTGCCATCCTTGGTCTTGGTACGAATGGCCTGGTCCGCAAAGTCCCAAATATAGCCGCCGGCCAGCCGGTCGTACTTCTTAAAATCATTCCAATAATCGGAGAAGTTACCCATGGAATTGCCCATGGCGTGGGCATACTCGCACTCAATAAAGGGCTTATCCCGGTACATCTCCGGAGTCAGGCGATAGCCCATACCGCCGTTCCAAAGCGCGCGGCTGTGGATATGGGGTCTGTTCTCGCCGATTTCTTTCATCTCCGTCTGCACGGTATACATCTCGCTGAACAGATCGCTGGTTTCCAAATGGGCGTCCGGCTCATAGTGGAAGGGCCGGGTGCGGTCAATCTGCTGGGCAGCTCGCTTCATATCCGGGAACGCCTTGCCGTTGCCGCTTTCATTGCCCAAGGACCAGAAGAGAATACAGCTGTGGTTCTTAAAGGAATTGACCATATTGGTCATTCGATAGCAGCACTGAGCACTCCACTGGGGATTGCTGGCAGGAATTTGCTGGGCCAGACCGTGGGTCTCCAGGTTGTTCTCGCTCATAACCAAAATTCCGATTTCGTCGCACAGCTCATAGAACCGGCGGGAATTGGGATAATGGCAGGTGCGCACATTGGTGATATTGCTGCGCTTAAGCAGCTCCAGGTCGGAACGAATAATACGCTCCGGCACGGCGTGGCCGTAATCCGGGTGGAAATCATGGCGGTTCACGCCACAGATCTTCAGCGGCACACCGTTCAGGAGAATGAACGGTCCACGCTTGGTGTCCGGATTATAACCGACGATCTTCACCTCTCTAAAGCCGTACTTATGGGTGCGCAGGTCCACCGGCTCCCCGGCCACCAGCAATGTGGTCTCTACCGTGTATAGGTACGGATCCTCGTGGCTCCACAGATGGGGCGCCTCCACGGTGCACTCCGTATCTACCGTAACCCGGCAGCCATCCTCCAGCACCGGGCAGCGAGACTCCATTTGGCCTACGGCTTTGCCGTCTGCGTCTAAAATACGCACCCGGTAAGCGGCGTCTGTGCAGTCCGTCCCCCGGCACTCCACAGCTACCTGCATACGGAAGTGAGCCGTCTTGTAGTCCTCTGCAAATTCGCTGTAAAAATAAGTATCCTGAATATAGGTCTTGGGCTTGAACACCAGGTTCACATCCCGGAAGATACCGGACAGCCGCCACATATCCTGATCCTCCAGGTAGCTGCCATCGCAAAACTGATGCACGGTCACCGCCAAGCGGTTCTTGCCCGGGTGCACAAAGCGGGTTACATCGTACTCCGTCTCGTCAAAAGTATCTTGGGAATAGCCCACAAAGGTGCCGTTCATATACACCTCGCCACAGGAGTTAACCCCACCGAAGTGCACAAACACATTATCCGCCAGCTCTTCTTCAGTCAAATCAAAATCCCGAATATACAGACCCTGCGGGTTCTTCTTGTCGTCAATATGGGGAATGTTAATCTTTGAGATCGGCGTGGGGTAATTGATATTGGTATAAATGGGGGTGCCATAGCCCTTGATCTGCCACTCGGAGGGCACCTCTAAATCGTCAAAGCTAAAGGGGTCGAATTCCGGGTTTTGATAGCCCTCTATCGTCTGATCGCTGCCAGGCAGGAATTTAAACTTCCAAATGCCATTCAGCAGCCGGCGCTTTTCTTCCCCGGTGCGGACATCCCTTGGAAAGCCGGCGGCACTGCGCCGCTCGGTGTTGACACTGAATGTGTCTATATCTTGCCAGATGGGTATATCTTTGTTCATACTGTTACTCCTTATGTTTAGAATCCCCGCCGCAGGCCAAAGGGCAAACTGCGGTCAATAACAGTATAACGGAAACGGCGGCACTTTTCAATGCAAAATCCGCAAATTGCCGGGATAATGGGCAAAAAAACAGCAGACCGTCGAGCCGCTGACAATCTGCTCTTTTATTATACGACACTGTCGCCCATCAGGCAATAAATGTGCTGTACAGTTTGGAAATAAAGCCCGGTCCCTACTGTTTGGCCAATAAAATCAGTCCGCGTGAATTCGCCGGTACTGCGCCGGGGTGCAGCCGTACTGCTTGCGAAAAGCGGCGATATAATGGCTCTCGTCCGCGAAGCCCAGATCATAGGCAATGCGGCGACAGCCGGTGCCGTCCAGGAGCATGGGCAGCGACGCTTGCAGCCGCTGCTGCAAAATGTAAGCGTGCACAGACACACCCATCTCCCGCTT
>ENA-OQHI01001137-OQHI01001137.1-human-gut-metagenome-genome-assembly--contig:-NODE-1137-length-13580-cov-2.978301_pt1 | contig 13580 bp, 10 predicted proteins | sample MGYA00242561_ERZ504713 | MGnify/ENA primary metagenome ERZ504713 (study PRJEB26092, sample SAMD00036217) | human gut metagenome | host: Homo sapiens | study: EMG produced TPA metagenomics assembly of... | reverse complement strand
AGTCGCCTCATTCCGACAGAAGAGCGGCAGATGATTCTATATCATTTGCCGCTCTTTCATACTACTCCTCAGTAATAAATAATTTTGTCATTATTTTGTGTGGCATGAGATTATTTATATCTTTGCAAATGATTGGATGAAAAGGTGGAGGGGCGATTTAGCTCCTTTTTTTGTTCTTAATAGTTAATACATGATAGATAAAAACGTTGTAGCTCGGATTGTAGAGGAATGGCTGGAAGATAAAAGTTATTTTCTGGTTGATGTAAATGTGAGTCCGGATGACAAAATTGTAGTGGAAATAGACCATGCAGAAGGTGTGTGGATAGACGACTGTGTGGAACTGAGCCGCTATATTGAGTCAAAATTAAGTCGTGAAGAAGATTACGAACTGGAAGTAGGTTCTGCGGGAATCGGTCAGCCATTTAAGGTTTTGCAGCAGTATGTAGCACATGTAGGTTGCGAAGTAGAAGTGCTGGACAAAACCGGAAAGAAATGGACGGGTGTGCTGGCGGATGCCAACGAAGAGAATTTTACGGTTACGGTAGAAGTGAAAATAAAACCGGAAGGTGCCAAGCGTCCGAAGCTGGTGGAACAGAATGTAACCTTTACCTATGATGAGATAAAATACACCAAATACTTAATTAGCTTTAAATAATTATGGCCAAAAAAGAAGAAACTGTCAGCTTGATTGACACATTCTCGGAATTTAAGGAATTGAAGAACATTGATCGCACCACGATGGTGAGCGTGTTGGAAGAGTCGTTCCGCAGTGTGATTGCAAAAATGTTCGGTACAGATGAAAACTATGATGTGATTGTAAATCCTGACAAGGGGGATTTCGAAATCTGGCGTAACCGTGAAGTTGTGGCGGATGAGGAGCTGACTAACCCGAACCTGCAGATTGCATTGTCGGAAGCACGCAAGATTGATGCATCGTATGAAGTGGGGGAGGAAGTGACCGATGAGGTGATTTTTGAAAAATTCGGCCGCCGTGCAATTCTGAATCTCCGCCAGACATTGGCTTCAAAGAGTCTGGAGTTGGAAAAAGACAGCTTGTATAATAAATACATTGATAAAGTAGGTACTGTAATCAGTGCAGAAGTTTATCAGATTTGGAAAAAGGAAATCTTGTTGCTGGACGATGAAGGTAATGAATTGCTGTTGCCTAAGACAGAACAGATTCCGAGTGACTTCTATCGGAAAGGAGAAACTGCTCGTGCCGTAGTAGCTCGTGTAGATAATAAGAACAATAATCCGAAGATTATTTTGAGTCGTACATCACCGGTCTTCTTGCAGCGTTTATTTGAACAGGAAGTGCCAGAAATCAATGACGGACTGATTACCATCAAGAAAATTGCCCGTATTCCGGGAGAACGTGCGAAGATTGCAGTAGAATCGTATGATGAACGCATTGACCCGGTAGGTGCATGTGTGGGTGTGAAGGGTTCTCGTATTCATGGTATCGTACGCGAATTGCGTAATGAAAACATTGATGTGATTAACTATACATCTAACATCCAGTTGTTTATTCAGCGTGCCTTGAGCCCGGCAAAAGTTTCGTCTATCATCATGCATGAGGATGAAAAGAGAGCTGAGGTATATTTGAAACCGGAAGAAGTATCATTGGCTATCGGTAAAGGTGGCTTGAATATTAAGCTGGCCAGTATGTTGACAGAATACACTATTGATGTATATCGTGAATTGGGTGAAGATGCTGTAGCTGATGAAGACATCTACCTGGATGAATTCAAGGATGAAATTGATGAATGGGTTATCAACGCGATTAAGGCTATCGGAATTGATACGGCTAAAGGTGTATTGAACGCACCGCGCGAGATGCTTATCGAAAAAGCAGACTTGGAAGAAAATACGGTGGATGATATTCTGAGAATTTTAAAAGCAGAGTTTGAGGAATAGCGCTTGCTTGCAATAAACAGATGAGGATGAGCAATTCATTCTCGTCTGCTTGTTTATCTGTGACTGATATATTTTCCTGAACTCTATAAATTGTGATGAATTATGACTATAAGATTGAATAAAGTAACAAGAGATTTGAATGTTGGAATAACCACGGTGGTAGACTTTTTGCAGAAAAAAGGATATACGGTCGAGGCGAATCCAAATACCAAAATTACTGAAGAACAGTATGCTGCACTGGTTAAAGAGTTCAGCAAAGACAAGGATTTGAAAATAGAGTCTGAGAAAATTATTCAGGAACGGCAGAATAAGGAGCGTAACAAGGCTTCTGTTTCTATCGAGGATATTCATCCGGAACTGAAAAAGCCGGAAGTGATAGAAACAGTGGTTCCAGAAGATGTGCGACCAAAATTCAAGCCTGTAGGTAAAATAGACTTGGATGGTCTGAAGAAAAAGAAAAAACCGGCTGTGGTTGAGCCTGCTGAAACGCCTGTTGTACAGGAAGGGCCAGCTAAGCCAGAACCTGAGAATAAACAAGCTGAGGTGGAAAAAACGGAGGTTAAAACTGAAGAGGCTCCTGTACAACAACCTCAGGTAGAAGAAAAACAAGAACCGAAACAGCCGGAAATAAAGGCAGAAGAATTGAAACCAGAGCCGATGGAAGAAGAAAAAAAGCAACAATCTGTTCAGGAAAATAAAGAAGACGAAGTTTTTAAAATTCGCCCGACAGAATTTAAATCAAAGATTAATGTAGTAGGCCAGATTGATTTGGCTGCATTGAACCAGTCTACCCGTCCGAAGAAAAAATCGAAAGAGGAGAAGAAGAAAGAAAGAGAGGAAAAGGATAAGCAGCGTCAGGAACAGCGTAAGCAGATGAAAGATGCGATTATCAAGGAAATTCGTAAGAGTGATGAAAAGACGGATAAGGGTGGCCTGAGTGATGAGGCTGCGAAAAAGAAAAAACGCAACCGTATTAATAAGGAACGGGTTGATATTAATGCAACCTCCAACGCATCTGGAGCTTCACGAAATGAGAAATCTGGAAAGAATAACCAGAACCAGGGACAGGGCGGAAAACATAACAAGGACCGCTTTAAGAAACCGGTGGTAAAACAGGAGGTGAGCGACGAAGATGTAGCAAAACAGGTGAAAGAAACACTTGCCCGCCTGACAAATAAAGGAAAGAATAAAGCTGCCAAGTATCGTAAGGAGAAACGTGAAAATATTCAGAACCGTCAGCTGGAACAGGAGGAACTGGAACAGGAAGAAAGCAAGGTATTGAAGCTGACTGAATTTGTAACAGCAAATGAGCTGGCTAACATGATGGATATTCCGGTGACTCAGGTTATCTCAACTTGTATGAGTGTGGGTATCATGGTGTCTATCAACCAGCGTCTGGATGCAGAAACAATTAACCTTGTGGCAGAAGAATTTGGCTACAAGACAGAATATGTAAGTGCGGAAGTGGCACAGGCTGTAGAGGAAGAGGCTGATGCGGAAGAAGATTTGCAACCGCGTGCACCGATTGTTACCGTGATGGGTCACGTAGACCACGGTAAGACTTCTTTGCTGGACTATATCCGTAAAGCAAATGTAATTGCGGGTGAGGCCGGAGGTATCACACAGCACATTGGTGCATATAACGTGAAACTGGAGGATGGACGTCGCATTACGTTCCTGGATACTCCGGGACACGAAGCATTTACAGCTATGCGTGCACGTGGTGCGAAAGTAACTGACGTGGTAATCATTATCGTAGCTGCGGATGACAACGTGATGCCGCAGACAAAAGAAGCTATCAACCATGCGATGGCTGCGGGGGTACCTATTGTGTTTGCTATCAATAAGGTAGATAAACCGAATGCAAACCCGGATAAGATTAAGGAAGAGCTGGCTGCCATGAACTTCCTGGTGGAAGAATGGGGTGGAAAATACCAGTCTCAGGATATTTCAGCCAAGAAAGGTACCGGTGTTCCTGAATTGCTTGAAAAGGTATTGCTGGAAGCTGAAATGTTGGATTTGAAAGCAAATCCGAACCGTAAGGCTACCGGTTCAATTATTGAATCTTCTTTGGATAAAGGACGTGGATATGTGGCTACGGTGCTGGTTTCTAATGGAACACTGCATGTAGGTGATATTGTACTGGCCGGAACTTCATACGGTAAGGTGAAAGCGATGTTCAACGAACGTAACCAGCGCCTGAAAGAGGCTGGACCTTCTGAGCCGGTATTGATTTTAGGATTGAACGGAGCGCCGGCTGCGGGTGATACATTCCATGTGTTTGATACGGATCAGGAAGCACGTGAGATTGCCAACAAGCGTGAACAGCTGGCTCGTGAACAGGGCTTGCGTACTCAGAAGATGTTGACACTGGATGAAGTGGGACGTCGTCTGGCATTGGGTGACTTCCATGAACTGAATGTGATTGTGAAAGGTGACGTGGATGGTTCTGTAGAAGCTTTGAGTGACTCATTGATCAAGTTGTCTACCGAACAGATTCAGGTGAATGTAATCCATAAGGGTGTCGGACAGATTTCAGAATCGGATGTATCGTTGGCTGCGGCATCGGATGCAATCATCGTAGGTTTCCAGGTACGTCCTTCAGGAAATGCGGCTAAGCTTGCTGAACAGGAAGGTGTGGATATTCGTAAGTATTCTATTATTTACGATGCGATTGAAGAAGTGAAGTCGGCAATGGAAGGTATGTTGGCTCCGACATTGAAAGAACAGGTTACTTCTACAATCGAAGTGCGTGAAGTGTTCAACATCAGCAAGGTGGGTATGGTTGCCGGTGCGATGGTGAAGACCGGAAAAGTAAAACGTACGGACAAGGCTCGCTTGATTCGCGACGGTATCGTAATCTTTACGGGTTCAATCAATGCATTGAAGCGCTTCAAGGACGATGTGAAAGAAGTGGGTACTAACTTTGAATGTGGTATCAGCTTGACGAACTGCAACGACTTGAAAGTGGGTGACGTGATTGAAACGTATGAAGAAGTGGAAGTAAAACAGACATTGTAAAGACGTAACGTCTGACCATTGTTTGGGTGCAAATAAATACATTTGTCATTCAGAGCAAAGCGAAGATTCTTGTATTCACCCATCAGACAGGGGAACAAGTTCTTCGCTTTGTTTTTAATATATATTTCGGATAAATGGCAACAATAGACTGGGTGATTATCATCTTATTGGCTTTAGGAGCTGTCTCTGGTTTTATGAAAGGATTTTTCAAACAACTGGCAGCGGTTGTAGGGCTGATAGCCGGACTGCTGGTAGCACGTGCTTTATTTGCCGGTTTAGGTGAGCAATTGGCCGTAGCGGTAGGTACTTCTGTGACATTCGGGCAGATACTGGCTTTTCTGTTGATAGGTTTGATAGTACCTTTGGTGTTGTCTCTTTTGGCTTCTGCCTTGACGAAAATCGTGGATATGACAGGATTAGGTTTTATCAACCGCCTTTTGGGGGCAGTGCTTGGAGCGATAAAATATGCGCTTGTAATCAGCCTGGTCATCCATTTTATTGATTTTGCCGACTCTAAAGATAACTTAATACATTCAACCACTAAGGGAAGTTCGTTGTTATATTATCCGATAAAGGATTTTTCCGCTTTCTTTTATCCTGTGGTGAAAACTGTAACAGAGAAATTTATAGAAACAGATAATATTCAGAATTGATATGCAAATAGAACCCAATAAATATGTGAAGGAACTGACGCAGGCGAAGTATAAATATGGCTTCACTACGGATGTTCACACAGATATTATAGAGAAGGGACTGAATGAGGATGTCGTGCGGCTGATTTCTTCAAAGAAAGGTGAGCCCGACTGGTTGCTTGAGTTCCGTTTGAAGGCGTTTCGCTATTGGCAAACGCTGGAAATGCCTACATGGGCACATTTGAATATTCCGGAGATTGATTATCAGGCTATTTCATATTATGCAGACCCGACAAAGAAAAAAGAAGGGCCGAAGAGTCTGGATGAAGTGGATCCGGAACTGTTGAAAACCTTTGACAAGCTGGGTATTCCTTTGGAAGAACGTATGGCGCTGAGCGGTATGGCGGTAGATGCGGTTATGGACTCCGTCTCTGTGAAGACAACTTTTAAGGAGATACTGATGGAAAAGGGAATTATATTCTGCTCTATCAGTGAAGCGGTGCGTGAACATCCGGATTTGGTGAAGAAGTATTTAGGTTCGGTAGTGGGCTATCGTGATAATTTCTTTGCCGCATTGAACTCGGCTGTGTTCAGCGATGGTTCGTTTGTGTATATTCCGAAGGGGGTTCGCTGTCCGATGGAATTGTCTACGTACTTCCGTATCAATGCGGCCAATACCGGACAGTTTGAACGTACGCTGATTGTTGCAGATGATGACAGTTATGTCTCTTACCTGGAAGGATGTACGGCACCGATGCGTGATGAAAACCAGTTGCACGCGGCAATTGTGGAAATCGTGGTGCTTGACCGTGCGGAAGTGAAATATTCTACTGTGCAGAACTGGTATCCTGGTGATGCTGAAGGTAAAGGTGGTGTGTATAACTTTGTAACCAAAAGAGGTAACTGCAAAGGGGTGGACAGTAAACTTTCCTGGACACAGGTAGAGACTGGCTCGGCCATTACATGGAAGTATCCAAGCTGTATTTTGAGTGGAGACAATTCTACCGCAGAGTTCTATTCTGTAGCGGTAACCAATAATTATCAGCAGGCAGATACTGGTACGAAGATGATTCATTTGGGTAAAAACACTCGTTCTACTATCGTAAGTAAGGGTATCAGTGCCGGAAAGAGTCAGAACTCTTATCGCGGGCTGGTGCGTGTGGCTGAAAAGGCAGATAATGCAAGAAACTACAGTCAGTGTGATTCTCTGTTGCTGGGTAGCCACTGCGGAGCGCATACATTCCCTTATATGGACATTCACAATGAAACGGCTGTGGTGGAACATGAGGCTACGACTTCCAAGATTTCGGAAGACCAGATTTTCTATTGCAACCAGCGTGGTATCTCTACTGAGGATGCCGTAGGATTGATTGTGAATGGGTATGCAAAGGAGGTTCTGAACAAACTTCCGATGGAGTTTGCCGTAGAGGCTCAGAAATTGCTGTCTGTGTCGTTGGAGGGCAGTGTAGGATAAACGATAAAAATAGATTGTTATGCTAGAGATAAAGAATTTACATGCCAACATCAATGGCAAAGAGATATTGAAAGGTATTAACCTAACAGTAAAGCCCGGTGAAGTCCATGCGATTATGGGGCCTAACGGTTCGGGAAAGAGTACATTGAGTAATGTATTGGTCGGTCATCCAGCTTATGAGGTGACGAAAGGAACCGTAACGTTTGATGGAAAGGATTTATTGGCTTTGAGTCCGGCAGACCGTAGTCATGAAGGATTGTTCCTGTCATTCCAGTATCCGGTAGAAATTCCGGGAGTGAGCATGGTGAACTTCATGCGTGCGGCCGTGAATGAACAGCGTAAGTACAAAGGACTTCCAGCTTTGACGGCCAGTGAGTTCTTGAAGCTGATGCGCCAAAAGAGAGAGATTGTGGAGCTGGACAGCAAGTTGGCTAACCGTTCGGTAAATGAGGGATTCTCTGGAGGTGAGAAGAAGCGTAATGAAATATTCCAGATGGCTATGCTGGAACCGAAGCTGAGCATCTTGGACGAAACTGACTCCGGACTGGATATTGATGCGTTGCGTATTGTGGCTGAAGGAGTGAATAAACTGAAAACTCCGGAAACGAGCTGTATTGTGATTACGCACTATCAGCGTTTGCTGGATTACATTAAACCGGATATTGTACATGTACTTTATAAAGGCCGTATCGTGAAAACTGCAGGTCCGGAACTGGCATTGGAACTGGAAGAAAAAGGATACGATTGGATTAAGAAAGAACTGGGAGAATGAGCATGAAAGCAGAACAGCAATATATTGATCTTTTCACGCAGTGCGAGGCTATTATTTGTCGGCAAAGTGCGGATGTGCTGAATGCGCCCCGTGCGAAGGCATTTGCTGATTTTGAGAAGCTGAGCTTCCCGACTCGCAAGCAGGAAAAATATAAATATACGGAGGTGAGCAAGTATTTTGCTCCGGATTATGGGTTGAACTTGAATCGCCTGGAATTTCCGGTTAATCCGTATGAAGTGTTCAAGTGTGATGTGCCCAATATGAGTACCTCACTTTATTTTGTGGTAAATGATACGTTTGACAAGCATGTGCATCCTTCTGCTCAGTTGCCGGAGGGAGTTTACTTCGGTAGCTTGAAAGACATGGCTGAACAGCGTCCTGATTTGGTCAAAAAATATTACGGAAAGCTGGCTGATACGTCGAAGGACGCTCTGGCGGCATTTAATACGATGTTTGTACAGGACGGTGTGTGCATGTATGTACCGAAGAATGTGGTGTTGGAACGTCCAATCCAATTGGTGAATATCTTGCGTGCGGATGTGGATTTCATGGTAAACCGTCGTGTCCTGATTATATTGGAGGATGGTGCACAGGCCAAGTTGCTGGTATGCGACCATGCGATGGACGACGTGAATTTCCTTTCTACTCAGGTGGTGGAAGTCTTTGCAGGAGAAAATGCTGTATTCGACTTGTATGAACTGGAAGAGACTCATAACAGTACGGTACGTTTCAATAACTTATATGTGAATCAGGAGGCTGGCAGTAATGTGTTGTTGAACGGGATGACACTGCACAATGGAACGACTCGTAATACCACAGAAGTGACATTGGCTGGTCGGGGGGCAGAAATCAGTTTGTGCGGAATGGCCATTGCCGATCAGAATGAGCAGGTGGATAACCATACTTTTATTGATCATAAAGTACCCGATTGCACAAGTAATGAATTGTTTAAGTATGTGCTTGACGACCAGGCTGTGGGAGCTTTTGCCGGAAAGGTACTTGTGAGAGAAGGAGCACAGCATACCTCTTCTCAGCAGACAAACCGGAATCTGTGTGCGACCCGTGAAGCACATATGTACACTCAGCCACAGCTGGAAATCTATGCAGATGATGTGAAGTGTTCTCATGGAGCTACAGTAGGGCAGTTGGACGAAAATGCATTGTTCTATATGCAGCAGCGTGGTATCAGTCTGAAGGAAGCACGTTTGCTGTTGATGTTTGCTTTTGTCAACGAAGTGATTGACCATATCCGGATGGATGCCTTGAAAGATCGCTTGCATCTGCTGGTAGAAAAACGCTTCCGTGGAGAACTGAATAAATGCCAGGGCTGTGCGATTTGTAAATAGTCATATTTTAACAGAGAATTTATGCAATACGATGTCAATAAGATAAGAGAAGACTTCCCGATTCTTGCGCGGTCGGTGTATGGAAAACCGCTGGTTTATTTAGATAACGGGGCTACGACTCAGAAGCCTCGTTGCGTGGTGGAATCTATTACAGACGAGTATTATTCGGTCAATGCGAATGTACACCGTGGAGTGCATTTCTTGTCGCAGCAGGCAACGAATTTGCATGAGGCTTCACGTGAGACGGTACGTCGGTTTATTAATGCACGCAGTATTTCGGAAATCGTTTTTACTCGTGGAACGACCGAGAGCATTAACTTAGTTGCTTCTTCATTTGCCGATAGTCAGATGAAGGAAGGGGATGAGGTTATTGTTTCTGTGATGGAGCACCACAGTAATATTGTTTCTTGGCAGCTTCAGGCAGCACGGAAAGGAATCGTGCTGAAAGTAATTCCGATGAACGACCGGGGGGAGCTTTTGTTGGATGAATACAAAAAGCTTTTTTCGGAAAAGACAAAGCTTGTTTCTGTAGCACACGTATCCAATGTGTTGGGAACAATCAATCCGGTAAAAGATATGATTGCTTTTGCACATTCGCAAGGTGTTCCGGTGCTGGTAGATGGGGCGCAGAGTATTCCACACATGAAGGTGGATGTACATGATTTGGATGCTGACTTTTATGTGTTCAGTGGTCACAAAGTGTACGGCCCTACGGGTATCGGTGTATTGTATGGAAAGGAAGCTTGGCTGGAAAAACTGCCCCCTTATCAGGGAGGAGGGGAGATGATCAAGAATGTCTCTTTTGAAAAGACGACATTTAATGAACTTCCTTTTAAGTTTGAGGCCGGCACTCCCGATTACATCGGATCTACAGCATTGGCAAAAGCGTTAGATTATGTTTCAGCAATAGGAATGGATAACATTTTTGCCTACGAACATGACCTGACTCAGTATGCCATGAACCGTTTAAAAGAAATCCCGGGAATGAGGATTTTGGGTGAAGCGGAGCAGAAAGGAGGAGTCATTTCTTTCTTGGTAGGGGATATACACCATTTTGATATGGGGACCTTGCTTGACCGCTTAGGTATAGCTGTTCGTACCGGACATCATTGTGCGGAACCTTTGATGCACCGTTTGGGCATTGAGGGTACAGTACGTGCTTCTTTGGGATTGTATAATACGAAAGAAGAAATAGATGCGCTGGTGGAAGGCGTGCTTCGAGTAAGTAGAATGTTTGCTTAAATAAAAGTGATTAAAAAATTTCCCGGTCAGGATTTTCATACAGAGAATGCTGACCGGGAGATTTTTGTTTATAGACTGGTTAGTGGATGGCCTTTGTCGCTTCTTTCAACCAGTTCTTTTCTTCCTCGCTGAGGTATGGGTTAAGTGTGGTATACACTTTCTGGTGATAATCGTTTAACCATGCCTTTTCTTCCGGACTGAGTAAATCAGGTAGAATTGGTTTGAGATCGATAGGGCATAGAGTCAATGCTTCAAATTTATAGAATTCGCCAAAGTCAGTCGTCTGGTCGTCTACAATCAGCATGGTGTTTTCTGTGCGTACACCATATTCCCCGGCTTTGTATACTCCTGGCTCATTGGTGACCGTCATGCCAGGAAGGAGAAGAGCAGGCATGTGGTTCATGCGGAACTGATGAGGCCCTTCGTGCACATTCAGAAAATGTCCGACGCCATGTCCTGTACCATGTCCGTAGTTCATACCTTCTTTCCATATAAACTGTCGTGCCAATACGTCGAGCTGAGTGCCACAGGTGCCATACGGGAAGTGAGCCATGGAGAGCTGTATAAACCCTTTTAAGATAAGGGTATAATCTTTCTTCTGCTCTTCTGTGACGTGCCCTAATGCGATGGTACGAGTGATGTCGGTTGTTCCATCGAGATATTGTCCTCCACTGTCAAGAAGGAGAAATCCTTCGGGTTTCAGGGTTGCTGCAGTTTCTTCAGTTGCTTCGTAATGTACAATTGCGCCATGTTCCTGGTAACCGGCTATGGTATCAAAGCTGATACCCTGGAAATTCTCTTGCGCAGAGCGGAATTCGTATAACTTCTGGTCAATGGATAATTCTGTTTCTGTCCCGCTTTTTACAGCGTTTTCTAACCAGTAAAGGAAACGAACCATAGCCACTCCATCGCGTGTCATGGCTTGTTTGAATCCGGCTATTTCTGTAGCGTTTTTGATAGATTTCAAATATAATACCGGAGATTCGAGTAACTTTACCTGACTGCTTTTGCTGGCAGCCTGATAAAGGGTATAATTGGTTGAACTGGGTAGCTGTAAGCAGCCTTCTTTATATTCCTCCAGATCTTGGGCTATTTGTGTATAGTCTTTAATAGAAACCTGGTTTGTTTCTAAATAGCGACGTACCTCATCTGTTAGTTTATCCGGCTGGATGTACAATGTACTTGAAGTAGAGGTGATGAAAAGATAGGAAACGAATACCGGATTGCAATGTACGTCAGTGCCTCTTAAGTTTAAAGTCCAGGCTATTTCATCCAAGGCGGAAATTAAGATGCCATTGACTTGATTTTCTTTAAGAATAGCTTGTATCCGACTGATTTTTTGATTACATGCCTCTCCGCTGTATTCCAATGGCAAAATAAATGGAGGGTTCAGAGGCAGTGAGGGGCGGTCTCTCCATAATAAATGGAATGGGTCTTCTACATTAACCAGCTCTAAATGGTATTTTTCAAGTGCTTTTTGTAATTGTAAGGCTTCGGATGTGCTGTTTACCCACCCGTCAATACCAACTTTTTCTCCAGGTTTCAATATGCTCCCTAACCAGTCGGCAATGGAAGGAGTTTCCGGGAGCCGGTCTTTGAATAAAATAAGTCCGCTTCCTTGAAGTTGTTCTTCTGCCTGTAAAAAATAACGGGAGTCGGTCCATAATCCTCCTTGTGACATGGTGATTACAGCTGTACCAGCCGAACCGGTGAATCCGGAAATCCATTTCCGAGACTCCCAATGAGCAGGTACATATTCTCCAGAATGAGGGTCGGTGCTGGGTACGATAAATGCAGATATGCCTTTGGTCTGCATAAATCTGCGTAAGGCTTCAATTCTATCAGATATACGGTTCATGATGTAAATGAATTTAAGAAGATTCTAAACTAACATGACAAAAATAATAAATGGTGTAGAAAGGGGAGGCTTGATTTTGTCTGAAGTTGATTTTTTGAATAAAATCTTTCGAAAAGTTTTGTAAATAAAGAAAGTATGTGTAATTTTGCGCCGCAAATTGACTGCGAAATAATTTAATAACAACATACTTAATTTTAAAAACATGATTGTAGTACCAGTAAAAGAAGGCGAAAACATTGAAAAAGCGCTGAAGAAATTTAAGAGAAAATTTGAAAAAACTGGTGTTGTAAAAGAACTGAGAAGAAGACAGCAGTTTGACAAACCGTCTGTACTGAAGAGACTGAAAATGGAACATGCCATTTATGTCCAGAAGTTGCAGCAAGTAGAAGAATAATAAAATTTGCAAGATTGCTTGAATTATTGAATTCTTTTTCATAAATTCGTTGCTGAAATAAAGGCGATGTTTCTTATGTTGAAAGAATCTTTTCTGGAGTACCTCTCTTATGAACGACGTTATTCGGAGCATACCGTTTGTAGTTATGGACTGGATTTGTCAAAATTTGAAGAGTACTTAAAAGGAGTGGATGAGGATTTGGATCTCATACATGTAGACGCTGACTTGGTTCGTGGTTGGGTGGTTTCTCTCATGGAACAAGGTTATACGTCTACTTCTGTGAATCGAAAGCTGAGTTCGCTCCGATCGTTTTATAGGTATTTGCTTCGGAAGAATATGATTCCGGTGGATCCGATGCTAAAGGTTATTGGTCCTAAAAAGAAAAAACCGCTTCCGGTTTTTGTTAAGGAAGCGGAAATGGATCGTCTTTTGGATGATGCGGATTTCGGTGATGGCTTTTTAGGCGTGCGAGATCGGATGATTTTGGAGGTTTTCTATGAAACGGGAGTTCGACGTTCGGAACTTATAGGCTTGAATGATGCGGATGTGGATTTTTCATCGTGTGTTATAAAGGTCACAGGAAAGAGAAATAAGCAACGTTTGATTCCTTTTGGTGAAGAGCTGGAAAGGGATTTACGGGTGTATCTTTCAGTAAGAGATGAAAATATATCAGAACGGGAAAATGATGCATTTTTTGTCCGGAAGGATGGACGAAGGCTTTCTCCTGGAATGGTATACCTTTTGGTAAAGCGTAATTTGACAAAAGTTGTTACGTTAAAGAAAAAGAGCCCACATGTTTTGCGGCACACCTTTGCAACCTCAATGCTTAATCATCAGGCTGAATTGGAAGCGGTGAAGGAGTTGCTGGGGCATGAAAGCTTGTCGACAACGGAGGTTTATACTCATACAACTTTTGAGGAGTTA
>ENA-OQHI01001126-OQHI01001126.1-human-gut-metagenome-genome-assembly--contig:-NODE-1126-length-13669-cov-3.095424_pt1 | contig 13669 bp, 10 predicted proteins | sample MGYA00242561_ERZ504713 | MGnify/ENA primary metagenome ERZ504713 (study PRJEB26092, sample SAMD00036217) | human gut metagenome | host: Homo sapiens | study: EMG produced TPA metagenomics assembly of... | reverse complement strand
GACGCAAAAGAGCATCCTCGACTGCGTGGTCGATGCGCTAGACCGGCAGCGGACGAAGTTTGCCATCCAGATCAGCACCAGTACGCTGGAGCCGGACGATGTGACGGCGCTCGTGCGCTCGGCGTGTCTGAATCAGCCGCAGCTCGTGGTGAACTTCCCGGCCATCCGTGTGGAGGTCTACAGCGGCGGCAGCAGCCAGAAGATCTTCAGTGTCACGCTGCAGTACGGCGCCAAGGAATCCACGGTCAACGACCGCCGCACGCAGCTCGACGGCCGCGTACGCACGCTCACATCCACGCTCACGGCGGGCGAGCAGGAGACGCCCCTGCAGGCGGCACTCATCGTCATGCGCGCCTGTGAGCAGCGGATAACGACCGTGAGCACGGCGTATGATGCGCTCGTGAGCGGCGCGGCCGACAGTTATGGCCTGGCCATGGCCTACAAGGCGGTCTGCGACGCGCTGAATATCCCGTGCCAGGTCGTCAGCGGCCGCTTTCAGGGGGCGGAGCGCTGCTGGAATGTCGTGCAGGTCGGCGGAAATTACTATCATCTCGACCTGTTCATGCAGTCGGAAACGCTGTGGCTGCGCAGTGATGAGAGCATGCGCAGCACCTACCAGTGGGACACGGAGGACTGCCCGTCGTGCACGGCGCAGTCGTTCATCTGGCGCGAGGGACAGAAGCTGTAACGCCGGATTCGCAAAAAAGATCAAAAAAGGCTTGACAAGTCGGCTTTTTGTGGTAAAATAACGCTTGCATTCACGAAATGCGGGCATAGCTCATTTGGCAGAGCGCCACCTTGCCAAGGTGGAGGTAGCGAGTTCGAATCTCGTTGCCCGCTCCAATTTTTTGGCGCCATAGCCAAGTGGTAAGGCATGGGACTGCAAATCCTTGACCCCCGGTTCAAATCCGGGTGGCGCCTCCAGAAAAAGAGACACGCGAGCGCGTGTCTCTTTTTTCGTGTCTCTTTTTCGGAGACGCCGATGGCGAAGATCGAAAACCGAGAGCGGAAGCCCAGACGTCGCGGACTGCATGTTGCTCGCGGCGATTTTTCATGCTCCGCATCCCAAAATCATCGTGCATTCATCTGCTGCACCTCCTTTCCACGTCCCACCAGAGGGTCATAGCGGTAGGGGTGCGCCGGATCGGTCATCAGCCTGCCATACTGAAACAGAGTGGGGCAGGATTTTCGGGAGACAGTGTCAATGTGCCGGCGCTCCATGCGCACGCCGTAGGTACTGTCGCAGGTACAGAGCGTACAGAGCTGGTTCAGGCTGATGCCCAGTTTTTTCAGAATGGCAACTGCCCTGCAGCGGGGGGCGTGGATGATTGCCAACAGCAGATGCTCCGTTCCCGCCAGTGCCTTTCCGGCATCCCGTGCCCGTTCCTTGGCATCCTCCAGAATGGAAACCAGCGAGGGGGTCAGACAGTCCTCCCGCACCTCTGCCGGAATACCACGCCCCACCAGATCAATGACGGCGTGACGCAGTTTGTCCGCATCCAGCTGCTGCGCTGCCAGTGCGCTTGCCGCAGCGTTGCCGCCCTCCTCCATCAGTCCCAGTAGAAGATGCTCGCTTCCGATGTACGTATGCCCCAGTTCTTCTGCGGCATGAATTGCTTCTTTCATGGCAAGGATCGCTTTTCCAGTGAATCCCTCTGTGTATCGCATATGCTCCAGTTCCTTTCTCCGGCATTGCCGTCTGTGAAAAAATCGTATGCTTTCAGTATGCCATAACTTTCCTGAAATATTTGTCGAAGGAGTCACACAATTTCGTTTGTGGCATACAATGTACTATGAAACAGACAAAAAACAGTTTGTTTCAAAAAAATTTGACACAAAGGAGACTGAAGATTATGTGTTTCGAGAATAATGGTGGATGCTGCTGGATTATCATTCTGCTGGTGATTTTGTTCTGCTGCTGCGGTAACGGTGGCGGCTGTGGCAACAACGGCGGATGCGGCTGCGGATGCTAAGCGTCTGATAAAGCGCTGAATCAAAACGGGCACGGAGGCGATGCAGCTTCCGTGCCCGTTTTTTATCTCTCATGGTAAAAATTGTTCCCATGCGTCCAGCAGGCGCTTGGTACCTTCTAAAATTTCCTTTGGCGAAAGGCAGGCGTATCCCAACACCACTTGCGGCGGCGCAGCAGCACGTCCGCCCGTCTCGTAGTAGGCGGAGAGTCCATGCACGGTAATGTGCGCCTCCTGTGCCGCTTGTACCAGCTCCTGTTCGGTGCAGGGCAGGCGGACTTCCAACAGCAGATGCAGTCCGGCAGCTTCACCGCAGACACGGATGTGCTTGCTCATGGGATGGGAGCGCAGCGCAGAGATCAGGAGGTCCTGCCGCTGATGATAGGTCTTTTTCATGCGGTTGAGGTGGCGTTCAAAGTACCCTTCCTGTAAAAAGCGCACCAGCGTGTACTGTTCAAAGCTTGGCACAGTGGAGGAATAGAACGAGAAGTCCTGTTCAAACCGTTTCGCCAGCAGCGGGGGCAGCACCACATAGCCGATTCGCAGCGAGGGCGCAAGAGTGCGTGCAAAGGTATTCATATAGATGACATGTCCGCCGTTGTCCAGACTGTACATCGCCGGAAGAGGTTTCCCCTGAAACCGCAGTTCGCTGTCGTAGTCGTCCTCGATGAGATATCGCTCCGGCTGTTCCGCAGCCCATTCCAGCAGTTCTGCCCGTCTGCGCACCGGCATAATGATGCCCGTCGGAAACTGGTGGGACGGCGTAACGTGGGCAATGGTTGCACCGGACTGACGCAATGCCTGTATTTTCAATCCGCTTTGATCCATGGGAATTCCGATGACAGAAGCACCATTGCTGCGCAGGATGTGCTTTCCCTTGGGATAGCCCGGCTCTTCCACAGCGTATCGTCTGGAAGCCCCCAGCAGCTGGACAAGAATCCCCAACAGATATTCCGTTCCGGCGCCCACCAGAATCTGTTCCGGAGCTGCATGAATTCCCCGAAACTCCCGCAAATGGGCAGAAATTGCCCTACGAAGCGGATACAATCCCATGGCAGGCGTTGCGTGAAGCAGTGTTTCCTGCTTGGTAGAGAGCACCTGTCGGGACAGCTTTGCCCACGTGGCAAAGGGAAACTGTTCCAGATCCACACCGCTGGTGGAAAAATTAATCTGATCTTTTGGCGGGACAGGCTCCGGCTGAATCGGCGATGTGAGCAAAAGCGGATCCGGCTCTTGAAATAGCAGATGTGCATCCGGATCGACAAAATAGCCGGCACGTGGCCGTGCGTAGAGATAGCCCTCTGCTGTCAGCTGCTCGTAGGCAGTCTGCACAGTCATTAAGCTGGTCTGCAAATGTGCGGAAAGTGCACGGCGGGAGGGCAGCTTCTCATTGGGCTGAAGCCGTCCCTGTGCGATTTCTCTACGAATGGCACGGCAGATCTGCTGATAGAGCGGCTCAGACTTCCGGGAGTCCAGCAGAATCGTCAGCATCTGCGGTAGATTCTTCAGTTGCGGTGGGTGCAGCAGGCTCTTCCGGAACAGATGCCGGCTCGCTTTCACTGAGGGCAGCCTCGGTTTCTGCTGCGGATTCTGTCGCTTCCGATTCTGCTGTTACCGGATTCTCCGTTGACTCTGCATCGCTGTGCTCCGATTCTGGTACAGCCGGCTGTTCTGCGGGGAATTCTGTTTCTTCCGGTTCCGGCGGCTGGGTGAAAGGATGTTCCATGTGCCAGAGCATTGCCTCAGCGTCCATGGTATCTGCGACAAAGCGGCGGCGATACTGTTCCTGCTGCTGTTCCTCTGTCATTTCCGCACGAACTTCTTTGGGAATCATCAGCGTATCGGTCATGCGGGAGTAAGGCTCCGGAATCTCCAGCACATCCAGTCGGAATTCGCCGTGGTTGAGGAAGACACGCATGCTGTGAACACCCTCCGGCAGCTGGTCGAGAATCAGGCACGCCTGACGTGGCAGACTGCTCGGAACAAAGAAATTTTCATAGATGGTGTGACCGTCGATCAGAACGGTAAACTCTGCGTTTTTAGCGGTACCGATGATAGAGATTCCTGTTCCCTCGAAGGTGCAGGAAAATTCAGCGCCAGCCTTTGCCTCCATGGAAGTGCGGTTGTAGAACATGTAGCTCTCCATGGCGTGAATTTCCCAGTTTTCGTTGTAGAGGATGTTGTCGCCGAAGCAGTCGATACGTCGCACATAGAGCGGCTGAAGCCGGACAGGCTCCACTGCAATGTTGCGGAACGTGTTCCACGAATAGTCGCTGCAAAGGCTGACACGACCGCTGTTGATCATGCACTGCGGGGTGTACTTGGTGAGGAAGTTTCCGTTGATGAAAAAGAAAATGGAGTTGCCCAGCACAATTAGCTTGAGATGATTCCATTCCTTGGGATTGACTTGGGAGAGAATGCCCTCTGCAGCAACATTTTCCATGTCCATCAGCTTCCAGCTGCCGTCGCCGTAGAGTCTGCCGGTATAGCCGCACATGGAGGAGAACTCACAAGTGACGGCGGAATTGTACCGAACGCCAATGCCGGCGAAGTTGTTCTCATCCAGATTTGCCAGACGGACATCGACCTCGGCGCTGTAGCTGTGCCACTTGTCATCGCCGAAAGAGGTCAGCGGCAGCGGTGTCCCGCGGAAACGCCAGTTGGTGGGGAGAATTTGTCGGGAGATTCTCTGACAGATGACATAGCCGTCCTCTGCGGTCTCGATCAGCTCGAACGCACCGCCCTGATCAGTCATATAGCGAGGTGCGCAGCCACGGACGCAGATTTCCTCCTTGGTGTATTCCAGTCTGTCCCGGTAGGGGAGTGTGAGCCGTGCTGAAGACGGCGGCTGGATGCCGGAAAAGGTATTGACACCGTTGACCCAGCTGGTGTCCAGCGTGGTTACTGTCATAATGGACTGCGGCGGAACTTTGACAGTGAAGATGCCGTGCTTGTTCTTACTGCATCGAATGGTTTTTCCACGCTGGAACCAGTTGGCATCATAGGACTGCCGTCCGGACGGACCTCTAGTGATAACTGTGGAGAGCGCAGCATCCTGAAATGCCATGTCCTTGATCTGTACATTGTAAATACGGGGCTCCTCACTCTCATTGGTGAAGAACATGGAGAGCTCGCTGCGGTCGGGAGCGGTGAGTGTCATGAAATTGTGGGTTGTGTTGGTGATGGCGTGGTCTTCCTCGCCGTCGCCGTAGCAGGCGCCGTTGATGAACATCCAGCCTTTCTGCGAAAACCGGCTGAAATGCATTGCCATCCAGAAGCCGATGTCCAGCACATAATGCCCTGACCACGGTTCCCATGCACGAATCAGCTGCTTCGGGGAATAGCAGGAGCCGTTATAATAAGAGGCGACTGCCGGCTGGAACTCGTACATGGTCATTTTGCCGTTATAGTAGCTGTTGATGATTCGGTTTGCAACATCGATGGGGCCGTTTCTGCCAATCAGTCCCGACTGGTCAGCCTGTACGGTCAGCTCCGGCACATTGCACGGCGCAATGCCCTCGCTGTACCAGATCTCCTTGCCGTATGCCTCGTTGAGCAGGTTGGTGTAGGAATCGCCGAAGGTGGTATAGTGTAAGCCGATGACATCCACGGCATTGCGGAGAACGCTGTTGTCTACCATCTGCTCTGCGATGTTGCGGGAACCTACCTCATCCGAAGCGATGATCTTGATCTTGCTGTAATCATAGGGCGCATTGGTTTCGTGATCCAGCCGATAGCGCAGGTAGAGAATCCACGCCTCATCCGGTGTATCCGTTTCGTTCTGGTCTGCGCTGATGTAATCGAACTTCAGTCCGTAGACAGCGTAGGCAGCATCCAGCGTCTCCTTGTACCAGCGATAGCGGGCGCTCAGCCCGTTTTCCTGACTGATGGTAAATGCGTGTGTGACCCAGCCCGGTTCGCCCCAGCGCAGGAAATCCACTGTGATATCCGGATTGATTGCCTTGGCATCGGCGGCAAACTGAAACCCTGCGCCGCGTGTGACGTCGGCAGGCTCATTGGCAGAACGCTTGGTGGCTGGCTCTGTGCCGGAAGAAGAGTTGATATCGGCACCCAGTTCAAGCTTGATGTGCGTCAGGCAGGCACCATAATTTTTCTGGAACAGCAGGCGCATGATCTCCTCGTATGCCTGCGGATGCTCTGCCTTGTAGTCCAGGAGCAGTCGGGAGGAATTGTTGGCGCTGACGCAGCCGAATCCCCGGTAGCATGCAGCCGGATTTTCGTTTGCCTGAGTTCCGTCCGCAATGATTTCCATTGGTGCTGCATTACTGCGGTCCATCAGCTCTGAAAAATATTTGTTGACGAACTTGCTGTTTTTCATTGAAAAATCCATATCAGCCATTCCTTTCGTAAGTATTCATCCATTCCTGCAGTGCCTCCGCAGGAACGTCAGGGTCTGGCTCTGCAATCAGAAAATGGATGGGTTTTCCCATCTCCGTGAACATCTTTTCATGCTCGGTTTCAAAATAACACAGCGCCGGCTCCTTGTGCAGATCACGTGTCATGGTGCGAATGCGGAATCCAGCCTGCGGAAAATATTGCAGGGAGTCCTCGAACAATCCGGCATCGTCCGTCTTGAACCAGATCTCGCCGTCCAGAATCTGCCGGTACTGTACCAGCTGGCGAGGATGTGTCAGACGGCGCTTCTTGTGCTTGCCGCGTGGCCAGGGATTGCAGAAGTTGATGTAGATCCGGTCGATTCGATCGGTCTCGGCGAAACAGGCGGAGAGATACATAATGTTGTCAATGCAAATGCGGATGTTGTCCATGGGAATATTTTTTTCCGCATAAGCTGCCTCCAGCTTTCGCTTTGCCAGTACCAGCATTTCGTTTTTGATGTCGATAGCGACATAGTTATAATCAGGGTTGGCGGGAGCTTCCTGTGCAATAAAGCCACCCTTTCCGCATCCCAGTTCCAGTCGCAGCGGCTGCTTTTTGGGAAACTGCATTTCCCATCGTCCCTTGCAGGTTTTCGGGTCGGTGATATAAAACGGGCACGCCTCCAATTCCGGCTTTGCCCAAGGTTTACAGCGGATACGCATGAGTGCGATTCGTCCTTTCTTTGATAAATCAGATATCTGAAGATATGCTCTTCTTATTATATCATATTTTCAGGAAAAAGACAAAGGATTTTTGAAAAAAACTGAAAAAAATCGAATTGAAGAAAAATGGGAGACTTCCCATAAAAAAGTGCTCTCCCAGAAGTCTGGAAGAGCACCTTTGTGAAGAAAGATTCTTAGAACCTGTCTTCACAAGACACTTGTATACGCTTGTGAAGACGGGTTCTTATAGTTTGATGGTCATTTCCCGTTCCGTGTGATGATAGGGCCGGCATGTAACACCGGTGAGCAGGAACATCCGGCGGGAAGCCCGTGTGGCATCGGAGTCGGCATACTTGTCATCGTAGTAGATGATCTCCCGAATGCCGCTTTGAATGATGGCCTTTGCACACTCGTTGCAGGGAAAAAGCGTCACATAAAGGCTGCATCCCTGCAAACTTCCGGCGCTGCGGTTGAGAATGGCGTTGAGTTCTGCGTGACACACAAAGGGATATTTGGTGTCCAAAAATTCGCCCTCCCGTTCCCACGGCATGTCGTCATCGTTGCAGCCGGTGGGCATGCCGTTGTAGCCAACGGAAACGATCTTGTGTTCCTGATTGACAATGCAGGCGCCGACCTGCGTATGGTCATCCTTGCTGCGCTCCGCAGAGAGTAGGGCAATGCCCATAAAATACTCGTCCCACGAGAGATAGTTTTTGCGCTTCATGGTTTGCCTCACTTCGGGAAGTTGGTGATCGTGCCGGCGAGGAACTGCTTATAGAGTACGAGATCCAGTCCGTTCAGAACGCCATCGCCGTTGACATCGCCAGCTTTGAAGTCCATTTCTCTGTCTGTCTTTTCCCGCAGCAGATATTTTGCAAGCTGTACCATATCCGCACTAGTCACCTTGCCGTCCTTGTTGATGTCGCCGGTAACGGCAGACGGTGCGGTGGAAGTAGAAGTGGTGGTAGTGGTGTTTCCGGAGGTTGTGGTTGCGCCGGTTGTGATCGGATCAGATTTTCCGTTCCAGACCGTACCGCCGTCCAGATTGCTGCCCTCTGTGGATGCATAGGACTTGTAGAAGTCGCCGAGGGAAATGCTGGTGCTGCCGGTACCCAGTGCACGCTCATGATCCAGACTGATGTATTTTTCTGTCTTTTGTGTCTGCCACAGGGACGGTTCAAACAGACTATACTTGTCATCATCCCATGTGGAGAAGTCGTAGCCCAAAAGTCCGCCGGTATCGCCGGAGTTGGGGTTCAGGCACCAGAAAGTATGGTTGATGTGGTTTTTGATCATGTAGTCACGGAGCAGCTCCATCCATTTCTGGTTCTTTCCGCCGTCCATATGACCGCCCCACTCACCGATCAGCAGCGGTGCGATTTCCTTATCGTTGATGTATGCCCATGTGTCGTACCAGTAGTCGTCCAGCAGGGTTTGTGTGGTGAAATCCTTGTCGAACCAGGTCTGGTTGTAGACAGAGGGACCGTAGTCATGCGGGGAGTAGACGATCTGGCTGTTTCTGGAGCTGGAGCCAAAGTCGATGGGGTAGTCCTTGACACCACGGAGGTTACCGCCCCACCATGCGCCGTACCACGGCGACTGGTCTGCCGGAGCCTGCCAGATGTCTGCGGTGTCATAGGTGTAGCCCTTTTCAGTCTTGGGGTACTGCTCAACGCCCTCGATAAAGATCAGCGCATTGGGGTTCACATCCAGAATGGAGTTACCGCATTCGGTTGCAGAATATGCCCAGTTGTTCTGATCGGTGGAGTCGTCCCACTTTGCAATGTCCTCCGGACACTTAGAGCCGCTGTAGCCACGCTTTCCGTGGGGTTCGTTTTTCAGGTCATAGCCAATGATGGTATCGTCGTTGCTGTATTTCTTAGCAAGCCAGGTCACCGAGTCCTTCCACATGTCCCATGTGATCTTCTCACCAGAAGCTGCGCCGATTGCCATGGTGTCACCGTCCGATGCAGCGGAGGTGTAGTACCACAGATTGTAGTTGTGGCCGGAGTTGTGTTCTGCCGGACTGTGAACGTCGATCATGACTTTCAGCCCGTATTCCTTCATTTTCTGCATGATGACATCGAAGATCTCCATGCTGTTTTTTAGAGTTTTACCGTCCTCCATGACGAAATCTTTGTTGGTGTTGACGTAAGTTCCTGCTTTGGTAACGGTACCGTCTTCTCCAACCACATCCTTCGGCGGTTCATAGCCGGCGTTGACGGAGCTGACAGGATCCGGCGAGCCATTCATCCACGAAACCAGCAGCTCGGTGGAAATTGGCATACGGATCAGATTGATGCCGTGATTGCCGACGGTTTGCAGGAACTTGTCAATATCGGTGGCATAGAGTCCATGGGCACAGTTCTCGGTACAGTTGAAGCCGAACCAGTTGGCACCGGTGAGCCATACCTCGTGTCCCTCCGAGTCGTACAGACGGCTGCCCACTGCGTGAAGCCAGTCGTCATTGTTGTCATCAGCAGCTGCCGCTAACAGACTTGCCGGAATCGCCGGAAGACTGGTCGAGAGGCAGGAGAGCGACATCACACCTGCGGCAGCAAGTGCAACTAAAGTTTTGCGCAATTTCATGATTGAAAAATCCCCTTTCTGAAAAGCTGCGGCATGCACCGCAAATTGCACAGAATTATTCTTCTTTTTATTATAGTGTATTTCCACAAAAAAGTCAAGAAAATTCGGAAAAAATCAAGCGCCGATTTTTTTCGTTTTTGAGAGTGTCTTGCGCCGGTCGGTTTCCTGAAGCAGCAGCCCTGTCATAATCAGCAGCATGCAGACGGGGAAAAATGTGCCCTTGTGGAAGCCGGCTGCTGCCGGAGCCGATACCATCTGAAATGCCTCGGCATTTTTCCAGGGAATCCAGCACATGCCAATGCGGCAGAATGTGCCGGAGAGCATTGCTGCCAAAAGCCGTATCAGAAAAAATCGGGATAGGGAGATGAGGTCACCGCCAGCTGCACGAATCTGCATGCACACACAGCATCCGCCAAAGGAGAGGAGTGCTGCCAGCATTGGGAGATACCAGCAAAACGGCAGGGAGAGCTGTGACGCATAGCTGATTTCCAGTAGACTTTTCAGAATCCAGACAGGGGAAAAGGACAGGCGCTGTCCGGAGAGCATGGCGATGCTGTGAAATGCACCGCTCTCCTCCAGAATCCCGCAGAGTGCGGAAAAACAGAGGATGATCCCACAGAGTTTCAATAGAAGTTTTCCGGCGTTGCTGGTGCTGGCGATGAGCAGCTCCGGTGTGATTTTGCGAATCGGGCGGATTGCAGTGCTCTGCATCTGTACCGGATGCCGGAAAAAGAGTACCGCAGCGAGGAGTAAGTTGGCGAGCAGATTGGCGCAGAAAATCAGCCAGAAGCAGGGAACACGCTGCGGAAATTCTCCTAGAATCCCCAGCAGAAAAGCCGGACCGCCGCCGTAACAGACACAGCAGAGTCCGGCAGCGTTTTGTCTGGAGAGAGTTCGGTTCTCGTAAAGTGTTCGCAGGATAGAAGCGCCCACCGGATATCCGGCAAACTGGCTTAGCAGAAACAAAGCAAAACAGCCCTCTGGCATGTGAAAGATATGCGGTGCAATCCAGCGAAACGGCTTTCCCAGAATGCGCCAGATTTCGGTGGCAGTGAGCAGCTGTGTCAGAATCATCATGGCGTAGAGAGACGGAATCACTACCGTAAAACAGCGAACCGCAGCATCCAGCATTTCTTGACGGATGCCGGTGGCAAAGGCGACGCAGCAAAAGAGCAGGAGAAAGAGCAGCAGCACGGAACCCATTGGCAGCTGCTTTGTTTTTGCAGACATAACAATACCTCCAAAAGAAATTGATGGGATTTCCTTTCAGGATATGCGCTGCTGCGGTTTGAGTTGCCGTGCGGTGCTATTTTCTCCGGGAATGGCATAGGTTAGCTGTGAGGTGAACGGAATGAGAAAACTGCGAGAACACGCTGCCGAGATCAGTAGGAATCTGCTGGGCTTGGAAACCTATTTGCAGCTCTGCGGCAATCGGGAGCTAAAACTTGAGAATTGCCGCAAAGTGCTGGAATACAACGAGATTCGCATTGTGGTGCAGACGACGGAACTGATTTTAGAAATCTGGGGGCGCAATCTGGAGGCAGACAGCCGGACGCCGGAGTGCCTGTGGATTCACGGGGAAATCCAGTCAATTTCCCTGACGCCGAAAGGAGGCAGGCATGGGACGGCAGCTGCACGGTGATCTTCAGATCATTGCAAGCGGCGGTAAGCTCTATTCGTTTCTGAACGCCATGCAATCGGTGGGAATCTGCTGCCGAAAACAGCAGTGCCGTGGGAACTCCTACCGGTTCTATATCTATGAAAAAACACGAAAACCGGTGCAGGCGCTGGCGGAACAATATGGTGTCACCCTGCAAATCACGCCCCAGAAAACGCTGCGGTATTTTCTCCATCGCTACCGGTTTCGCTTTGGCATTCCTGCGGGACTTCTGCTGGTTGCTGGGCTTTTGTTCTACGGTTCGAATATCATCATGACCATAGACGTCATCGGAAATGAAACTGTGTCAGAGCAGGAAATTCTGGCAGTTTTACAGGAGGATAATGTGCAGCGTGGCAGCGGGATTCCTTCGCTTGATCTCGCCAACTGCGAACACCATCTGCGTGCCGGAATCGAATCGCTGGCATGGGTTGGCATTCGGCACACGGGCAACCGGCTTGTGGTGGAGGTGATGGAGGCGACACCGCAGCCGGAGATGCTGCGATCACGTGTCCCCTGCAATGTGGTTGCCGAGAGAGATGCGCAGATCGTGTCTTTCACCGTCCAGTCCGGACAGGTAAAGCGTCTGACAGGAGATCTGGTGCGAAAGGGGGATCTCCTCATCAGCGGTGTGTGGGGCGATGAGTTTGGGCACGTGTTCATCCGCCATGCAATGGGACAGGTGGAGGGTATTTACGAACAGACGGAGGTCTTTTCCTGTGATTTCGTGCAGCAGCAGCGAGCGCCTGCTGCGGATCAGACGATCTGCCGGTATCTGGATTTGTTTACATGGCATATTCCGCTGGGGACGACGGAGAATCCCTATGCGGACTATGTGAAAACAGCGTCCACACACTGGTTTTCTCTGCTGGGGCAGGAACTGCCCATTGGTGTTTATGAAGAAACATACACCGCCTGCCGCACACACACACTGGAATTCACGCCGGAGGAGGCAGAGCAGAATCTGGCGGAACAAAAGCAGCGCTATGAGGAAAATTTTTTGCAGGATGTCGTGGTGCTAGACCAAAAAAAGACCGCTCTCGAAACAGAAAGCGGTCTGCAATGGGAAATTACTTATACGTTACAGGGCGAAATTGGAAGACAGCAGGAGCTGTACCTACAGGATTAGTCCAGAAAATCCTTGACCTTTTTGCTGCGGCTGGGGTGACGGAGTTTCCGCAGTGCCTTTGCCTCGATCTGCCGGATGCGCTCTCTGGTGACATCGAATTCCTTGCCCACTTCCTCCAGTGTGCGGGAACGTCCGTCCTCCAGCCCAAACCGCAGACGGAGCACCTTTGCTTCCCGCTCGGTCAGCGTGGACAGCACCTTGTCCAGCTGTTCCTTGAGGAGCATCAGCGAAGCAGCGTCCTCCGGTGCCAGTGCGTTTTCGTCCTCGATGAAATCGCCCAGATGACTGTCCTCTTCCTCGCCGATCGGCGTTTCCAGAGAAACCGGATCCTGTGCAATGCGGATGATCTCCTGAATCCGCTCCACCGGCATTTCCAAACGCTCTGCGATCTCCTCCGTGGTCGGGTCATGTCCGGTTTCATGGAGCAGCTGGCTGGATGCCTTTTTCACCTTGGTGATGGTCTCCACCATGTGCACCGGAATGCGGATGGTTCTCGCCTGATCGGCAATGGCACGGGTGATGGCCTGCCGAATCCACCAAGTAGCATAGGTAGAAAACTTGAACCCCTTGTTATAGTCGAACTTTTCCACAGCTTTCAGCAAACCGAGGTTGCCCTCCTGAATCAGATCCAGAAACTGCATACCACGTCCCACGAACTTTTTGGCGATGCTGACCACCAGACGGAGGTTTGCCTCGCAAAGACGCTTTTTGGCATTGGTGTCGCCCTGTGCCATGCGCTCTGCCAGCTGTTTTTCCTCCTCCATGGACAGCAGGGGAACACGGCCGATCTCCTTGAGGTAGATCTTGACGGGGTCGTCAATGGCAATGCCGTCTGTGGAGAGGGAGGATTCCAAATCATCCACATTTAGATTTTCGTCCGTGTCATGAAAGGAAGGGTCTTCTGAATTGTCGTTGATGATCTCAATGTTCAGCTGTTCACATCTGCCGAGAAACTGTTCCAGATCAAAGTCCTGTTCCTCCAGAACATCAAAGACCTCTTTTTCAGAGAGCTTTCCGGTTGTTTTTCCTTTTTCCAGCAGTGCTTCGATTGTCATCTTTTTCTGTTCCATAGCATTGCCATCCTTTCTTGGTACTGTCTGTTTTCGGACAGCTGGGCAGATTGGTTTTTGAAAGTTTAGAGCACGTCTTCACAAGGCACATGCGTACATCTGTGAAGACAGGTTCTCAGAGCTTGTGTTCATAGGAAATATATGCGGATTTTCGAGCAAATTTTGTTGCAGACAAGGCAAAAATTTGCAGGCAT
>ENA-OQHI01001122-OQHI01001122.1-human-gut-metagenome-genome-assembly--contig:-NODE-1122-length-13707-cov-3.739839_pt1 | contig 13707 bp, 15 predicted proteins | sample MGYA00242561_ERZ504713 | MGnify/ENA primary metagenome ERZ504713 (study PRJEB26092, sample SAMD00036217) | human gut metagenome | host: Homo sapiens | study: EMG produced TPA metagenomics assembly of... | reverse complement strand
CCTGCAAATTTTTGCCTTGTCTGCAAAAAAATTTGCTCGAAAATCCGCATATATTTCCTATGAACACAAGCTCTAAGTCGCTATAGCGTCTGATAAGAACCTGTGTCCGTGATTTTTCCAAAACGGATGCAGGCTTTTTTCATTTCTGCTGCCAGCTGGAGCCGGTGTGCCGGACTGCCAGCCGGAACGCCGGCTGCATCCATTAGATCAGCAAAAGAATCTGGCGGTGAAAAATCGCATACAGCGGTATCCTCAGAGAACAGCGGTAAGAATGCGCCACGGCAGGGAATGCCGATGTCGTAGTTGCGGAGCAAACCGATCTTTCCGGCGAGCAGTCCCAGAATGTGCCCGTATTTGAGAGTGCCGATGGAAACGGTGCAGTCGGAGCGGACGCAAACTCCCTCTCCGCTGTCGCCGTTCATACCGCTGTTGATGTCCACGCTGAGCACATATGCCGGAGATGCGTTGATCTGCTCCACAAGATTCCGCATGGCGGGACGCAGCTCCCCGTGGAATCCGGTGCCCAGCAGGCAGTCCACAATGATATCTGACTGCTGGAAGTCAGCTTCTGTGACAATAGGAATCCCCTCTGCCTGACAGTGCTGGAAAAAGTATGCGCCGTCCGGTGAAAATTTTTCGCTGGTGCAGACGATACGGCAGGGGATGCTGTGCCGGTGCAGCAGCAGCGCCAGTACGTAGCCATCGCCGGCGTTGTTGCCGCTTCCGGCGACGATGTCAATGTTGCCGTGCCAGTCGCAGCTGCGGAACAGCCCCAGCCCGGCACGATACATCAGTGTTTTACTCTCTGTGCCGCTGGCAATTTCGGCGGCATCACTGTCACGCATGGTGGCAACGGAGATTAGTTTTTCCATATGCAGTACCTCCTATAATTGTTGGGATTTGATATGATGATGCGTGAAGAACTCCCGGAATTTCTCGAAGCTGCTCTTGCGGGGGCTGATGAGATAAGGCGATTCGCCTACGGTAAATAGATACGGCTCCTGCAAGGAGGGAAGATATGCGGTATAATATTGAATGGATGGCGACTTGACAGAGGGAAAAACGCTAAAGTCGCTGCCATAGGCATCGGAAACTGCGACCGGTGTTTTTGAGAACAGGCGGATCACCACGTAATAGGCACCCGCTTTTTGAGATGGTATCAGAGTGACACTGACGATAGAACCCCTTTCGTAATTCTCGAAAGTGGCAGATGAGGTCTGTACGGGGAGCGCATCTGCACGGTAACGATCACCGGATACGGACAGGCGCAGCATCGAATTGCTGTTTCCAGAGGAAATCGCCACGACCTCATTTTCGCCGGAAATGCTTCCGATGTAATCGCCACGTCCCAGATATTGAAACGCCGACTCCGGCGAAGCGTACCGAAGCACGAGATTCTCCAGATTTGGCGTATGTCTGGCACCGAGAAGCGAGAACAACACAATGAGAATGCTCAGCAAGACTTTCTCAAAACGCCGCTGGCTTTGCAGGGGCTTCCGCAAAAATAACAGAAAGATGAGGAGAAACAGAAGCAGCAGGAGGGCGGAATGGATACAGATAGCAATCAAATTCACAGACTCCTTTCCAAAAGCGGCAACGCTGCCGGGAGCGCTGCCGCTTTGTTTTTTGGGGGGATGATTGGTGTTACTGCAAGCCGGCCAGTGTGGCAAACTGTTCTTTCAGCGCCGGATAGATGTTCCGGTACAGCTGGTAGTAGGACTCGTACAACGGCACATTTTCTGCCTGCGGATTCTGTGTCTTGTCGGTCTTGACAATGGCATCACATGCCTCCGGCACGCTGCTGTAGATGCCTGCGCCAACCGAAGCCAGAATTGCCACGCCCAGCGACGGACCCTCCTTGGAGGCAACAGTCTTGACCGGACAATTGTACAGGTCTGCCAGCATGCTCCGCCACAGGGGAGAAGTTCCGCCGCCGCCGCAAGCCATCATGTCGTCTACGGAGATGCCCATCTCACGGACCCCTTCGACGCAGTCCCGCAGAGAGTAGGTCACGCCCTCCAGTACAGCCCGGAGCATGTCCCGCTTGGTGTGCATTGCGGACAGTCCGAAGAATACGCCACGGGCGTTGGGATCGAGGTGCGGTGTGCGCTCTCCCATGAGGTACGGCAGATACAGCAGGCGGTTTGCGCCGACCGGCACCTGTGCAGCTTCCTTGTCCATGAGGTAGTAGGTGTCCACATCCATCAGTGCAGCGGTCTGCTTTTCCGCAGCACAGAAATTGTCCCGGAACCACTTCAGCGAAAGACCGGCACCTTGTGTCACGCCCATGACGTGCCAGCTGTTGGGGACAGCTGCACAGCAGGTGTGGACTCTGCCCTTGCTGTCCATTGCCATGGCAGAAGTGTGTGCAAAGACCACGCCGGAGGTGCCGATGGTGGTGAATGCCTTGCCGTCCCTGACGACACCGGTTCCCACGGCAGCAGCTGCATTATCGCCGGCACCGCCGACAACAACCGTTCCCTCGCACAGTCCCAGCGTTTCCGCCATGTCACGGGTCAGCGTTCCGGTGACTTCGCAGGATTCGTACACCTTGCCCAGCAGGCTCTTATCGATTTGCAGCAGGTGCAGCAGCTCATCAGACCAGCAGCGGTGCGCCACATCCAGCAGCTGCATGCCGGAGGCATCAGAAACCTCGGTGGCATACTCGCCGGGGAGAATCAAGCGCAGATAGTCCTTCGGCAGCAGAATGTGACGGCACTTCTCGTAGACCTCCGGCTCGTTGTTCCGGACCCACAGAATCTTTGCAGCTGTCCATCCGGTCAGTGCCGGATTTGCGGTGATTTCCATGAGCTTCTCCTGACCGGCCGTGCGGTTCATCTCGTCCACTTCCGCAACTGTCCGCTGGTCGCACCAGATGATGGAGTTCCGCAGCACCTGATTGTCCTTGTCCAGCATGACCAGACCGTGCATCTGTCCGGAGATGCCGATGCCTTTGATTTCCTCTTTCGCAGCACCGCTCTTTGCGACTACTGCCTGAATGGTCTGGATCATGGCATTTTTCCAGTCTGCCGGATCTTGTTCTGCATAGCCGTTTTTCGGCTGATACATGGGATATTCCACAGTGGCACTTGCCATGACAGTGCCGTCCTCCCGGAATAATACGGTTTTGGTACCACTGGTACCGCAGTCCACGCCAATTACATAAGCCATAGTTGTTGCTTCCTTTCCACGCTGCCAACGCAGCTTCGATTTTGTTTTATTTTATCAAAAAAGTGCGGAAATGTCAAGCCGAAATTGTGCGAAATCCCGTCAAAATCGAATTAGTTTCCGTTTCCGCTTTCTGTTGTGCCGGTGTTGCCCTGATCCGGAATTGTGACGAGAATGCCGGAGTCGGAGGATACCACATTGGGATACTTGCCGTCCCACTTTTCGATCTGCTGATAGCGGAGTACGCCATCGCTCAGGGAGGCATTGATCTTCTCGTTTGCCGAAGCTTCCGCCTCTGCCTTTTTTAGAGTCGCTTCTGCCTCAGCCTCTGCGGCGATGACCTTTTGCTTGGCGGCAGCCTCTGCCTCAATGATCTGCTGTTCCTTTTCAGTTTCTGCTCGCAGCTTGTTCTGCTCTGCCACCTGCTTCTGCTCAATAGCTGCGTTGAACTCCTCGGAAAAGTCGAAGTTGATGATGTTGAACTTGTCGATCAGAATACCGTATTCCGACACCTTGTCCGAGAGTGCCTGCCCGATCTCATCGCCCACGGCGGAGCGCTTGGTAATCATTTCCTCTGCGGTATACTGCGCCGTCACTGCCTTGACAGATTCCTGAATGGCAGGCTGCAGCACCGTGTCCGCATACTGTTCGCCGATGTTCTGGTAGATGTCGGAGGCGGCGTCCTTGGTGATATGGAAGTTGATGGCGACGGAGCTGGAAACCGTCTGTAAATCCTTGGAAACGCTGTTGGATGCCACTTCGGTCTTCTGAATCTTGTTGTTCATCAAAATGATCTGCTGGACAAAGGGCATCTTGAAGTGCAGCCCCTCGTCCAGTGCCGTTTTCTGCACACGTCCCATGGTCACCACAACACCGGAGTGTCCGGCAGGGACAACAGTCGTAGCGCTGATGCCCAGTGCCAGCAGTGCCACAACGACAACACCGGCGATGATGCCGGCTCTTGCTTTCTTGTTTTTCATACGTATTCCTCATTTCAAAACGTCTGGCGGAAAATTCCGCAATTTTAGAACCTGGCTTCACAAGAAATATATGTGGATTTTCGAGCATAATTTTGTTGCAGACAAGGCAAAAATGCGCAGGCGGGCTGTCGCCCGGCAAGTATTTTTTACGCAGGATGCAGCAAAATTTGCCGAAAAGACACGTGTATACGCTTGTGAAGACAGGTTCTTAAAAAAAGCGCCTGTTTCGGATTCTGTGAACGACAGAAACTGCGGAACAGGCGCTTAATTTTAGTATACCATAAATTTGTCGATTTGTCAAATGATGCTGCACAAAAAGTCGGTGACCAGCGCCGAGGCAGAGGCAGCGAGTGCAACCACGATCAAGGGGAGATTTCGATACGCCAGAATCACTGCAATTGCCGTGCCGATGACGGCGGAGAGCAGACTTCCGGTGGAGTAGAAGATGGCGGGAATCGTCATGGCGCTGAGTACGGTATAGGGAATATAATAGAGGAAGCTGCGCAGAAACGGAGAGCGAATCTTTTTCCGGAAGATGGTGAGGGGCAGCATGCGGATGAGATAGGTGACCACCGCCATCACTGCAATATAGATGACGATACTCACGTGGCACTCGCCTCCTGTTCTTCCGGAACGGGAAACAGCAGCGCTCCCGCTGCTGCGGCGGCGACAGCGCAGATGATAACGGCAAATCCGCTGGATACCGCAGGGAATCCATAGCGGAACAAAACGCTGCATCCGGCGGCGAGCAGCGCCGCCAGCAGAATCCCCTTGCTCTTTTTCGCAGCGGGGAGGACGATTGCCAGGAACATGGCATAGAGCACAATTCCCATGGCGTTGGTGATCAGTTCCGGCAGAATCTGTCCTGCCGCTGCGCCGAGCACTGTGCCCAGCGTCCAGCCGAAAAAGGCGATGACGATCAGACCGGCGAGGTAGGCGGCGGAGATCAAGCCCGGCTGCGCTGAGGCAACGGCGAAGATTTCATCGGTGATGCCGTAGGCGGTCAGAAGCCGCTGAGGTGTGCGGAACGAGCTGTCTAGTTTCTGCGAGAGGGAGATGCCCATGAGGGCGTAGCGGATGTTGATGACCAGCTGGGTCAGTGCCATTTCCAGATAGCTGCCGCCGGCGGCGATGACTGCAACGCCTGCGACCTGTCCGGCGGAGGTGAGATTGGTGACGGAAATGCTGATGGCTGCCAGGACGGAGAGTCCGGAGCGGATTGCCAGAATTCCGAATCCGAAGGAAACCGGCAGATAGCCCAGCGCAATGGGGATGCCGTCGTAGATGCCTTTGACGAATGGTGATTTCAATGTAAGAACGTCCTTTCCCGGCGCAGAAGCTGCACCGATGTCATATCGACTTATTCTACCACATTTCCCGAAAAAAAGCAAATCGGAATTTCCGATTGCCGAAGCACTGGAAATTCCGAGAAGACGTGTCTTTTATTTGGATGGGAATACACTCTAATAAAAGCGGTATTCTGAAATATCTGCCAGCATGATTTCATAGAGCGAATCCTCATCGCTTCGAAACCGCCGGACACCGCTTTGTAAGAACAGTGGTGTGGTTTCGTCGCAGAGCGGAATGCGCAGAACCGCCATCTTCTGCTGCTCTCGCTCCGCCGAGAGCAGCGTCGCCTGATAGCAGCGGCAGAAGTGGCGGATGATGACCTCCTCCTGGGAGAGCAGGTGCGTGTGGTAGAGCAGTACTGCGGGACTGTGGCGGGAGCGTGTTTCGTCGATTCCGCTGGATTCTGCGGAGAATGTGAGTTCTGCATAGCCGTCTGCTTTTTTTGCAGCGATGCGAATTAAAGTTGTGTCGCTGTATTGCCGCTTGATCTGCAAAATCAGACAGAGCAGACAGAGCAAAAGCCGCTGCGGATTGACGGAAATCGCCAGCTGCGATTCGCTTTCTCCTTGGATCCGCAGCGTTCGGCCGAGTATTTTTCGACACGATTCGACAAAATTCGACATTTCACGGTCAAGAAAAAAGGTGATCCGGAAATATCCTTTTTTTGGCAATACCGCATCTGCTCTGCGAGGAGAACTGTGGGGCGGATAAGACGGCAGCAATTCCCTTTAATAATGTTTAGCTGCTGCATCTGTTCCTCCAAGAGTGTGCGGGGACAGGCATCGCTTTGTTCTTCAATGGCGCAGTAAAGTGCGGCAACCGCATTGGAGATTCCAAAAATCTGACTGCGCATTGCCGCAAGACGATTTTCCATATCGTTGCACCACTCCTGATTCTCCATGGATAGATCCGTATAGGGCAGCGCATCAATTCGAACCAGAAAAAGGGGAGTGCCGTCTGTGAGATTCCTGTCGCAGTGGACTCGGTAGAGTTCCCCGATGTGACAGATTGTTGAAGTTCTGGAAGAAGTTTTATCATTTGGAGAAAAAGGAAAGAAAGAGCCGAAGTCGGTGATGTTCTGAAGCATCGGGCATGGGCGGTTCTGCCAGAGCAGTTCCCACTGGCCGGAAAATGCCATGACATAGTCCGATGCCTGCTGATACCATTGTGCAATCCACTTGAGTTGCGTCTGCTGCATATCTTTTCCCTCCTGTCTATCTGTTTCTATTCTATGCTTTTATTATACTACATATTTAGAAAAATGAAAATAAAAAAAACGATGTTTTTGTTTGATTTTTTGGATTTGTGGAAAATGCACAAATAGAGCGGTCTGTTTTCGCCGGAATCATAGAAAAATATAGAACTTGCTTAAAACCACCCCGCTTTTTTTCAGAAAGTGCTTGAATTTCTTCCGGAAATGGTGTACAATAGAAATATAAAAATTTAGGAGGTAATTCCAATGTCAGTTAAAGTTGCTATTAATGGTTTTGGCCGTATTGGTCGTCTCGCATTCCGTCAGATGTTCGGCGCAGAGGGTTATGAGGTTGTTGCTATCAACGACCTGACCAAGCCTTCCATGCTGGCTCACCTGCTGAAGTATGATACTGCACAGGGCGGTTACGCAGGCAAGATCGGCGAGAACAAGCACACTGTTTCCGCTGATGATGAAGCTGGTACTATCACAGTAGACGGCAAGACCCTGAAGATCTATGCAAAGGCAAACGCTGCTGAGCTGCCGTGGGGCGAGATCGGTGTTGACGTTGTTCTGGAGTGCACTGGTTTCTACACTTCCAAGGCAAAGGCACAGGCTCACATCGATGCTGGTGCAAAGAAGGTTGTTATTTCTGCTCCGGCTGGTAGCGATCTGCCGACTATCGTTTACAACGTAAACCACAACACCCTGACCGCTGATGACAAGATCATCTCTGCTGCATCCTGCACCACCAACTGCCTGGCTCCGATGGCAAAGGCTCTGAATGACTACGCTCCGATCCAGAGCGGTATCATGAGCACCATCCACGCTTACACTGGCGACCAGATGATCCTGGACGGCCCGCACAGAAAGGGTGACCTGAGAAGAGCAAGAGCTGGCGCTGCTAACATCGTTCCGAACTCCACCGGTGCTGCAAAGGCAATCGGTCTGGTTATTCCGGAACTGAACGGCAAGCTGATCGGTTCTGCACAGCGTGTACCGGTTCCGACTGGTTCCACCACCATCCTGACTGCTGTTGTTAAGGGTGCAGACGTAACTGTTGACGGCATCAATGCTGCTATGAAGGCTGCTGCTACTGAGTCCTATGGCTACAACGAAGAGCCGATCGTATCTTCTGACGTTATCGGCATGAAGTATGGTTCTCTGTTCGATGCAACTCAGACCATGGTTTCCAAGATCGCTGATGATCTGTACGAAGTACAGGTTGTTTCTTGGTACGACAACGAGAACAGCTACACCAGCCAGATGGTTCGCACCATCAAGTTCTTCGCTGAACTGGCATAAGGAAAGCACATTCTCGATAGGACAAGCAATTTGTCTGAATCTCGCAATTGAAAGCGGCGTGGCGTTCTGCCATGCCGCTTTTTGCGTTTTCTCTGCATAAAGTTCAATATATCGCAGAAAACAGATAGAAGATGCGATAAAAAAGAGCTTCTGATTTTTTGCGGTTTCGGCGAGACTGACGGTTGTGCTTTCCGGCAGCTTTTTTCAGATGTCAGGGAAACCCTCAGTCCTTGCGGGATAGGGCAACGGGCAGGTGATACGGCAGACACAGGGAGTCCTCCTGGTGTCCGATGGCGGTAGTGCAGGCGATGGGCAGCGAAGGATCGTTTACGATTGTGCAGACCAGTCCGTAGAGCAGCGGCATGAAATGCTTCTGTTCTAACTCGGAGAAGTTTCCAAGCAGGACACCGCTGCACTGCCGGAATGCGCCGGCCTGCTGATACTGGTGCAGCATGGTTTCGATTCGCTTCAGACCGCCGGAGCAGCTCTCCAGAAACAGCACCTCGCCGGCGAAATCCGGCTGCCAAGGTGTGCCCATGAGTTTTAGTGTGCAGCGGATGTTTCCGCCAATCAGCGTGCCGGTCAGGGAATCTCCGTGCAGGAAGCTAATGGGAAATTCCGGAACCTGCGGCGGTTCGCCGAATATCGCTGCCGAGAAGCTTGCTCTGGCAATTGCTGAACTGCACAGAAAGCGTGGCTGGAAATACCAGACGGGCACGTCGGCGCATTGCCGCAGGGGGTTCAGCAGTACGGAGAGGTCGCTGTAGCCGAAAAACGGCTTTGCATGCGCACGAATTGCCGGGAAATCCAGAAACGGCAGGACAGCATTGGCAGAATCTCCGCCGGAAACGTCAAGAATGGCGCTGATGCTGTCATCCCGGAACGCCTGCATCAGTGCAGCGGCACGTTCCTGCGGCAGCTGTGTGACACCGCCTGCAGCGCAGTAGAGCGCCGGCGAGATCACTGCCTCCAGCCCCATTTTTTCCAGTTCAGCACACAGTGCGTCGATGGCAGGTTTGTCATGCCAATCTCTTCCGTCGGAGCACCCGACCAGCGCAACCCGTTTTTTCAAATGCAGCATAAAATTCCATTCCTTTCAGCGCTGTTTTCTTTTCCCATAGTATAGCATGTGCGCCAGTGAAAGTCAATCGCTGGAAGTGACAATTATTTTGCAAAAAAAACAAAAAGGGAGGTTTTCATTTCTTTTTTTCAAAATCGAAATGGGATAATGCAGGAGAAAAATTGAAAAATAAGGTTCTCTAAAAAAAATCTTGGAGAAATTTCTTGAAAGCTATTGACTTAGTAGTTGAGATGTGTTATTATTTAAGAGAAACAAAGCGCAGACGAAGTGCAGTGGAAAACTACGCCGGATTTCCGGCGGTTTCACCGCATTTTCTGTCTGTGATTTGCAAAAATCTATCAAAATTCTGCTGGTTTTCCAGCAAAGGGGAGATTTAAAGATGGCAGAGTCTATGACAAAGGCATGGGAAGGTTTCGTTGATGGTGCTTGGAGCAAGACAATCGACGTCCGTGACTTCATTCAGAAGAACTACACACCGTATGAAGGTGATGAGAGCTTCCTGGCTGGTCCGACCGAGGCTACCACAAAGCTGTGGGGCGAGGTAATGGATCTGTTCCAGAAGGAACGGGAAAACGGCGGTGTTCTGGATATGGACACCAAGATTGTTTCGACGGTAAACTCTCACGAAGCCGGCTATATCGACAAGGATCTGGAAACCATCGTTGGTTTGCAGACTGATAAGCCGTTGAAGCGTTCTCTCCAGCCGTTCGGCGGTATCCGTATGGCAGAAGAGGCTTGCAAGGCCTATGGCTATGAAGTTGATCCGGAGATCAGCTACATCTTCACACACTACAGAAAGACACACAACGAGGGTGTATTCGATGTTTACACACCGGAAATGCGTGCTGCTCGTCATAACGCAATCATCACCGGTCTGCCGGATGCTTACGGCCGTGGCCGTATCATCGGTGACTATCGCCGTGTTGCTCTGTACGGTATCGACCGCCTGATCGAAGACAAGAACTATCAGAAGGCTGTTACTTCCGGTACAATGACAGAAGAAAAGATTCGTCTGCGTGAGGAACTGGCAGAGCAGATCAAGGCTCTGAAGGCTCTGAAGGCAATGGCTGCTCGTTATGGTTATGATATTTCCGTACCGGCTGCCAACGCAAAGGAAGCAATCCAGTGGACTTATTTCGCATATCTGGGTGCAGTAAAGGATCAGAACGGCGCTGCAATGAGCCTGGGACGTACCTCTACTTTCCTGGATATCTACATTCAGCGTGATCTGGACAACGGCACTCTGACTGAGGAACAGGCACAGGAATATATCGATCACTTCATCATGAAGCTGCGTATGGTAAAGTTTGCAAGAACTCCGGAATACAACGCACTGTTCTCCGGCGACCCGCAGTGGGTTACCGAGTCCATCGGCGGTATGGGTATCGATGGCAGAACACTGGTTACTAAGAACAGCTTCCGTTATCTGCATACTCTGGAAAACCTGGGTACTGCTCCGGAGCCGAACCTGACCGTTCTGTGGTCTAAGAGACTGCCGAAGGCATTCAAGCACTACTGTGCAAAGCTCTCCATCAACACCTCTTCCTTCCAGTATGAGAACGATGATCTGATGCGTGTGACACACGGCGATGACTATGCAATCGCTTGCTGCGTATCCTCCATGCGTGTTGGTAAGGAAATGCAGTTCTTCGGCGCACGTGCAAACCTGGCAAAGTGCCTGCTGTACGCAATCAACGGCGGTGTTGACGAAAGACTGGATGCAAAGACCGGTAAGCACAATCAGGTTGGTCCGAAGTATCGTCCGGTAGAAGGCGATTATCTGGACTACGATGATGTTATGGCAAAGTACACCGACATGATGGCTTGGCTGGCTAAGCTGTATGTAGATACCCTGAACTGCATCCACTACATGCACGACAAGTATTGCTACGAGGCAATCCAGATGGCACTGCACGACAGAGATGTAAAGCGTTACTTCGCAACTGGTATCGCTGGTATGTCTGTTGTTGCTGACTCCCTGTCTGCAATCAAGTATGCAAAGGTTAAGTGCATCCGTGATGAATTCGGCGTAGTAACCGACTTTGAAGTAGAAGGCGACTTCCCGAAGTACGGCAACAACGACGACCGTGTCGACAGCATTGCTGTTGAGATCCTGGACAAGTTTATGGACATGATTCGCAGCAACTACTGCTACAGAGGCGGCGTTCCGACCACTTCTATCCTGACCATCACTTCCAACGTTGTATACGGTAAGAAGACTGGTAACACTCCGGATGGCCGTAAGAAGGGTCAGCCGCTGGCTCCGGGCGCAAACCCGATGCACGGCCGTGACACCCACGGTGCAGCTGCTTCTATGGCTTCTGTTGCTAAGCTGCCGTGGAAGAACGCACAGGATGGTATCTCCAATACCTTCACCATCATCCCGGATGCTCTGGGTAAGGATTCCAAGGTATTCGCTGGCGATATCGATATCGAATCCATCCGCAAGGAAATGGAAAGCAAGTAAGGCTCTTTTTTGAAAAAGAAAGGAGGCGGATGTCATGGCAGAACATGAGGTCAAAGAACAGGATAAGTCGGACGAACTGGTGGATATGATCGAAAAGCTGATGGAAGACGGCAGCGGTCATTTGACCATTTCGGAGGACGATCTGATGGGCGGAGGCATGAGTGTGAAAACCTATCGCAGTATGGACTGCTCCAAGGGAAACATGGCATGCTGTCAGCCTACTGAGTTTATAGAGGATGAGTGAGTTTTCACCAGTCCCCGGCAACCCGTATCTGTAAATTCTGCGAGGAGGAATTTATCATGGCAAATGAAAAGCAAATTGAAAATCTGGTTGGCCTGCTGGACGGCTATGCTGAAAAAGGCGGTCACCACCTGAACGTAAACGTACTGAATCGTGAAACTCTGCTGGACGCTCAGCAGCATCCGGAAAAGTATCCGCAGCTGACCATCCGTGTCAGCGGATACGCTGTAAACTTCATCAAGCTGACCAAGGAACAGCAGGATGATGTTATCACCAGAACTTTCCACGCTTCTCTCTAAGAAAAAGCGGATTTTGCCGGAGTGCAGTGGGAATCCTATTGCAGTACGGCAGTGCTGAATTGTTTCATATGAAGTAACGTGTACTCTTTGCGGTCCGCAGTGGCACACGTGTTGTGCCCGTAGCGGTGACGCAAAAGGCAAGAATACTAGCAGTGGACGTGCAGAATTTCTGTGCGTCCATTGTTGTATCTGCCGGAAAGGAAGAAAAATGGAAGGACATATTCACTCAACCGAGAGCTTTGGCACGGTAGACGGCCCCGGCATTCGCTTTGTGGTTTTCTTTCAGGGATGCCCCATGCGCTGTTTGTACTGCCATAATCCGGACACATGGACGGTGGGCGGCGGAGATCAGAACCTGCGCAGCGTGGAATCGTTGTTGAAAGAATACGACGGCATCAAGGAATTTCTGCACGACGGCGGAATCACTGCAACCGGCGGTGAACCCCTGTTGCAGATGCCGTTTTTGACAGAGCTGTTTGAGGCGGCAAAGAAAAAGGGAATCCACACCTGCCTGGACTCCTGCGGTATCACCTTTCGTCAGGAACGGCGTGCCGAATTTGACCGCCTTATGGCGGCAACCGATTTGGTGATGCTGGACATCAAGCACATTGACGATGCCGAGCACCAGAAGCTGACCGGACAGAGCAACAAGCACATTCTGGAGTTTGCGGAGTACTTGAAAGAAAAGAACGTGCCCGTCTGGATTCGCCACGTTGTCGTACCGACGATTACGCTCAACGACGAATACCTGTATCGTCTGGGCTATTTTATCGGCGGACTGGATAACCTCAAGGCGCTGGATGTGCTGCCTTATCACACCATGGGTGAGGTGAAGTACCAGAATCTGGGGATCGACTACCCGCTGAAGGGGATTCCTGCTGCCACCAAGAAGGAGGCAGAACATGCCAAGGAGGTTATTTTCCATGGCATGAAGGCACGCATTCGGGACGACATTGAAGCCAAAAAAGCGTGAGCAAGTTTCGAAGCTGCGCACTTTTTCGAGAAATTTACAAAAACCGCCTTGCCAAAGGCGGTTTTTTCTGTTATAATAAAAAGAGCGGCATTCGTTTTGCTGCTGATTTTGAATCGAAAAAAGGAGGTACGGCATGAACGCTGACCCATACCCTTTGCCGGAGCAGAGCTTTTGCAAATGGCGCAATGTTGAAAAATGCAAGGACAGCCCGTGACGTAACCCTCCGTACTGCCTTGCTGAAAGGTGGTACCTGATTTTGGTCTCTTATTACAAAACTGTCGCCAACCGCTTGATTGAAATCGATTCCATTATCAATGGCTGCTGGGTATCCGTTGTAGATCCCACAGCGCAGGAACGGAAGATGCTGATCGAGGAATACGGCTTGGACAGCGACTTTTTGAAGTCATCTTTGGATGAAGAGGAGTCCTCCCGTGTGGAACAGGAGGAGAAGCAGACGCTGATTATTGTGGATACGGCGGGGTTTGTGGGGGGGCCGGGGCGACCGCTGCGCCTGGGGGGCAGGGGGAGCAGGGGGCGTTGCGCCCCCCTCGAGCGGCGCCCCCGCGGGGCGCCCCGCCGCTATATTGAGGAGGGGAGGCCACAGCTCCTTGCGCAGGCAAAGCGCGGCGATGGTGCGAACGGCGTTCATCC
>ENA-OQHI01001120-OQHI01001120.1-human-gut-metagenome-genome-assembly--contig:-NODE-1120-length-13711-cov-4.084201_pt1 | contig 13711 bp, 16 predicted proteins | sample MGYA00242561_ERZ504713 | MGnify/ENA primary metagenome ERZ504713 (study PRJEB26092, sample SAMD00036217) | human gut metagenome | host: Homo sapiens | study: EMG produced TPA metagenomics assembly of... | reverse complement strand
CTTCCATCCGGCGCAGAATCTGCATCGCCAGTGTCACGCCATGCGCTTCCTTGATTCGATGTGCGTCCTGAAGGGCATCGCGCTCTGATTGGAGCCGGGTCAGCGCAGTGTCCTGGGCGACGGCGTACACCGCCGCCTTTTCAAATGTCGTTGCGTTCATCGTCCTCAGTCCTTTGTAAAGAAGTCACCGTGCCAGCCTGCCGCGTTCAGGGGCAGCCCCTCGGCCCAGGGCGGCACAATGCTCATAATGTGTACCACGTTGTCCAGCGCGGCCTCTGCGTCCTGCGTGGTCGGCAGCTCGATGATGACCTCGTCGTGGACATGGAACACCACCTGGTACCCAGCCCGTCGGAGGTTGTCCAGCGCGAAAGCCAGGCAATCCCGGCCCACGGCTTGGGTGAGGTTCTCGGTCAACTTGCCACCGTAGGTCTCGGCTTCCCGCCAGCTGCCCGTGTCCCACTCCTTATAAGTAATGCGGTCATCCGGTGTGGTGCCGGGGTCAGCGTAGAAGAGCTTGCGCCCGCTGGGCAGCTGCATCGTCAGAAACGGGAAGGGGAACCCGAGGGCCAGCTCCTTGCGGAGCGTCACCCCTACTCGGGGTACGGTAGTCCTGCCGGTGCGGATGGTGTGCACGGCGGCCTTCTGCATCGTATCCCAGAGCTTGCAGATGCTGGGGTTCTGCCTGCGCCAGCGCCGGACGATGTCCATCAGGCCGTCGTCGTCCAGGCCCAGCTGATCGCCGCCCATCCGTTTCATGGCCCCGACACCGCCCTGGTAGCCCAGGGCCAGCGTTGCAACCTTGCCACGCTGGCGGTACTTGTAGTTGGGGTTGCCCTTGACGATGCTGTCGAAGGGCACGCCGAAGATGCGGGCTGCGGTGGCCTCGTAGATCTTGCCGGTGGTGCGGAAAACGTCCAGCACCCACTCCTCACCGGCCAGCCATGCAATCAGCCGGGCCTCGATGGCTGAGAAATCTGCATCCACGAAGGTGCACCCTTTGCCAGGCACCAGCGCCGTGCGGATCAGCTGGCTCAGAGTGTCGGACACATTGTCGGTCAGCAGAGCTAACGCTTCGGGGTCGTGTAGCTTTACAATGCTGCGCCACTCAGCTTGATGGTCGAGGTAAGTGCGGGGCAGGTTCTGCACCTGAAGCAATCGCCCGGCCCAGCGCCCTGTTCGGCTGGCTCCGTAGAATTGCAGGGTTCCTCGTACCCGGTGGTCTGGGCCTGCGCTGGCTGCGATGGTTTCATACTTGGTGTTGCTGGTCTTGCCCAGCTGCTGCCGGAGTTCCAGCACCCTGCGCACGTCGCTGGGCAGCTCTCCGGCCAGCGCGTGGGTCACATCTTCTTTTGTCAGACCCGGCAGCTCTATGCCCCGGTTGTGGAGCCAGCCGAGGAGCTGGACACGGCTGCCGGGGTTGGTCAGCCCGGTCAGCGTCTTGCTCTCAGCGGTCTGCTCCTCCGTGATCAGCGCGGAACAGGCGAGGGCCCCCTTTACCAGGGCCATATCCACGGCCACGCCCCGGGCGTTCATCTCCACATCCTCCCGCCACTGCTGCATAATGCTCTCGGGAACCGGCCAGGGGGCCAGCTTCCGGTCGTTGGCCCGCTCTGCGATCACGTCCATGCCGTTGTACTTGCAGAACAGCCGCCACTTGTCGGGGTCGTGCTGAGGCAAGTTGCGGCGGCGCAGGCCGTTGCGCTTTGTGGGCTTGCAGGGCTTGCAGAAGTAGGTGATCAGCGCCTTGCCCTCTTTCATCTTGAGGGCATCCTCCGGCTGCTGCAGCACCTGACCCAGCGCACCCAGCTGGGCGGGCAGGCCACAGTAGAGAGCGTGGATCATGCTGCACTCCCACTGATCCAGCCATTCGGCGCGTTCCTCCCAGCTCAGGCCCATGACCTCCGACAAGCACCACCACTCAAACGCAGCATTGTGCGCCCGCTTGGTGTACCTGTCGTCCAGCAGCCACGGCTGCATCCGAAGCACAGCGCCTGGGTCTGGCAGATCTGTCAGATCTATTACATCCGGTGCATCTTCATCGCCTATGGCAAAACCAAACAGCAGAATCTGAAAGTCTGGGTCTTGGGCATATCGGTAGGCACCGACCTTAGCGATGTCCTGCGGCGAGTAGGTCTCTATATCCACCGTGATGATCGGTTTCTTCACGGCTGCCTCCTTTCAAAAAGGCCGGAGGCCCGTTGTGCGGAGCCTCCGGTGGGTGATACTCAGTTCAGAAGATCGTCGTCCTCGTCGGTCAGCACCTCGAAGCCGTCCAGGTTGTTGCCCCCGCTCAGGCGCTCGCCGTCGCGGATCTTCTGGATGACCTCCAGCCCTGCGCCGATGCCCCTGTTGCCGCTGGCGCTGTAGGAGAAGAAGCCGACCTTGACCTTGGCGTAGCAGCCGCTGTACACCTCGTCCTGATCCAGCACTTCGTTGCAGGCCCGGTCGATGATCCGGGGACGGCGGTCTGCGTTGGCGTTGGCGTTCAGAAAGTAGCAGCCTGCGTAGTTCTCGTCGTCCTTCTCCTCGTCACCGTCACGTAGGGGCTCTTTCAGCTTGGGCGGCAGCTTGCCACCCCACTTTGCCAGGGATGCGGGGTCGGTCTTGATGGCTTCGATGGCCTTGCGGATGGCGGCCAGGGCGTTGGTGTCGCTCTTCTTGATGAGCAGGCAGCAGCTGTACTTGGGGTCGCCGGTGCCGTTCACCTGCTTGGGCTCCCAGATGTTGGCGTAAGACAGACGGCAGGGAATGATAACTTCGTTGGTGTTCATGGTTAGTCCTCCTCGGGCTTGAAGCCCTCTAAACGGTCGTAAGCGGGGCGGGGGTCACTGGCCTGCGCCAGCTTGGGGGCCCCCGGGGCCCTGGGGATAAAGGCCGACATGGTTTCGGCAAACTTCTTTTTGCCGATCATCTTCTCGGCCACGGTCAGCGTGATGGGTGTGCGTGTGTACAGCATGGCCTCGTCGATGCCGTCTGCCTGCATCTGCCGGAAGGCGGCATCCTGGTCTGTCCACTTGCGGGTGCTGCGGCCCTGTACCAGCTTCCATCCGGGCAGGGTGCGGCCCCCCATCAGTGCCTGTTGGGCGTACTCTTCCAGATCCCTGGCGTAGGCGGCCAGACCTTCCAGCTTCTGCAGCCACTCGCCCAGCTCCTCGTCAGAGAGTGTAGCGGGTTCCGGGTAAGGCTCAAATCCGGCCAGCGGGCCGTACTTGTCCTTCCATGCCCGGCAGGCAGGGTGTGCCTTGCAGAAGCGGCAGTGGGGGCCGGTGCAGAACTCGCCCTTGCCCTTCCATGCCATCTCAGCGGCAGGCTGCAGCACCTCCCGTGCCCAGGTGAGAAGGTCGGCCAGGGAAACCACCCAGGTCTGGGGCTCCTCCTGCATCCGGGGCTGTACGATGCTCAGGCGCACTGTGCTGACCTCCTCGATGCCCTCAAACCGGGTGTAGGCACCGAGGGCGTAGTACATGAGCTGCGGGTTGCGCTCCGGGTTCACCGGCACGCCCTGCCCGTACTTGAAATCGATGATGTGCAGGATGCCGTCGCCGATCAGCAGGCAGTCGCAGGTGCCGAAGCCGCCGGGCACCCACTGGCTCACGTCCACTTCCTGCTCGATGAACACCTCGGGCTGGTGGATGTAAAGCCCCCACTGAAGGTGCACAAAGTCCACGTATTGGTTGGCGGCTTTGCACATCTCAGGTGGGACTTCGTCCTCATAATCGCCGACGTAACCGCCCGTCATGTGCAAAGACCCTCGGTGCAGCAGTGTCCAGCGCTCGAGATTCGTCCGCAGCCAGCTCTCACACACCTCATGGGCTCTGGTGCCCTCTTCGGCGTACTTGCTGGTCTCCTCGGGCAGGTGCTCGGTGGCCCGGGCGCTGGGCGGACAGGCGATCCACCGGGCCGCGCTGGAGGCCCCCAGCAGAGCGTGTTTAATTGGAGGCATTTGCGTCCACCTCGTCTTTCAGCTTGAGCAGCTCCTCCCAGACGCTGGTGTAACTGTCAGGCGGCAGCTTAGAGATGGATGCTGCACCGGTGGCTTTGATGGCCGCCTGAACCCCTGCCCGCTTGCCAGCCACGATCAGGCTGCGGGCCAGATCGCGGATCTTGTCCAGCATGGCGGGGTCAGGAGCGGGTGCGGAGGTTGAGGCTGCCGGTGCGGTATCCGCCTGCGATGGAGAACCCGAGGCTTCTGCCGTTGTAGGGTTTGCAGGCTCCTCCGCGGGGGCGGCTGCGGGCTCCTGTGTGGGCTTTTTGGCCTTGGCGGTGGTCTGCGCCTTGGGCTTGTCCGGCTGCTGCGCAGGCGTGCTCTGGTGCTGCGGAGAGGTGTGCCGGGGAAGCTCGGCTGCGGTCATGGTGTGGGTCTCGACCCCGCCATTGGGCGAGGTGTTGACGTTGATGGTCATGCCGCCCAGCTGGGTCAGGGTGTCCAGCAGTTCGGCTGGAGTTTCGCCGTTGATGGTCAGTGTGAAGTTCATAGTCATGCTCCTTTTATAAAAAGATTCTGTTGAATCTACGCTTTGCAGTTCGGAGCTGTATCTTTGCCATTGCCGCGCCTCGCCATGCGTCGCAATGCTATGCCATTGCCGCGCCTCGCCATGCGTCGCAATGCTATGCCATTGCCGCGCCTCGCCACGCGTCGCAATGCTATGCCTTTGCTAAGCCAATCTTCGCGTCACGATGCTATGCCTTTGCTGTTCAGCGCAGAGCCAAGCCTTTGCTACCGCGTCGCACCACGAAGCCAAGCATTTCCTTTGCGCTACTTTACGCAGCCAGGCCATGCCGCCGCCAAGCCATGGTATGCCGAGCCTTTGCAGAGCGAAGCATCTCGTCGCAATGCCTTTGCCATACAGAGTCATGCCTTGCCTTTGCAATACGAAGCCTCGCCATGCCTTGCCGTTGCTATGCTTCCACAGCAGTGCTTTGCCGTCGCATATCTGGGCAATGCCATCCGTTGCCGTTGCCATGCCGGGCCGAGCATTTCCTTGCCGTTGCGTCGCACGGCAGCCCAATGCCTTTGCAATCAGCCGAGAACCTCGTAGGTGAAGCGGCCTTTACCAGAGTTGCGCCACTGGCCCAGGCCCCGGAGCTTGCCGTATTCCAGCCACTCCATCACCGCTTTTTCATGGGCATCGTCCATGCAGGTGATCTCGAACTCGCAGGTGGAGCCTGCGGGGATCTCCTCGGAGTTGGCCAGGCTCACGCGCTCGCCCTGGGCTGTCTGGGCCCGCAGGGGGCGCTGGCACTCGGTCATCTCTCCGCTGAGGGTCAGAGGGATCTGGCGGGGCCCGACAAAAATCAGGCCGTCGATGATCTTCTTGTAGGCGGAGAGCTTGCCGCTTTCATTAACGGCCCGCTTCTTGCCCTTCTCGTCCTTGCCGCCGATGCGCCCCAGCATACCGCAGGAGTCCTTAAAGAACCCCTTGAGCTGGTAATCATATAAGATCGGCTGCCCTGCCTCGTTGCGGGGGAATACTGTCATCGCCCTATCGGCTGCGGCATCTGCGCCCAGGGCGGCCACCTCATCCTCGATGGTGGAAGCGTCGGGGCCCTTGGATGCGATGTACTCGCGGGCCACGTTCGGGTTGGCAGGCCAGGTGCCGAGCAGCGGCTCGGTGAAGGTCAACTTGACTTTGATCGTTTTCATTCTGAAAAATCCTCCTTTTTCAGCTTTTCAACGTAGAATGTGTACTTGCTGTTAATGCCTGCCCGGGCATGGCTGACTGTGCTGTAAAAGACCCCCATTGTCATACCCAGGGCTTTGGCGCATTGCGGGCCGGTACCGCTGGCGATGACCTCCTCGGTCGAAGCCTCGTATACCGTGTACCAGGTCATAATCCGAGCGCGCTCCGGAGCGCTGCATCGAGGCGGCGCATATCCGTGTCGGTCAGGTGGCCGAGGTACTGCCGCAGATCGGCTCGGTCTGCGCCGTGTACCTGCCTCGGCAGGGCCATGCTCGGCTCACCGTAGCCCAGAAGAAGGACGTTGTCGCAGAATCCGTCGCCCCGGGCCAGCCTTGCGGGGCTGGAGGTCATGGGAACCACCGTCGCCGTGCTGCCGGTCTGGTTGGCGCTGTCGCTGCTGACCACGATCACCGGTCGGTCACCCCGGATCAGGCAGGTGTCTGCCGGTTTGCGGTGGGTGTCGACCATCCACCAGATGTCTCCGCGTCTCTTGTCAGAAAACATGCTCAGTCCTCCTGTTCGCGGTTCTGCCGATAGGCTGTGCAGTCTACCTTGCCGTAGCTCTGGCGCTTGTACCGCTCGTTGTCGGTCAGCAGGCTGTGTAGTGATAAGGCCAAGCCTGCAGCCAGGGCAAACACCAGGAACGGGGCCGCCTGGGCGGCTTCTGCCGGACTCCAGCTGCCCCACTGGGTCAGGACGTGTGCTGCGACCGTGCAGGCTCCCTGCGCCACCTTGACCGCCCCGATGAGGGCAAACAGCGCAACGCCGCCGGTGATCGTGATCTTTTTCACTGTGATTCCTCCTTTTCGATGTCGGGGAAGAAGTAAGCCCCGACCTGCTCCTGCGGGATGTTCAGCACCCGGCAGATGGTCTTGATCTCGTCGGATGTCCAGGGCATCGTGCCCCGCATCCGGCGGCTGAGAGTTGACTGGGCGATCCCGGTGGCCTGTGCAAGCTCGGAATCAAACAGCCCGTAGTCCCGGAATCTTGCCCGCAGCCGCCAGAAGGGGCTCTGATGAAAGCTGCCCAGTGGCGTGCTCGGTGTCATGGCGGTCACTCCTTTTCGGTCAGCAGCTTCTGGATGGCTGCTCTGAAGGTGTTCTCCGCGCCTGCGGGGTTGCGCCGCTTGTTCAGCACCATACTGACGTACTCTGGGGTGACACCTGCGGCTTCGGCGAGGTCGCTGCGGCTGATGTTGTTGTCCTTCATCATCGCGAAAACCTCAGCTTGCCAGGATAGGTTCATGTAAATGTACTCCTTTCTTTGCAAAAAAGTGTTTACAAAAATAAACCCTTATGGTATACTCAGGTTGTGAAGTTGAGCTTAAAGTCTATTTTCGTGAACCGCTGTGCACAGTATAGTTCATCCGAGTAGACTTTTCAAGCCCTAAAAGTGCATTTTATTGAACTTTGACGATTTGCACAAAGTCTATGGAGGTAAACTATGTTTTATGACAAGTATCGCCAGCTTTGCAAGTCCGTGGGAAAAAGCCCCTCTGCCGTGGCCATAGAGCTGGGTATCAGTAAGGGCACGGTGTCAACCTGGAAGAACCTGGGGCGAACCCCGCAGGTGGCGCAGCTACAAAAAGTGGCGGATTATTTCCATATTACGGTTGACCAGTTGCTCGATGAAAACAAAAACGCCCCCGTGGCGAAAAGCCACGAGAGCGCTGACTGGAAGCAGAGAGTGGGAGCTACACCGTGCAACGTGGCACAGGTAGCGCCGCTGCTGGGGACAGTCCGGGCGGGACTGCCCATGTATGCCGAGGAGAACATTGAGGGTTATATTCCGATCCGGCAGACCGACGGTGCAAAATATTTTTGGCTGAACATCCGGGGCGATAGCATGAACGCCGCGGGGATGAACGATGGCGACCAGATTCTGGTGCGTGAGCAGCCTGAAGTGGAGAATGGCGAGATCGCGGTGGTGCTGGTGAATGGCGACGAGGCCACGGTCAAGACCTTTCGGCAGGAGGGGAACCTTGTGATCCTGACACCCCGCAGCTCCAACCCGGTGCACCAGCCGCAGGTGTATGACCTGAAGAAAACGCCGGTGCAGGTTCTGGGCCGGGTGATCGAGTGCCGGAAGGTCTACTGACCTCCCTCCCGGGGCGTGGGCAACCTGAAACAAAGCATACAAAAATCCCATATAACCTTACGCGGGCGTGCATCAAGCGCACTCGCGCGTGTATATATTCTTATTTTCTTCTATTTAGGGTCAGGATAAGGGTTTGAGTATGTTTCAGTATGTTTTGCCCTGAAAACCCGCATGAACACTCACTTTTTCGTGACTACAAAGTTTGTATTGAACTGAATGTTGCAACAAACTAGAATTTTGTTGCGTGGGTGGCGACCTGCTGCCCGTGCCTGAAAATGCAAAAACGCCCCCGGTGTTGGCGCACCGAGAGCGTTTAGATAGATCAGGCTCACCCGGAAGGTGATACACAGACCAGACATCTGTATTGTAGCACCTCCGGCTGGGCTTGTCAAAGTGTACCTGTCTTTCGGAGGTGTTTATATGGGAAAAAGAACAAATACGGCTGTCTGGATGGAAAAACAGCAGCGCTGGCAGATCAAAGTGCAGAAGAACGGGGAGCGGAGAGCGTTCACGTCAGCTACACCGGGCAGGACGGGACAGCGTGAGGCGAATCGCAAAGCCGATGCCTGGCTGGATGACGGCATCACGAACACACGGGTGCTGGTGGAGCATGTTTATGTGCAATGGATCGGGGAGCTGAAGCTGACGACCAGCCGCTCGAACTGGGAACCGGTAGAAAGCCGCTGGAAAGTTTGGGTTAAACCGGTAATCGGTCGCCACCGGGTTGAAGATCTGACCGAGGCGCAGATGCAGACTGCGGTGAACCGTGGCTATGCGGGTGGCTTGAGTCGAAAGTATCTCCGTTCCATGTGTGCTGATCTCCGGGCGTTCTGCAAGTGGATGAGACTGGGCAAAATGTCCACGCTATACCCGGAATCGCTACACGTGCCGAAGGGGGCCAGGTCGAGGGAAAAGACCATCTTGCAACCGGAAGATCTGAGAATTCTCTTTGCCATTGATACCACCCTGTGGCGTGGGATGACCGTGCCAGATCCTTATATCAACGCATACCGGTTCAGCGCAGTCACCGGGATGCGCCCGGGAGAGATGATCGGCCTGCGTTGGAGGGATGTAAAAGGCTCTGTGATCCAGATTCACCGGGCCATCAATTCCAGAGGGGAAGTGACCCGGGGCAAAAATGACAACGCCCTTCGTGCGGTACAGTTGACTCCGACGGCGGAGGAGATTCTGGCCGCGCAGCGTCTGCTGACAGGTGGGTCAGACTCAGTGTTCGGCATCAACTCAGAGAACACCTTCCGACACCGCTGGAAGCGCTACTGTGAGGTCAACGGGCTTTCCTACGTTCCGCCGTATAATCTGCGGCATACCTTTGTGAGCATGGCCAAGACGCTACCGGAAGGTGCTGTAAAGCCTTTGGTCGGTCACTCCCGCCAAATGGACACCTACGGTATCTACGCCCATCTGATCGAGGGCGAGGAAAAGGAGACCACTGCCGCGCTGGAATCGGTGCTTCAGAAAATATTGCGGTAACCCACTTTAGTAACCCACTTTTTCTGGTAAAGCGTGAGCATCAAACGCCACCGGTGAATATCGGTTTTTCAAAACGGCGTATTTTCGTCAAAAATGCTACGGCGTATCCTTCCCCGGCAGTCCTTGACCGGGTTCGAGTCCCGTATCCTGCTCCAAAAAATAGCGCTCCAACGTGTAGTAAAGAACATGTTGGGGCGCTTTGCATTTTGATGTACTTTTGGCGGGCGGCTTGTGCTTTGCCGGAAAATATGGTTCAATAGAGGAAAACAGACGGGAACGCACAGCGACCAAGAAAAAACGAGGTGGACACAATGAATCTGAAAGAAGCATTCCGCTATCAGAACAAGCTGCAGGCCCTTTTGGACGAGGCCCAGGGTATTCTGGACTGCGATGCCAACATTACCAAGGTGGCAAACACCTATCTGCGCCACAAGGTCATGGCAGAGGCTGAGGACGAGACGATCCTGGACGTGGCACAGACCGAATATGCCGAGCAGATCACCGACATTGCCCGGTTTATGCTCTACCTGCTGGAGGAGAAGGGCCGCCTGTTCGCTGCCATCCGCAAGGCAAAGGATGCGCTGGACATGGATATGGACAGCGAGGTCAGTCTGAACGCTGCGCGGCAGAGCGTGGCGCGCACCTTCAAGCGAATGAACGATCTGCGCAGTTCCGAGCAGCTGCTTTCCGGCGGCGGCACCGGCTACCGCTTTAACGCTGAGGGCAACCAGATCTCCTATTGCTGCGATGTAAAGCGGGTGACCACCATCAACTACGACCGCAAGGTCATCCACGCCGCGCTGAGCAAGCTGAACCGGCAGGCAGACGAGACCTCCAACCGGCTGGATCTCTGCCTTGTGACCTCCAAGGTGGACTATGCAGTTCCCTTTGATGTGAACGCCAGCTTTGCCGAAGCGTTTGAGACCTATCTGGAAAACGCCAAAGGGTGACACGCCGCCAACCGGCCATTTTGGGTGCGGCAAGCGCCGGGGACGCGGCTGCCGGTTCAGGTGCAGATGAACGATAACGCTGCACAGTTCCGCAAGGAAGTTTCGGTCCGGTTCACCTTACGAGCCAGCATAATTGAAAAAATCTTGCGTTCGGCTTTTCCGCCACCGCCAGACGCTTTTCCGCCGAAAACGTCCTTTGCCCTTTCCCGCATTCCTGCTTTTGCGCTTACGTCTCCATGGGCAGGCAGGCAAGCCACCCTTTCTGAATTTGCCCCGCAGACTGCTGCGGGAGCATTTTTCCGCCTGCGGGGCGGGTGCACTGCATCCCCCATTTTGCAGGCAGAGCAAATGGCAGAAGCTGCCCTGGATGCTTGCCGTATCCAAAATGGCCGGTGCAAAACCGGAGGGATAAGCGATGAAGAATTACAGCCCCGGCAGTTTTTTACCGCCGGGGCTGCAATTCTTGGAGGGAGTCGTTCGTATTCCAGACAAAGCAACTGAATTTAGACAAAGACGAGGTATGATCATGTCAACCAAACCGATTTGTTCCGCTGCCGCAAATTGCATTGACCTGAGTGCAGCAGCACTTCATATCATTGCTATGGCGCTGATGCTGATGGATCACCTGTGGGCGACCCTTCTGCCGGCGCAGGACTGGCTGACCTGTGCCGGGCGGCTGGCGTTCCCTATCTTTGCATTTATGGCAGTGGAAGGCTACTTTCATACCCGGAATCTGAAGCGTTATGCCCTGCGGCTGTTGTTGTTTGCACTGCTTTCGGAAGTGCCCTTTGATCTGATGTATGGCGGGACATGGTTCTACCCGGTGCACCAGAACGTGATCTGGACGCTGCTGCTGGGGCTTCTGGGGGTGTATCTGATGGAAACGGTGCGCAAAAAGCAAAAGCTCTGGGTCTCGCTGCCGGTGTGCGCCGCAGTGGCAGCAGCAGGGGCGCTGCTGGGAACGCTGGGCATGACAGATTACTACGGTGCCGGTGTGCTGACCGTGTTCGCTTTTTACATTTTCCGGGGCCGGAAATGGTGGTGCCTGCTGGGACAGGTGCTGACCCTGTACTGGATCAACGTGGTGCTTCTGGGCGGGCTGATGTACCCCATCCGGCTGTTCGGCATGGAGTTTGAGCTGTGTCAGCAGGGGCTTGCGCTGCTGGCGCTGGTGCCCATCTGGCTGTATCGCGGGCGGCAGGGCTGCCACAGCAAGCCGTTCCAGTATGCCTGCTACGCCTTTTACCCGGTACACATGCTGCTGCTTGTGCTGGCGCTGAATTTCGTGAACCGATAAGAACGCAACTGTATCCCTGCGGGCCATGGATGCCTGCAATCTGATGGTATCCCGGGGGAATCTATTGCAATGCAGATCCTGCCGATGGGAGCATTTTTCATACAAAGAAAACCGATCGCCATGACAGCGGTGACCATTGCAATGATCTTGCATTTTGTTCCTGCTGTCATGGCTTTTTTCTGAACAAAGCTGTCAAGATGCATTTTGTGTGCGCTTTTCTGCGGAACGAAAGCGTGGTATACTGAATGGAACACCCGCAGGAGGTAAAACGCCCCATGAAAAAAGATAAATCGTTCCGCCCGGACCGGGTCCTCTCCTATTTCAGGGTGGAGTGGTTCCCGCTGCTCCTTGTGACCCTTTCGGGCCTTGTCTATAACATCGGTCTGCTGGCCGCGCCGTGGTTCGAGGGCCGGTTGGCCCAGTGCCTGGCGGATATCCTGGGCGGCAGTGAGACTGCTGCCCAAATGGCGCTGCTGGTGCTGGCCTACATTGCGGTCACACTGCTGGTGCAGGCGGCGCGCTTCATCAAACGCTTTTATGTGCGCCGCTTCGCCAACAACATCAACCGCCGGATGAAGGGCATCCTGTACGCCAATCTGGTGCGCAGAAGCCGGGCGTCTCTGGAACAGGAGGGCGCGGGCGAGCTGATGACCAAGGCCATCTCCGACGTGGACGACTGCGTGGAGGGAATGCGGAAATTCACCACCGAGGTCTTCGACACCGGCGTGGCGCTGGTGGGCTACGCCGTCATGCTTCTGGTATACGACTGGCATCTGGCGATCCTGAGTTTGCTGTTTACGCCGGTGTCCTACGTCTGCGCGGCGTGGATGAAGCGGAACGTCCAGCGTGCGGGCGCCGCCTACAAAAAAGCGGCGGGCGCACTCAGCACGGCCACGCTGGATCGGGCGAAGAACGCCGTGCCCTACCGCATTTACGGCTGTGAAAGCACCCGGGAGGGGCAGTACGAGCATACACTGGACATCTACGAGAAGACCGCCGTCCGCAGCAACGTGTGGCAGTCGGCCCTGCCGCCGCTGTATCTGGCCGTGTCGGAGGCGGGGGTGCTGTTCATTCTGTGGTTCGGGGCGAAAAACGTCCTCGGTTCCGGGTGGCGCGCATGGGATATTGCGGCGTTCACTACGTTTCTTTCCTGCTTTACCAAGCTGACGGTGAAATCCTCCAAGGTGGCGAAGCTGTTCAACTCGGTGCAGAAAGCCGAGGTCTCGTGGAAGCGCATCAAGCCACTGATGAAGCAGCCGGAACAGCTGGAAGCATTGAATATCCCGGCGGCGCAGGACGTGACGCTGGAAAACCTCTCCTTTTCCTATGGCGAAGGACCCATCTTTTCCGGCCTGAGCCTGACGGCGCACCCCGGCGATATCATTGGAATCACCGGCCCGGTGGCCTGCGGCAAATCCACCTTTGGCAGGGTGTTCCTGTGCGAAGCACCCTACGGCGGCTCGGCAAAATTTGGCAAAACGGAATTTACTGCCATGACCCCGCGGCAGATCTCTGCCACCGTTGGTTACTTGGGCCATGATCCGGAGCTGAGCGCCGATACGGTGCAGAACAATGTTCTCTGCGGCAGTGAACAGGATGCCATGCCGTGGCTTGCGGCCGCTGCGTTGGACGGCGAAGTGCTGGCCATGGAAAACGGTGTGGATACCGTCATCGGCCCCAGCGGCACCCGCCTTTCCGGCGGTCAGGCCCAGCGCTTGGCACTGGCAAGAACGCTGGCCCACCCGCGCCCGGTGCTGATCCTGGACGACCCGTTCTCTGCGCTGGACCGCCATACCGAGGATACCGTGTTTGCCGATCTGCAGAGCGATGCAAAGGATAAGGTGGTCTTCCTCATCTCGCACCGGCTGTACCACTTCCCGCAGATGCAGAAAGTGATCTTTATGGACGGCGGTAAAACCACCGTTGGTACCCATGCCCAGCTGATGGAAACGGTTCCGCTGTACCGCCAGCTGTACGAGAGCCAGACGGTGCAGAAAGAAGGCGATCTGGATGAAGAGTAAAAAGGATAACGGCGTATTTGAAGCCATCCGCATGGCCGCCATGTCGCATCATCTGCTCACGGCGGGCACCATCCTGTGCGTGGCGGCCTCGGTGGTGGCCTCACTGCTGCCGCCCCTGCTGCTGGCCGGGATCCTTTGACGGCTCCCCCCCGGCCTCCCCCCCACCCTTGCCGC
>ENA-OQHI01001117-OQHI01001117.1-human-gut-metagenome-genome-assembly--contig:-NODE-1117-length-13726-cov-10.622536_pt1 | contig 13726 bp, 12 predicted proteins | sample MGYA00242561_ERZ504713 | MGnify/ENA primary metagenome ERZ504713 (study PRJEB26092, sample SAMD00036217) | human gut metagenome | host: Homo sapiens | study: EMG produced TPA metagenomics assembly of... | reverse complement strand
TCTACACACTTTTCTAGTAGATAGTCAATAACTCTTTGTTCTTAGTCACTACACACGCAAAATACAATGCATCACGAATAAACTCTCGATCTAGAAATCTGTTTTCTATAGATCATACGCAATAGATCAAAAAAGTCCTGTGTTGCCTTTTCACCTGTATTTTAGTTTCAATTTGTGTTTAGCTCAATCAGATTTAGTTTAAAACTCATTGAACATTCATAACAAGTTCACTGTTTTCATCCTTAAGATATTCTGGTCTTAACACATGTTGTCCATCAAATAATAATGCACTGAAGATTGAGACAAAGTTTTTGGGTTGTCCTAAAAACTTCTTAGACTCCATATCAATCGAATTTAAGATGATCCCTCCCTCTTCTCTTTCTAATACGAAAAAAAAGCCATTCTAGACGCCAACACTAGAATGGTTTCTTTTGCTTATGCATACGCATTACATACTTTAATCACAAAACGCATTAATGCATATAAATCTTTGTAACTCTCTTTTTCAATACGAACTGTACAATCATCAATTTTTTCTACATTGTCCATACGAGCCACAAAATCTGCATTACGACTATGATGGAAAGTGATGTCCATAGTATGAAATGAAGATAAAGTTGGCTTTTCATCCACTTTTAATGCTTCTTTAATGCTTTCTGAATATCTATTTTTCAACTCATTCAGGCTACAACATAAGGCTACCTGATTATTTAATGTTTTCTTTGTTTCCACAAATACACATCCAAGTTCTTCTTGTACTTGTTTTCCATACTCACTATCACCACTAGCTAAGATAACAGGAACACCATATTCATTTGCCAATAACTTATTGATACCACTTTCTCCAAGCTCTTTTCCATCAACGACAATTTTTCTTACCATCGTACCCCAAATCGTATGGGCCATTACGCCTGGTGAATTACAGCGAGAATGATATCCAATAAATAGGGCACCATCAAACGAATCATCTATCCCTTCCATCATCCCAAATTCCTTATATGCTCCATTTCCTGATACAAATGCAGCTCTTGGATCCAATTTAGAAGGAAGAATATTATCCATATTTCCATGTCCATCATTTACTAGAACTTCTTCAACTCCATTTTGAAACAATAAATCAATCACTAGATTGACCTCATTCATCATGTTTGTACAATACTCAGGATACAAATATCCATTTTTGGCCGTATATGCCGGATTACTATTTCCCCAAATACCTTCAATATCGGCTGAAATATACACTTTTTTCATACTAAAACACCTCGACAGAACGATCCAATATGCCGTTCATTTTCGCAATCGCAATTCCATAATTTGTGAATGGAACATGTTGTTTCTTGCATTCCTTAACTCTAGACTGCACTTCTTTTTCATTCAACATACAAGCTCCACAATGAATCACAACACTATACTTCGATAAATCTTCTTTAAATCCATGACCTGAAGTAAACTCAAAAGAAAGCTTCTTTTTTGTATAATCTAAAATCCATTTTGGAAGTTTATCCGTACCAATATCGCCACATTGTCTATGGTGTGTACATCCTTCACTAATCAATATACAATCTCCATCTTGCAAATGATCCAATTGATTGGCTCCTTCAAGCACTGTAGATAAACTTCCTTTTAAGCGTGCCATAAGAATCGAGAAAGAAGTTAAATGAATAGATTTATCTACAATTTTACTTACTTTATTAAAGGCTTGTGAATCCGTAATTACCAATTTAGGATTTACTTTTTTTAAAGTTTCATCCAATTCTTCTACCTGACAAGTTACACCAATCGCATGATGATCTAAAACATCTCTTAAAACCAATTGCTGCGGCAAAATCAATCTTCCCTTTGGAGCCGATTGATCGACAGGAATAACTAGAACCACTACATCATTAGGTTCAATTAAATCTCCAATAATAGTTTTTTCTTCCTGCTTCTTTGCAACACTTGCCAACAATTCTTTTAATTCTTTGATATTTTCTTTTTTTAATGCACTCACATAAATTTCATTTACAGATAATTCTTTCTTTTCTTTAATCAAATCCGACTTATTATAAACAATAAAATATGGAAGATTGTTTTCTTTAAACATCAAAATCAAATCCTGATCTACTTTTTGTAGACCTATTGAAGCATCCACAATCAATACCGCCATATCGATTGTCTTTAAAACTTCTAATGTTCTTTTGATTCTTAATTCACCCAATGTGCCTTCATCATCCATACCGGGTGTATCCACAATCACAACTGGTCCAATTGGTAAAATCTCCATTGATTTTTTTACAGGATCTGTCGTAGTTCCTTTAATATCCGAAACCAACGACATATCCTGATTTGTAATGGCGTTTACTACACTTGATTTTCCAGCATTTCTTAAGCCAAAAAAACCAATATGTGTTCGATTTGCACTTACTGTGCTATTTAAATCAGACATAATTAGAACCTAAAATCTCTACGATTACTAGATTTAATGGCAGCAACATTATCTTTCGCAATTTGTTGAGCCTTCGCATTCGGAATCTTATCCAATTCCTTTTCAATCAACTCAAAGCCAATCTTCTTTGTATCCTCGCTTGCGTAGTCTACTAAATATTCACACAATGTCATTAATGCGTTTGGATGGCAACAGTTTTGAATTTGTCCTGTCTTACATAAAGACATGAAGCGATCACCCGTTCTTCCCTCTCTATAACATGCTGTACAGAATGAAGGAATGTAGCCTAACTGCATCAACCAGTTCACTACTTCATCTAATGTTCTTTGATCTGATACATCGAATTGTTCTGAATCATGAGGACGTTCTTCTTCTGTATATCCACCTACTGAAGTACGGCTTGCTCCACTAATTTGAGAAACACCTAAATGAAGCATTTTTTCACGCACTTCTTGAGATTCACGAGTTGAAATAATCATTCCTGTATATGGAACGGCAATACGAATACATGCCGCAATCTTTTCAAAAATTTCATCATCTAAACTGTTGTCAAAAGCATCTGGATCAATATCATCAGCACGCTTTACACGTGGTACACTAATTGTATGTGGTCCCACACCATGAACAGCTTCTAAGTGTTCAGCATGCATCATTAAGCCTGCAAATTCGTATTGATAGCCTTCAAGACCGAACAACACCCCTAAACCAACATCATCAATTCCACCTTCCATGGCTCTATCCATAGCTTCTGTATGATAATCATAATCGTGTTTCGGTCCTGTTGGATGTAATTCCAAATAACTCTTCTTATTATATGTTTCCTGAAATAAAATATAAGTTCCAATACCCACTTCTTTTAGCTTACGATAGTTTTCAACTGTTGTAGCCGCAATATTTACATTTACACGACGAATCGCTCCGTTTTTATGCTGAATAGAATAGATTGTTTTGATAGATTCCAAAATATATTCAATTGGATTATGAACAGGGTCTTCACCTGCTTCAATCGCCAAACGTTTGTGTCCCATATCCTGTAATGCGATTACCTCATCACGAATCTGATCTTGTGTTAATTTAATACGCTTAATATGTTTATTTTTTAAGTGATATGGACAATATACACATCCATTCACACAATAATCTGATAAGTAAAGCGGTGCAAACATCACAATACGATTTCCATAGAATGCCTGTTTAATTTCATTGGCAAGCTTATACATTTCTTCTACCTTTTCAGGTATATCACAAGCTAATAATACACTTGCTTCACGATGTGATAAACCTTCACAATGAACACCATGCTCTGTTTTTTGTGGACGCGCCTTATTTAAAATGGCATCGATCAACTCCGCATTATGTTTATTTTTTTCTGCATATTCAATTGTGGCAAGAATCTCCTCATGATTAATAAATTCTTCTGCTTTTAATGATTTTGGATTGTAAATACTCATTTTGTCTCCTCTTTCTATTTTTTTATATCTCCACGATCAGTTACAATTTCATAACCTATCGAACGCATACGATTTGATAAGCAATTCTTACATTCTGCACTTTCTTCACCTGTACAAATCTTGTTGTCATATAACGCATATTTTTTTCTCACGCTTACAGGTGATAAGTTAGGCATTACAACATTGGCTCCCGCAAGAATTCCTTTCTCTCTTCCCTTTGGATCAATCGTTCCTAACGCCGTTGTAGCTGGAAGTAAAATATTTGGTTGAATCAACCGAATCAATGACAACAAAAATAAGGTTTGATTCAAGGTTCCACTTTTCATATCTCTAAATGGCGTATCCTTTTGGGAAATAAAAGGACCAATTCCGCACATATCGGGCTTAAAAGTTTCAATAAACTTCAAATCCATCGCAAGTGTTTCACTTGTTTGATAGGGAGAGCCTACCATAAAGCCACATCCAACTTGATAGCCAATATTCTTTAAATCTCTCAAGCACTGCATGCGATGCTCAAAAGACATATTTTCAGGATGAAGCTTTTCATAATGTCCTTTACTTGCTGTTTCATGCCGTAATAAATAACGATTTGCACCTGCATCAAACCATTCTTTATATGTTTCCTTATCTTCTTCTCCTAAAGATAGTGTAACAGCACAATCTGGATATAAGACATGTATCTTTTGTACAATGGATGTGACAAAATCTTTTTTATAGATGCCCTCTCCTCCTTGCAGAACAAATGTTCGAAAACCTAAATCATATCCTTCTTTACAACAATTCAAGATATCTTCTTCATCTAATATATATCGATCGCAGTTTGTATTGGATTTTCGAATCCCACAATATAAACAATCATTTCGACAATAGTTTCCTACTTCAATCAGTCCACGGACATAAATGGCATTTCCATATATGGATGTAGCCACGGTTTTAGCTTTATTTGAAACATATGTGCGTAAAGCTTCATTTTCAGATTCAATCAACAATTTATATTCTGATAAACTTAAACTATGTTCCCTTTCAAGCTTATCCACTAATCGATATGCCTCAATCATGGCTAATCACATTCGAATAGGCAGTTTTAACGCTAATTCCCTTGATATTCCCTAGTTTTCCTGCTAAAGCGGCAATCGTATTTTGTGGAGCATCTAACGCTATTGAAATAACACTAATATGTTTCTGTTTATAAGGAATTCCCATTCTTCCAATTATAAATTCACTGTATTCATGAAGAATTTCATTCAATAAATTTACTGCATCCTTATTTTCAACAATAATCCCCATTACGGCAACACGTGTTTCCATATTCATCTCCTTCTAAAAGAAAAAAGCTACACTCCATACAAAAAGAGCATAGCTATCGTTTTACTTACAAATTTCTTATAAGCACCTTTCACGCAGAGTTCTCTTAATGTTGGGAGCAATTTTCTTCATCTTCTATATAATACACTAAAATGTGATTGATTTCACAAATAATAGTTAGCTTAAATTAATTTTATATTCAATCCCCTCATTTCTTGATATAATTATGAAAAGGAGTCCCATATGAAAGATAACTATTTTCAAGGAAAAAAATTCATTAAAAACTATATTGTTGCTATCACCATTTTTATTCTGACTTTAATTATGGGAATTGTGATCTTTTTTAATGGTGTTTCTATTGCCGTTGAAAAGAACTCTAAGGAAACATTGATCACAAATGTTGCAAGGCAAAGTGAGCATTTAAATAAAATTCTAGAGCTCAATTATTCTTACTTAAATGCACTTGCAGAAAATCTAACAAAATCTGATGATTTATTTTCAAAAGACAATTTACATTTAATAAAATCCTTAATGAATAATACGGATTTGGATCGAACGGCCATTATCAATACAAATGGGGATGTATTATATGATAATGAAGTCGTAAAAAATGTGGCACATCGCCGCTACTTTAAAGAAGTGATGGAAGGAAAACAATCTCTTTCAGATCCTTTAGAAAGTAGCGTAGACCAACAGACTCGTGTTATCCTATGCGTACCTATTTATAGAAATAATCAAGTCATTGGTGCTGTAGGTGGTTCTTATAATGTAACAAAACTAGGAAATATGTTGTTTGATGATTTATTTGATGGGCAAGGTAAAAGTTTTATTGTCAATCAAGATGGCAATCTAATCACAAGAAATAGGGAGTATACAAAGAAGCACAACATAAAAGTATTAAATAATTTATTTGATGTTTGTAAACAAAAGAAAGTTAAGCGAGATTTTAAGGACCAAAAATCAAATTTAATATTGATTACAACCAAAAATAATGAATCATTGTATTTAGCCTATTCGCCATTAAAAATCAATGACTGGATGGTTGGTTATGTCGTCCCTGTTCATGCAGCGCAAGAATCTTATACTTTTATTACACATTATGAAACATTATTGGCATTCTTTTTAGGATTTATTGTCTTAAGTCTAATTATATATTTGGCTCTTTCGAATTCTAAAGAAAACAAATATTTAATTCATCTTTCTCAAGTCGATCCATTGACTTCTGTCTACAACAAGGAGACAACACAGGTTTTAATTGATCAAAAATTAAAAACTCAAGAGCCTTGTTGCTTCTTAATTCTTGATGTAGACGCATTTAAATCAGTTAATGATAATTTTGGACATGTGGCTGGCGATAAAGTGCTAACTGAATTAGGTACACTCTTTAAAAATCATTTCAGACAAACCGATATTGTGGGAAGAATTGGTGGAGATGAATTCATTATCCTGATTGAAGATGAAAATATTGCCGAATCTAGAATTCAAGCTTTGCTAAAGAAGGTCAATGAACTTAAAATACCCGAGCTTCAAGATTTTGTACTATCCATTAGTGTAGGAATGGCCTATGCGCCAAGTCAAGGCACAACCTTTATGGAGCTTTACCGCCATGCTGATCATGCATTATACCAAATTAAGCGTAGTGGAAAAAACAATTACAACATATATAAAAGTGACGAGAATTAATTTTCTCGTCACTTTTTTAGACATTTGTATAATTAAAACTCGTCAAATCTACTGGCCTATCTTTAATGTAATCTTTAATTTCAAATCCTTCAATTTTTGCAGGTCGCACAACAATTTCATTTTTAACTACATCTTCTTTAATTAGTTTTACCTTTTTCATTTGTGCATATAACTCCAATAAAACTTCCATTTTTTTTGGAATTCCCTTATACACATATTCAATGGCTGACTCACTTAGAGCTTGTGTTCTAGCAATATATTTCTTGCCGTTTTTTTCTGCATAATACTGCATAAAGAACCAAAAACGAAGCATCTGCATATTTTCACCTTTGGTGTTTTGTAGAAAAGTTTCTTTCCAAGATGAATTCACAACTGCTTCTCTTTTTACAGATGGTTTTTTAACCTGTAAAATCTTTGCGTTTGGCTTATCAATAATACTTCTATTCATCAATTCTTCCATCTCTACATCGGTGAATTTAATGACATAAATCTTTCTTCCATTCATTTCTGAATCACGAACCAAACGAACACTCTTTAATTTACGAATCAATAAATCCATAGAAGGTCTTTCTGTACTATCATCTAATAAACGGAATACATATTGGTTAGCCTGCATATTCGTTAATTCATTTTCATAAACCCAGTCGTGCGTTTCTGCATATGGATTTTTTACTGCCATAAATCTAGCGTAACAAAATAATCTTAGTGAAAGGGCGGCTGCACCATTCTCATTACTGTTTACGTTTTTTATAAAACGTTCTCTATTTTTCATCAACATTTCTGTACTCATTTAAATCTCTCCTTGAAAAAAATCAGAACGCAATATAGTATATCATCATTTGATGCTATTTTTCAAAAAAAATTAGACTTACAAGCGTAAGTCTAAATATTCTTATTTTACTTCTTTTGACAATTCAATGAATTCATCAATTCTTGATTTTGCGGTTTCTAATGCAGAAATCCAGAAAGCCTCATCTGTTAAATCAATATCCAATACTTTTGCGGTATCCTCTACAGATGCCACAGTTGTCGTATGTAACATTTCTTTATATTTTGGAACAAACTTTTCCTTACCCATCTCTTGATATTTCACCACTAAGCCACGTGCGAACAATCCACCAAAGGCATATGGCCAGTTATAGTAACTTAAATCAGAAGAATAGTAATGTGACTTACATACCCACATATATGGATGTAAACAATTTGGATCTAATCCATCGCCATAAGCTTGTTTTTGAGCGTCTAACATAATTTCATTTAATTGATCTGCAAACATAAATTCATCACTTCTTCTGTCAAACACAGCTTTTTCAAATAAGTAACGAGAATAAATATCACAGATAATCTGGCATAGATCCTGAAGCTGATTTTCAATCAAACCTAGTTTAACTTCTTTATCCTCCGTCTCATCAATAACCGCATTCATAATGATATTCTCATTGAATGTACTTGCTGTTTCTGCAACTGGCATTGAATATTCCCAATTCAATGGTTTATGGCTTTCAATATTTAATCCATGATAAGCGTGTCCTAACTCATGTGCCAAGGTAACCACATCTCCTAAGCCTCCGTCAAAGTTTGTCAATACGCGTGACTGTTTTGCAAAAGGCATGTTGCAGCAGAAAGCTCCACCAACTTTTCCTTTATGTGGATAAAAATCGATCCAACTCTTATCAAAAGCTTCTTCCATCATGTCGGCTAAGTCATCGGAAAATGGTCTAAAATGATCAACAAGATATGTTTTTGCGGTTTCTGGTGTAAAACTTGTCGTAGCTGACTTTCCAATTGGTGCAAATAATTCATACCAAGGAAGTCCATTTTCATATCCAAGCATTTCGGCTTTTCTTTTTAAATACTTATGGAATACAGGCAAGTATTTCTGCATAGCACTAAGCAAGGCATCCAATGTCTTTTGAGATACATGAGACTGGTGTAGTGTCATATCCATAGGACTTTCATATCCACGCATATTCGCTTCAGTAATAACCTGTAGCTTAATGTTATTTAATGAAAAACTTACGGCATCCGCAATAGGTGCATAACTTTTGACTTCAGCTTCATATGCAGCTTTACGCACTTCTTTATTCGCATCATAAGCTAGATTACGAACAGAAGCTAAAGGTAATTTTTTACCATCATATTCCACTTCAAGTGAGCTTGTTAATAAGCTTTGTTGCTTCTCCCAAGCAGAACCACCCGAAATATTCATTTTTGCAAGTGCTTCTTCTACATCCTCACTTAACAAGTATTTTCCACTTTCATGAATATCATTTAAAAAATATTTGTATTCACAAAGTTCTGGACAATCTAAATAAACATTTAAATCTTGAATATCTGCAATATAACGAGAGAAAATAGCCATCGCCTTACTTGCAGTACTTGCGATTGTCGCAACCTTATCAATAGCAGCTGCTGCTTTGGCATCTGCAGTATTTGTGGATTGGCTTAAAAATCCAAAGCAACTTAAATGTTTTTCTAAGAGTTCAAATTCTTCTAATAATTTAACAATTTGAAGAAGATCTTCCCTTTCATTTTCATGACTTAATTTTTTTGATAACTCGCTCAACTCCATTGCCTTTTTCTCAAAAGAAATTAAATCTTCACTAAATTTAGGATCGTCAAATCCCTTGTACAATACGTCTAATGACCATTTTGAATTCATAATAAATATCCTCCAATTAATTTGATTATACCATAAGAAAAGCTTGAGCAAATGCCCAAGCTTTATAATACCTGCGATAAAAATTTGATAGTTCTAGGATTTTGTGGGTGTTCAAAAATATCTTCTGGTGTACCTTGTTCCTGAATAATACCTTCATCCATAAATAATACGCGATCACTTGTTTCGCGGGCAAATCCCATTTCGTGAGTTACAATAACAATTGTCATTCCTTGATCTGCCAATTCTTTGATGACTTCTAAAACACCTTTTACCATTTCTGGATCCAATGCACTTGTTGGTTCATCACATAGAATTACATCTGGATGCATAGCTAGGGCACGAACAATAGCTAAACGCTGTTTTTGTCCACCAGACAACTTTCTTGGATATTCATCCTTTTTATCTTCCAAGCCAACTTTTTTAAGCAATTCAATCGCTTCTTTTTCCGCTTGAGCCTTTGGTGTTTTAAGTTCTAGAATTGGTGTAATTGTAATATTTTCTAAAACAGTTAAGTGTGGAAACACATTAAAGTGCTGGAAGATCATTCCAATTTTTTTACGGTGTGTATCAATATCTACGTTTTCAGCAGCAATATCTACACCTTCAAAAATAATTTGACCACTAGATGGTTTTTCTAATAAATTTAGGCAACGTAAGAAAGTTGATTTTCCCGAACCACTCGGTCCAATAATACTAACAACTTCTCCTTGATGAATTGTTTGGTCGATTCCTTTTAATACTTTTAAATCTCCGAAATTTTTATGTAAGTCTTTTACGACAATTAGTTCCTTAGTCACTGACACTCAACTTCCCTTCCATATATTTAATTAATTTAGATAATGAATATGTAACAATAAAATAGATTAAACCAACAATTACTAATGGTTCAATTGATTTATATGTAGCCGATTTAATAACACTGTTAACAGTCATTAATTCTCCAATATAGAATGTACTTGCCAAAGATGTTTCCTTGATCATCATAACGAATTCATTACCTAAGGCAGGCAAGATATTCTTAATAGCTTGAGGAATAATAATCTTTGTCATCATATGTACGTTTGACATACCAAGTGATTTAGCTGCTTCTCTTTGTCCTTTATCCACTGACTGAATACCCGAACGAATAATTTCAGCAACATATGCACTTGAGTTAATAACAAGGGCAATAATCACACTAACAATCATTGGCATGTTACCATTTGTCAAATATGAGAAGATGTTAATAAACAACCATAATTGTAGTAACAATGGTGTTCCACGAATCAATTCTACATATACACCGGCAATGGCTTGTACGATCTTATTCTTTGATAATTTAATTAGGGCAAATAATCCACCAATAATTGTACCAAAGATAACGGTAATAGCCGCAAGTCCTAAAGTAACTCCTAAGCCTTTTAATAATTGTGGCCAGCAATATTGAACGATTTGAACACAAGTTCCAAAGAAATCGGTTGCAGTTAAAGTAAATTGTTCACTACTTTGTTTCTTTGCTGTTTTATACCATTCTTCATATAATCCTTTTTTGTTGACTTCCTTTAAGATTTTATTGACTTCTTTCATCAATCTTTTTTCGCCTAAAGGAGCACCTACACGGTTACCTGCATAATCTTGGTCAATATTGAATAATTCATCTAACTTAGCTAATTCAGAGTTTTTCTCGATATATTCATCAGCCGTACCTTCAGAACAAGCAACGGCTTGTACAGTTCCATTTTTTAATAAGGCAACACCATCATCAATTGTTGAAATAGATTGAAGTTTTGCGTCCGGAATCTGATCTTCTGTATATTGTTGCTGGATAGAACCTTGTTGTGCGGCTACTTTTAAACCTGTTAAATCCGTTAATTTTTTATATTTATCTGCATCTTTCTTTGCGATAATAACAGCCTGTCCACCCGTATCTTCATTAAGATTGTATCCAATTGACATTTCCATCTGTTGAGCACGAGCAGGTGTATAAGCCAAACCCGTAATAGCTAAGTCAATTTCTTCAGTTTGAAGATTTGCCAAAACCGTATCAAAACTGGATGCTTTGATAGTTAATTTAACACCCATCTTTTTCGCAATATATTTTGCCAATTCAATATCAGAACCCACATATTGTGCTTGTCCTGTTTTAGTTGAGTCAATAAATTCATTTGGTGGAAAGTCAGGAGATGTTCCTACAATTAATTCTCCTCTTTCTTGAATTTTGTCTAACAAATCTGTTGTTGTAGAAGTATCTGTTTCTTCTGCAAAAGCAGGCATAATGTTCGACATCAACATCATAAAACTTAATAAAAACGCTGAAACTAATTTGAATCCTTTTTTCATATCAACCATTCCCTTTCTAATAAAAAAAGCCGTCCTTGAATATACAAGGACGACTATAAAATCGCGGTACCACCTTATTTCCTGCACAAATGTACAAGCCCTTAACTCATAACGGGAGTATCCGAAGCTTCCTCAATCTTCGAAAGCTTAGCTCTAAGACACGTTCACCCTGTGCTTACTGTTCCATTTCCACCATCAGGAACTCACTATCAGCAGCATCCACGACTACTTCTTCTTTTCATTGCCTCTACAAAGGATGGCTTTATTATAAACAAACATTTTTTTAAATGCAACAGAAAATTTATGATTTTATCAACACCTGAATTTCATCCACATTTAGTGAACAATATTCAGAAATTTGGTCAATGCTAAAACCATCTTTATACATCTTACGAACCATTTGTTTCACTTGTTTATTTGCTTCTTCTACTTTCTTGTCAGCTTCTTCCGACTTCTTTTCAGCTTCTTCTACTTTCTTATCAGCTTCTTGGTTTAATTTATTCGCTTCTTGTAATGCCTTTTTTGCTTCTTCTTGTGCTTTATGAGCCTCTTCAAGTTCGAGCTGTCGTTCCATTCGTTCTTCATTTTCATGCAATTTTTGAAAATCTGCTATTATTTTCTTCCAACCATCATCCGATATGGTTTCTACACGCTTCTCTAACATTTGAATCACCCCATCACTTTCTATCATTACCTTAATTTTACTATCATCCATTCCCTTGTGGCAATTCAAAAAGTAATAAATCATCTTTTCCTGTTCATTCATTTCTTCAAGCGGCTTGTTTACGTCCAACTTTGCCATTTCAACCGTTCGTATCTTCATACGATCTTCTGTTTCTTTCACAAAAGATAAGCCATCCTCATTTTTCAATGTGAATGTGTTACACATTCTATTATTATCAATTAAATTCACATTAAAGAACACTAAGACAATTGTTTCCTTTAACTCTCCATAATATTTTCCTTCCAATTCTTGAGAACCATGAAGTCTAGCCAAATAATAACTAAAGCGAATCGGCAGATGATCTTGAGTTTGTCTTAACTGCATTTCTAAATCCACCATCGTTCGATCATCAAATTCAACCAACAGATCCAATCTTGGATTTTTCATTTTACTGAAGTCTTTTACCATTTCTGAATTCTTAACAACAACATGATTTACCTTCCTTTCTAAAAATACCGTAAGTAATGATTTTAAGGCATCATTAGCCTCCTTACAATCTTCGCCAAAAACATACTTAAAGGCGAAATCATTTAATAAGTTTGCACTCCTCATGAGCACCTCTTTCTAGTAGGAATTTCCTACATACTCATATACGAAAAAAAAGGTGCTTTTTCTAATGATTTTTAAATTTTTGCACAAAAAAATTTTCATTTAATCATATAAAATGGGTCATTTTAATTTAGAAGAGCCTGCATGGAATATATGTTGAAGTATTTACCAAAAGCTATCCAGACAGATATACCGATGTGTTATATTCAATCTGGAGATAATTATGAATATGTGGTTAAAAAAGGTGTCATAATCTAAAATTGTGAATCAAAATAAATGGTGTTAGATGAGATTCTAGCACTTTTTTGTCATAGAAAATATATACGAAAAGGATCGATATTCATATGAAAAATAGAATATCGATCCTTTGTTTTATATAGAAACAGATAACTACGATTAGGATATTTTAATGTAAGTATATTGTTGGAATAGGAGAAATAAATACATGATAGTAATCTGTTGCTACCTAAATTATTGGTTTATCTTTGAACGCGGCCTGAACCGTCTCCACCTGCTAATTTCAACACTTCATCCATGCTTACCATGTTGAAATCACCTTCGATAGAGTGTTTTAAACAACTTGCGGCTACCGCAAATTCAATGGTTGC
>ENA-OQHI01001110-OQHI01001110.1-human-gut-metagenome-genome-assembly--contig:-NODE-1110-length-13781-cov-3.959939_pt1 | contig 13781 bp, 11 predicted proteins | sample MGYA00242561_ERZ504713 | MGnify/ENA primary metagenome ERZ504713 (study PRJEB26092, sample SAMD00036217) | human gut metagenome | host: Homo sapiens | study: EMG produced TPA metagenomics assembly of... | reverse complement strand
GACTCTTTATCACAGGATTAGTTATAGTGGTGATGCAGATACCGTTGCAGGCGGTCCGAAAATGCCATTCTGTTCTGAGGCATGGGATGCTATTTCACGATATATTTATACCGGATTACAAGGCGGTTCCATTATGAAGGGCTGGATGAAGAAGGAAAATGAAATGATTACCTGCTGTTCGGATGGAACAAGACCTGTCATTTTTAAGATTGAAAGAATTGATTACGAGGAGAAGGAATAGCAAATGAACGAAATCATTAAAGCAATGGAAGAACGTCGAAGCATTCGTAAATTTAAGCCGGATATGCCAACAAAAGAAGATCTGGAACAGATTATTGAAGCTGGATTATATGCTGCAAATGGTATGGGAAAACAGGCAACCATCACAATTGCGGTAACAAACAAAAAACTTCGAGACAGATTATCAGCAATCAATGCAAAGATAGGTGGTTGGAAAGAAGGATTCGATCCATTTTATGGAGCACCGGTTGTTCTGATCGTGCTGGCTGATAAGAGCAGACCAAAATGTGTCTATGACGGAAGTCTTGTTATGGGAAATCTGATGCTGGAAGCAGAAGAGCAGGGAATCGGAAGCTGCTGGATCCACAGAGCAAAAGAAGAATTTGAAAGTGAAGAAGGAAAAGAAATCCTGAAATCCCTTGGAATCGAAGGTGATTATGAAGGGATCGGACACTGCATTCTGGGTTATGCGGACGGTCCGGCACCGAAGGCTGCACCAAGAAAAGATTCCTATGTATATCATATAGATTAAACGTAGTAATAATATTGCTTAAATAATGGGTTGGTGGGGAAATTTCCCCACTGACCATTTTTTGTCCATTGAAAATAGAAAGTTTATCTGAATATAATGTAGAAAGATAAAAAAATATTGCCAGAGATGGAGGAAATACCAATGAACAAGATTAAACATGCAGCAGCTAAGAAGGTTTTCGCAGGAGTAATGGATTATGCTGTTGATCAGGTGAATAAGAATCCTGAGACAGCTTATGAGAAAATTATCGACACTGCTGAGAAGTATTTAAAAGATTTTGGAAAGGGTGTGAACTGGGATTATCTCAGGAAAGTTGCCTGTAATCCGGAATATACACTGAATCGTTATATAACTTCCATGGTACAGGAACTCCATCCTAATGTTCTGAAGACAACTCTGATGAATCTTGGATTTGAGGCTTTCTATAATGGAACAAAAACAATTCATGAGATGCGAGAAATACATAAATGTAATATCCCGTGGATCATTCTGATGGATCCTACCAGTGCATGTAACCTGCATTGTACAGGATGCTGGGCAGCAGAATACGGAAACAAGCTGAACCTGTCCTTTGACGATATGGATTCAATCGTTACACAGGGTAAAGAACTGGGAGTTTATTTCTATATGATGACAGGTGGAGAGCCGATGGTAAGAAAGAAAGACATCATCGAACTCTGCAGAAAACACAATGACTGTGTATTCTTTGCATATACAAATGGAACACTGGTTGATGAAGCACTCTGCAAACAGATGCAGGAAGTTGGAAACCTGTTTCTTGCCTTAAGCGTTGAGGGTGAGCCGGATGTTAACGATATGCGTCGTGGAGAAGGTGTGTACAATAAGGTTATGCATGCCATGGATCTGCTGAAAGAGCATGGACTTGTATTTGGTACATCAATCTGCTATACAAGTGCCAACTATAAGAGCGTTACCAGTGATGAGTTTATTAAGATGCTTGTTGATAAGGGTTGCCGTTATGCTCTGTACTTCCATTACATGCCGGTTGGAAATGCAGCATCTGTTGATCTGCTGCTGAATCCGGAACAGCGTGTTTATGTGAAGAACCGTGTAAGAGAGATCCGTAACATGGAACATGGCCCTGGAATCTTCACTATGGACTTCCAGAATGATGGAGAATTTGTTGGTGGATGTATCGCCGGAGGAAGAAACTACTTCCACATCAATGCAAATGGTGATGCAGAACCTTGTGTATTTATCCATTATTCCAATGGAAACATTCATGAGAATACAATCCTTGAGATTCTGAAACAGCCGTTATTCATGGCTTACCATAACAACCAGCCGTTTAACGATAACATGCTTCGTCCATGCCCGATGCTTGAGAATCCAGAGATCCTGCAGCGTATCGTAAAAGAAAGTGGTGCACATTCAACAGATCTGCAGTCTCAGGAGACAGCAGAACATCTTTGCAGTAAGTGTGTTCATTATGCCGAGGAGTGGGCTCCGGTTGCGGATAAACTGTGGGCTGAGGAGCATAAGGAGTAAAAAAATTCATAACATTAAAAACGTCATTCCTGCATCTGTGTTTCAGACAATTCAGAAATTCAGAAGTACTAGCAGAATAAAATAATATAAAAAGCACCCCGAAAAATGATGAACTCGCAAAGCTCAGACAGCATCATTTTTCGGGGTAAAATATTATTTTCTTCTTAAGTACTTCTACAAATTTCTTCAGGCGTCTGAATAGCAGATGCAGGAAGGACGTTTTTTTATTCTGAAGTTTTTATATGGGCAGGGAAAGAACCGGGAGACTATTGAGATTAAGAAAGCTAAAGGCACAACGGGATTGGTGATAGAAGCTTAATGGGGAAAGGTTAGGGTTTATTTTTGCAGGGGTTTGTATTAGAATAGGGGTATTGGCAGGAATGTAGTTTCAGGAATTGGAGAGTATTTATGAAGGTTGTTATTTTAGCGGGTGGTTTTGGGACAAGGATCAGTGAGGAGAGTCATCTTAAACCAAAGCCAATGATCGAGATCGGGGAGAAGCCGATCTTATGGCACATCATGAAGATGTATTCTGCGTATGGTTTTAATGAATTTGTAATCTGCTGTGGATATAAGCAGCATGTGATCAAGGAGTGGTTTGCAGATTACTATCTTCATAACAGCAATATCACATTTGATTTTACACAGGAAAATAAAATGATCGTGCACAATAACGTGTTGGAACCATGGAAGGTAACGCTGGTTGATACCGGTCTGAATACTATGACCGGCGGTCGTATCAAACGCGTAAAAGAGTATCTGGATGGAGATACGTTTATGCTCACTTACGGTGACGGAGTTGCAGATGTAAATATCAGAGAACTTCTGGAATATCACCGCTCCCATGGTAAAATGGCGACGATTACAGCAGCACAGCCGGGAGGACGATTTGGTATCCTGGATATTCAGAATGATGGAACGATCACGAATTTTAAAGAGAAGAAAAAAGAAGACGGAGGCTGGATCAATGCCGGATTTATGGTGCTGGAGCCGTCCATTATTGATCTGATCGAAGGAGACCAGACTGTATTTGAAAAAGAACCGCTCGTGGAGGCAGCCCGCATGGGACAGCTGAATGCATATCGCCACAAAGGATTCTGGCAGTGTATGGATACTCTGCGTGAAAAGAATCTTCTGGAGGCATTGTGGCAGAGTGGACAGGCTCCATGGAAGATTTGGGAATAAACAGAATCGGTCAGAAAACAATCTGGTGTAAAATAAATCTGTTGGAGGAATTGTTTTGAGTGCAACAAGCTGTGATTACTGTGCAAATTATGTATATGATGAAGAAAGTGAAAGCTATTACTGCGATGTGAATCTGGATGAGGATGAATACTACCGCTTTATCAGTACAGAATATAAAGAATGTCCGTATTATCGTAATGGGGATGAGTACAGGGTAGTGAGACACCAGATGTAAAAATTACGAAAGTCAGTAATTAAGGGATCGGAGAAAAACATGATTACAGTAGAGCTGGATAATTTCAGCCTGAGAGAAATCTGCCGGTCGGGACAGTGCTTCCGTATGCACGAGACGGCAGAAAATAACACATATGAACTGGTTGCCGGGGATAAATATCTGAAAATATCTCAGGCAGGAAGCATTGTAAATTTTTATTGCAGTGATGTAGAATTTATCTGTTATTGGGTACCGTATTTTGATATTGATTCGGACTATGGACGCTATATTGAAAAGGTGAATCCGAGGGACACGTATCTGAGTGCGGCGGTACAGTGCGGAAATGGGATCCGTATTCTGCGACAGGATCTTTGGGAAATGATCATTACTTTTTTGATCTCGCAGCAGAATAATATTTCCAGAATCCGGAGCTGTATCGAGAGGCTTTGTGTCAGATATGGGGAGAAACTGAAAGCAGGAGATACCGAATATTATTCCTTTCCGACACCGCAGCAGTTGTCCGGGGCGACAGAAGAAGAACTGCGGAGGCTTGGAATGGGATACCGTGCCAGATATATCGTGGAGACAACGCGAAGCATTCTGGAGGGAGAAGTTTCACTGGAAAAACTGTATCAGATGAAGTATTACCGCAGAGCACGAAAAGAACTGATGAAGCTCAGTGGAGTAGGCGAAAAAGTAGCAGACTGCATTTGTCTGTTTGCATTGCATCACATGGATGCATTCCCGATCGATACGCATATCCGGCAGGTTCTTGACGAACATTATCGCAGAGGTTTTCCGAACAGGAGATATCATGGCATGAGAGGCATTATGCAGCAATATATTTTTTATTATGAACTGATCGGAGAGAGAGGGAAGATATGAAGTATTTTGTAAATGTGCTGGTGGATGTTCTTGGAGCAGTCTATCAGGCAGCAGGCGCATCGCTGCTTATCGCGGTTCTGATCATGTGTGTCTATATGCTGGGAAGGAAGCAGGGGGTTGGACCGGTAGCCAGAGCGTGGATCTGGCAGTTTAAAGAAAGCAGCTGGTTTCGCAGACACTTTTTCCTTGTGTTTTATACCTGTATGCTGCTTTTTCGTACGTTATTCTGTCGGAGCGTCTGGGGAAATCCGCTGGAAAACGTGATCGGAATCTGGGGACTGCATTATAACGGACAGCTGTATACGGAGAATTTTGAGAATCTGATACTGTTTATGCCGTTTATTATTTTTCTTTTCTGGGCGAGAGAAGAAAAAGATCACACAAAGGATAAAAGAATTCAGGAAGTATTGTTGAACAGTTTTGAGATCAGTTTCTGCTTTTCACTTGGAATTGAAACCTGCCAGCTTTTTTTGAAAATTGGAACGTTTCAGCTGACAGATCTTTTCTTTAATACGCTTGGCGGAATGCTCGGTGGAGTGATCTACTGGGGATTTGAGAGAACCAGAAAAAGAATTGTTTTCGGCGTGAAGAGAATAGGTGGCTGGGATGTTATCCCGTGGAAAAGTGCCGTGCAGAAAGAAGCAGATGTGGAAAACACTGCGGAGGCTGTTACAGCTGTAGAGGGAAGCCTTCCGGATGAGGCGATTGCGCCGGAATGTTCGGAACCAAGATATGCTGCAATCGAGAAACTGGTAAGAGAAGCCGGACAGAAAATGCTGAAGGCGAGACCGGGTGAGGAAAATATCCACAAAAAAGAGGGACTTGCAAATTTCTGCACGGATTATGATACAGCGATCCAGAGATTTCTGATCAAAGGTCTGGGTGAGATTCTTCCGGGAGCTGCTTTCTTCGGGGAAGAAGACACGGAAGGAAACGCCGGTGCTGATGCAGAGGGTGAATTTACTTTCTACATAGATCCGATCGATGGAACTACGAACTTTATGTTTGATTATCATCACAGTTGTATATCGGTTGGTCTGGCGCATGGCGAGCAGATGATTGCCGGATTTGTATATCATCCATATGTGGACGATATGTATGTGGCAGTGAGAGGACACGGAAGTTATCTGAATGGAAAAAGACTTCAGATGGCTGACAAACCGGTGGAAGAGGGAATCGTGGAATTTGGCTGTGCGAGATACAATGAAGCAGGAATCGACTGGCTGTTCCGCGTGGTAAAAGAAATGTTCCAGAACAGTCTTTCTATTCGCTGCGGTGGTTCTGCGGCACTGGGACTCTGCAGAGGAGCATCCGGAAGTAACACCGTTTATCTGGAACTGAAACTGCAGCCGTATGATTATGCGGCAGCATCGGTGATCCTGGAGGAAGCCGGAGGTAAGATCACACAGATTGATGGCAGCCCGATCACCTTACATGAAGGCTGCTCAATTATTGGAGGAACACCTGCGGCATGGCAGGAGAGCAAAGAGGCCTTCGAAAAATTAAAAGAAGAGATGTAGATCAGAACCGACAAGATTCTAAAAATCAGTAAAAAGCATTGTGTGGTTGAAAAACTGCATAGTGCTTTTTTATTACGAAAAAGTTAAATAAAGATAACAAGTGTATTTCGTGCTGTTTTGTTGCTGAAAATGATTTTCAATAAGAACATTAATGAGAAAAAAAGTCAATTTATGGTTAGAAAATGCTAACATTTTTGTGGACATGAAAAAGGAGTTATGGTATAAAAATAAATGGTTAGAAAACGCTAACACAATAGCGTATATATAAAGAGGAGGAAGGAAATGGCAAATCAGAGATTGATGAAAAAAGTTGCACCAGTTGTTTTGAGTGCAGCGGTCGCAATGACAAGTATGCCGGCAACAGCTTTTGCAGCAGATTTTTCTGATACAGAAGTTACTGTAGCAGAGGAAAGTGCTGATATTGAAGAAGCAAGTGCAGAAGCTGCGGACACAGATGTTGTGGAAGATACAGAGGATACAGATGTAGACGTTGAAGAAGCAGCAGAGGACGTGACAGCGGATGAAGAAACATCTGATGAAGAACTCTTCAGCGCAGAGGTCAGTGAAGATGAATTTGCTGATGAGGCTGGAGATGGACAGACAGAAGGCGAAGCATATGTCCTCATGAACATTCCTTATGACGATTTTTATAAGGCAGAATTAAAGAATAATGATGTGAAAGTTGATACATTCACATCTGCAACAAAACAGAAGACAAGATCCAGTCTTGCAAAAGGCTCTTATCACGTAAATTCAGATGGAAGCGATATCACTGGTGTGACTTTTCCTGTGAAAGTATCTGATATTTCAGTATTGAAGGACAAAAAACAGATTAAAGATAACGCTTCAGTGAGTATCACAACAGCTATAAAGGGAAAAGAAACTACTACAGAATACAAAGGAAAAGATGCTCTTTTTGAAAGCGACTCATATTCCTATTATGTTCTTTCTGAGGAACCATCCTACTACAAAGAACTGACAGTCGGTGAAGATGGAAGTTTTACATTCAGTGCCATTGAAGGTAAATCAGCAGCACCGGAGACAAAACAGGTGCAGGCTGAATTCAAAACAAAATCCAACTATGGTGACTACCAGCTGAAGTTTGATAAGACTGAATTCAACAGCATTATCAATACAAATACTGAGACAGTGTATGGTGCAGTTATTAATACAACAGACGGAACAACCTATGGTCTCTGCCATCAGGAAAATATCTGGAAAGGATATGAGTTGGCATGGAGTACAGGATATACAACAGAAAGTAATGGATGCCATCTCAACTCTGAACATTTTGAGTCTATGATCGGAAAGACAATTGACAGCGTAACATATTATGCAAGTAATGGCATTTATACATTAGATATTGCAGATGTAAAGGTTCTGGACAAAAACAGCTATGTGTACGCAGGACTCACCTGGGGCGAATACTGGAGCCAGGAAAATGTGACTGCAGCAGGAAACGTAAGCGGATCTGATGAAAAAGATTCTCATAATGAATCTGATACAGGCGCATTTGATGCAGTAACAAGAGCCACAACAAATCATGGCCTTCACAGAGGAAGCTATCAGTGCATGGCAACAATTTATACAACAGAAGGCAATGCATATCAGTTATCTTACTGGAAGAGCAGTACAGAACCGGTTCTTGCAGATGGAACAGTTGCAATCTGGACTCCGGCAGACAGAAAGACCGGTACTCCGGCATCTATTCAAGTAAATGGCGGAGCGAAAGAAAGCCTTGATCATTATGCAGTAACAGGTATTAAATATGTTCCTGTACAGGTAAAAGCTGAAGATTATGCGGATTTTGCAGCAAAATATCCGGTTGTTAAAAATGGTGAAACACTTGTTGGTGGTTTCTCTGAAAACAATCTGAAAGCATACAGAGAGACTGCAAATGTAACAGTAAACACAAATGGACTGAAAACAGTAACTAAGAATGAAGATGGAAGCTTCTCTTTCAGTGCAAGAAAAACAGGAACAGAATCCGGTATTCAGGGAACTGATCTCAAAGTTGCAACTGGAATTAAGCCAGAGGTTAAAACAGCAAGTGGATCTTATGGAGAATTCCTTCGTGTGGATCTGAATGGTAATTATGGCGGTCTTGGTGCTGCAATGCAGGCAGTTAAATGGGATTACTATGGAAATGGTAATACAGTCCTTGCAACATATGGTACGAAATTTGCTGCTGATAACTGGATGCATAAAATGATGGGAATTCAGCTTGGTCTGACACGTTCTGTAAGATGCCAGCTTCCGGCAGGAACAGATGGAACAGGTCACTGGAAATTAACTGTTTATGCACTGGGATATCAGGACTATACATTTGAGTTTGATGCAACAGCTACCAATATTGTGACTCCAACAGATCCGTCCACAATTGATACAACAGCACTGAAAGCAGCACTTGAAAAAGTAAAAGCTCTCAATAAGGGTGATTATACAGAGGAATCCTGGAAGAAAGTAGAAGATGAAGCTACTGAAACACAGGAAATGCTGAAAGAAATTGAGGCAGCAATTAAGGATAAGACAACAGTTGCATTCAGCCAGGCTGCAGTAGATGAGCAGGTTAATGAGCATCTGACAGCAGCAATCAATGGACTTGTGAAGAAAGAAAAACCTGTAGAGCCGGTAGTGACACCAGATGTTAAACCAACAGTAACACCAGGTAAAAATGAAACTAAGCCAACAGCAACTCCGACGCCAGTAGTTAAGCCTGGTATCACTGCAAAAGTCTCACAGGTTTATGTCGGAAAGAAAGCTACAATCAAAGTTACCAAAACTAAGGTAACAGGAAAAGTTACTTTCAAATCCAGCAATAAGAAAGTTGCAACAGTCAACAGTAAGGGTGTTATCACAGGTAAGAAAGCTGGAAAAACTGTTATTACTGTAAAAGTTGGTAAATACACCAAGAAATTAACTGTTAAAGTTAAGAAACCTTCCTTCAAGCTTGTAAAATCTTCTGTAAAGCTGAAAAAAGGTAAGAAAACAACGATTAGAGTAAAAGCAGCACCGGTATCTAAAGTTACATACAAGACCAGCAACAAGAAAGTTGCAACAGTTAACAGCAAAGGTGTTGTAACAGCTAAGAAGAAAGGAACAGCAAAGATTACTGTTAAATGCAATGGAATTACAAGGACATTCAAAGTAACAGTAAAATAATTCCTTTATAAAATACACATACAAAAGAACGGGGGCCGTTTATAACTGCCCCTTCTTTTGTATGTTAAGGGGTAGATTATATGTACAAAAAGAATCTTATGAAACTTCTTCCGGCAGTTGCTGTAATTATTGCGATCGCAGCAGCTGGATTTCAGCAGGACAGTGAAGTGAAAAGTACAAAAACAGTTCAGGCAGCTGAGAATGAACTGATAAAATCAGATGAACTTACGAGTCTGCTGACAACTGCATATTTTAATGACGGAGGAATGAAGGATACGGATGAGGCAGACAGCAGCATTCTGAAAACAAAGAAAAGTAAATCCAAAATAAAAAAAGCGGGAATTACGACAGGAAAAACAAAAGCACTTCCGGAAAAGTCAGCAGCAGCTTCTGGGCAGGGGCAGGGAACGACCACGACACCTACAACTTCTGTTCCAAAGGGCGGATATAAAGATGGGATTTATCAGGGAAGTGGAACTGGATTTGGTGGAACGATCACTGTTCAGGTAACGATTTCCGGAGGAAAGATTGCTTCTATAGAAATACTGAGTGCTGCTGGTGAAACAGGCTCTTATTTTGCATCAGCCAAAGGCGTGATCAGCAAGATGATTTCCGGTCAGACTCCAAATGTCGATGCAGTAAGCGGCGCAACCTATTCCTCAAATGGAATCATCCAGGCAGTTCAGAATGCACTGTCAAAGGCCGGAAAAGGAAAAGCTGCAAAGACAACGAAAAAGACGACAAAGAAGAATACCAATACTTCAAATAAAACAACAACGCCGGTTGAAATCACAAAACCGTCCGGAGAGGTAACTTATAAAGATGGAATGTATACTGCAGAAGCAGAAGGATTTGACGGTCCGATAAAAGTTACTGTTACGATTAAAGACGGAAAGATAACCGCAATCACAAATACGAACACTGATACAAAAGAATATTTTAATAAGGCATGGAATAGTATTCAGCCGAAGATTCTTGAGAAGCAGGCAGTGTATGGTGTGGACACCGTAAGCGGAGCAACGTTTTCTTCAAATGGTATTCTGCAGGCGGTACAGAAAGCCCTGGAACAGGCTTCGGTAAATGTGACACCGGCACCAGAAGTGACGGTAAGTCCAACTCCGGTACCGACAACCGCTCCAGCACCGGTTATACCGGACACTCCGAAGGTTTTATATAATGACGGAACGTATACGGGTACTGGAATTGGATATGGTGGAAAGATAAATATCAGTGTAACAATTAAAGATGGAATAATTACGGAAGTATCTCAGACCAATGAAGGAGAAACACCAAGATATTTCAGAAATGCATGGAATGTAATACAGCCGGCAATTATTGCAAAACAAAGCACAGATGGCATTGATACTGTATCAGGAGCAACATATTCTTCTGAGGGAATTCTATATGGAGCAAAATCAGCTTTAGAGCAGGCTTTAAAAACTTCAGATATAACAGCGACACCAACTCCGAATCCAACAGCAACACCGGAACCAACGGCAGCACCGGAACCAACGGCAGCACCGGAACCAACGGCAACACCGGAACCAACAGCAACACCGGAACCAACAGCAACACCGGAACCAACGGCAGCACCAGAGCCAACAACAGCACCCGGAGCCGGGTATAAAGATGGAAGTTATACGGGAACAGGAGAAGGATTCAATGGTCAGGTAACTGTTACGATTAATGTATCAGGGGGAAATATTGTGTCAGCCGGATATGATGGGGAAGATGATGAACCGGAATTTTCCAATGCATGGAATGGAATTTATAATCAGGTTTTAGGTCGTCAGTCAGCTGATGGGCTGGATACGGTAAGTGGAGCTACATATTCTTCAAATGGACTGATTCAGGCATTTCAGAGTGCTATCAGCCAGGCAAAATAATAAATGTTCGATAGTGAAAAAGAAAACTTGAAAATATAAGGAGTCTGAAAGGAAAACTTTAGATGAAATACCAGAATTTTATTATGAGAATTTTGTGTCTTCTGTTGATTCTTGCCGCTGTAGTAGGATATAATTCTATGCAGAAAAAAGATACGCAGGCACAGGAATCACAGGAGATTACGGCACTCACAAAGCGTGTGGAGAAGCTGGAAGAACAGAATACGGAGATACTCTCTGCTCTGGAAGAGGCTGCTAAGAATCAGGAAGCAGCGATCGCACAGGCACAGAGGGATGCAAAAGACAAAGATGATGCTGCAAAAGAGGATGCGGAGGGAGCTGACGCTGCAGATACAGAAGAGTCTGATGATTCGGAAAATGTATACAAAGATGGTACGTATACCGGTTCTGCACAGGGATTTGGAGGTGCGATCACCGTACAGGTCACACTTGCAAATGATGAGATCACAGATATTCAGGTGACAAGTGCACCGGGTGAGGATTCCGCTTATCTTTCGCAGGGAGAGGGCGTGATTAGTTCCATCATTTCTGCGCAGAGTACGGATGTGGATACGGTATCAGGTGCGACATTCAGCTCTACAGGTATTATCAATGCAGTTGTAGATGCTCTTGGAAAGGCGGAGAACTGATGAAAAAGAGGCAGAGAAAGGTCCGTCTGATCCGGGCTGCCATACAGCTTGTATTTTTTATCTTTTATCCGGCGCTTTTTTCAACGGCATTTGCGGGCGTGAAATCTATTTTTCAGGCAATTGCAGCACACCAGCAGATTGCCTGGAACTCATTTCTTGATGTGACAGGATTACTTCTTCTGGTTACGATTTTGTTTGGCAGACATTTCTGCGGATATGCATGTGCATTCGGTTCATTGGGAGATGCCATGTATGAACTGACTGTTTTTATCAGACAGAAAGTATTTCATAAAAAGGGAAGACATGGTTATCCGGAAAAAGCAGTCAGAATTCTTCAGAAGGTGAAGTATATACTTCTGGCATTTCTTCTGCTTTCCATCCTGACCGGATGGTATGCATCCCTTCAGGGGATGAGCCCGTGGGATGTCTTTTCCATGTTGACAGCAAGAAAACTTCCAAATGCTTCTTATAAGATTGGAATTATCCTGCTGGTGCTGATCCTGATCGGAATGTGTACACAGGAAAGATTTTTCTGTCAGTTCCTTTGTCCAATGGGAGCAGTTTTTGCAATGATGCCCATCCTTCCGTCTGCACTGTTTAACAGAAACAGGGAGAAATGCCCTTCAAAATGCGGACTGTGCAGGAAGAGATGCCCTGCACATCTGGAGATTGACGGAGATACACCGCTTTCAGGGGAATGTATCTGCTGTCATGCCTGCCAGGTGACCTGCCCACGTAAAAATATTCAGATTGGCCCGGTAAAAGAGCGGGAAATGGTGAAAGAATGAAGATAAAAAAGAAGTCAGCTGTCATGCTGTGCGGAGTTTTCTGCACGGCATTGACAGCAGTTCCGGTACTGGCGGATATAGAGGTACAGAAATATATAAATACGGATTTTGCAATGGATACAGTTGTGTCTGAAACATTGTATACAACAGGAGATGACCTGAATACTGCAATTGGTCAGAAGATACGGGATATTGAGACAGAGTATCTTTCCTGGACGGATGAGGATTCTCAGATCGCGAAACTGAATGCAGCATCGGGAGAAACAACGGAAGTTTCAGATGAGCTTGCCGGCTATTTGGAAAAAATATTTCAGCTTGCGAAGGATTCGAATGGAGCTTTTGATCCAACGATTGGAAAGATCATTCGTCTCTGGGATATTACAGGAGAAAATCCTCATGTCCCAGAGCAGTCAGAGCTGGATGAACTTCTGAAAGATGTGGGATACCAGAAAGTATCTCTGGATGGCGATAAGGTAACGCTGGAAAAAGGAGCTACTCTGGATCTGGGAGCAACCGGAAAAGGAATTGGCTGTGATGTAGTTTCTGATTTTCTGAAGACACAGGAAGATGTGTCAGGAATGATCCTGAACCTTGGCGGTAGCAGTGTTATGGCTTACGGCGAGAAACCGGATGGTTCTGACTGGAAAGTTGCTGTGACTGATCCGCGTGATGTCGAAGGCGATTACCTTGGTGCGATCACACTGGAAGGTGGAGAATTCCTTTCGACTTCCGGTGACTATGAAAAATATTTTATGGAAGATGGTAAGAGATATCATCATATCCTTGATCCGAAGACAGGATATCCGGTGTGGAATGGTCTGGACTCTGTGACGGTTGTCTGTGACAGCGGACTTTTGGCAGATGGACTTTCTACAGCATGTTTTGTACTTGGAATGGATGATGCATTAGAATTGCTTGAGAAATATAATGCGGAGGCAGTCTTTGTAGATGAGGATAAGAACGTGTATCTGACGTCCGGGATGAAAGACCGTTTTGAATTGATGAAGAATACCTATACAGTGAAAAAGGCAGAATAAAAAACAACGAAATTGTCTTCGGACGATTTCGTTGTTTTTACGTTACAGTAAATGACTTATATCAGATGTGAGATGACTCCCACCTCTGCAGGTGGTGAGCAACAAAATTATATCAGTGGCGGGCCTTTTTGAAAAATTAAAAATGGATACGTTTTAAAACTTCATTAGTTATCGGT